>JGI24022J15233_10000179_pt1 | contig 30745 bp, 24 predicted proteins | sample Ectturendosymbi2_FD_15233 | JGI IMG/M metagenome (IMG submission 15233)
TGATCAAACACGTATCAACAAACGCAATACAAGCAGAGTGTTTGCGCTCAGCACGGGGTTGAGGGTGTCGCTAGCAGAGCAGATCATGGTTGCAATAAACTGTGGAGCTGTTACTTTGCGTTTACACAATGGTTTTCAACATTAGCATCTCATTCTATTAGTAAATATAATACAAAACAACACACAACTTTGGAAACAGTAACTAATGAAGTAAAGAAACGTTGATGTGCAATGATATAACAACAGAAGGGTGAAGGCAATAGACTAGAACCCGACCCGAATGCTGAATCGCTAAAACAGTTCAACGGACAACGACTCTGTTTCAGATCTTCAATATCCTATCTGCCCATCGAAAATTACTTAAAACAGGCTTTCGCGTTGATGATCGTCGAGAAGCAGGTTCAAATAAACACAAAATGTGTTTCCAAGCAAAATCAGTGAATGTTTATGACGATGGTGAACGCCTGTCACTTTTCTTCGAGTCCAAATGCCTCGGAAATAACAACGGCCCACATACCGTCGATACCTTGGGCCACTTCGCAAAAAATTAACATCACATAGCGACGATAAAGCTCATGGCCTAGTTTGCAAAGGCAATGAGACATGGTAACAATCCAAAGCTAAGGTAGGCAGGCATGTTCAAGAAAAGGCAAACAGATCCACGAGGTTTGAAGTTATTATGTCCATATGTACATAACATAATCAATTGATCGTAAGCGACAATAGGTGAGGAAAGGTACCTCCGAATGCTGGTTGGCCATGTTTTGCAGCCATGTCAACCGGAGGTCGGGCGAGTTTTGATATCCTTTCGCTATTCTGTACATCAGGTCAATCAGCATTTCCGGGTCTTCTTTGTGCTCTTTCATTTTCACAGTGTCAGAAAGAATCATGTGCAAGTTAAAGACGAGATCACGGACCTGTAAAACAAATTGCGAAAGGTTTCGTTGTCAAAAATAAAAATTCATTTCGAAGTTTTCAATGCAACAACAGTTTATGGGTTCAGTTTAAAAGAAAATATAGTTCTTGAACTCTGCAAACAACCCTCGCAACTTCCGTATCAGAAGCAACAAACCAACCTGCTCAGGAAAGGAGGTGCCTTCAAGTTCGCTATCAATTTCCGCGTAAGACAGGATGGTCTTCAGTGACCGACGCAAATACTCTTCATCGAAGCTGTGCGAGACACCCACAAGTGACGACATCGACATCGTTATCTGCATCTTGACTCGAGCGAAGGTCTGAAAAAACGTACAACGTCACAGGAAGACGCGTGGAGCAACATCTGCAAACACCATGATGACATTTTGATGTCAGGACTTCTCAACCCACAATGTGTCAGGTTGCTTGGCACAACCTGTTCAGAACGCCAGCTTCAAACAACAACGCAATCGAAAGAGCACTGCACCTCAATTTCAACGGTGCGCATTCACCAGGTATCGGCGCAAAGACAAAGTGTGTTCTCAAATACGTACGCTGCCCATCGAGAAGTTATGACGCATAAGCATGTAGAGTGACGCCGCAGCGTTCACTCGGACCGGTGCCGAGTTGCTGCTGCATTTCTCCAGGAGCCGGAGAGTCAGTTCGGCGCACTGCTCGGTCTCTTCCTCGAACACGAGTTCAGGAAACTTCAAACGAAATACGAAACAACGAACTGAGTCGAAAAACACGAACAGAAAGAATAGAAAGAACATCTCGGCCTCACGCTGAACATATTCACACAAAACGCCGGTGATGATGCCGGGCAACCGCTTTGTGGAATAAAGTCTTTTATTACTTCACTGAAAAAGCAGAGCTAAAAAGATTAATTAACAACTTTTAAGCAAGTTCCAAGAGATTGCGAATAGAATCGAAATTTTTCTCACGAAAAGATGTATTCCTTGCCATGAATGACGACCAAACGTTTTATTTGCTAACACGCTTTAGAGCTCGCCTTCAATTTTTTCCCGCAGCACAATTTACGGATGATCGAAAGCAAAGACGTAATCAACGACATCCCAAGGTACCTTTGCCACCATCGACCTCTGGATAGCGAATATGTGCTGCAAGACCGCGACGCTCTGTCGTTTAGAGAAGCAGTGGAGCAGAACACGCAAAGCGCACGACAGGACTTGCGAGGTGCCAGTGCCGTCCGTCATCTCAGTGGCCATCTCAACGATGTTTTCCAACGTGTCGATCACGATCATCGACGCCTCTGCAACGGAATGAAATGTTGCCACAGGAACCATCACATCAACTATGAATGGCATAGGAGCTGTCGGGCATTCTTGTNGCAAACCTTAAGACCTCGTCAACATTGTCTGCATTGTCACGTGGTCGCATGTTATTCACCAGTGGAATAAGAGCTGGACAGATGCAGCTGATACCAGCTGCACTTTAGCAGAAAAACGCACGAGGTATCTGCAAGGGGGTTGGGCATATGACGTTCTCTGAAATACATTACAATTACCGGCAGAAAAATTTCTTCCTAATGAAGAATCTTCCAGGTTTTGCTTCATCCTCTCATGCTTGACTTGCTTCCATTCCGTTTGATCTTTCCGCCACCTCAAACCATCTTTTGCTCCGGTATGTCCGAGAGTGGCCGCTTTTTCTGAAAAAAAATCCATCGTTTGGAACGTAACTGTTTGCAAACAGAAAAGAGCTTTTGGCGCCACTCTACCTCCTCGACGTCGCAGCAACAGCTCGCGGCGAGCTGACGACTCTCCAAGAATAGCCTCCTGGAGACGACTCTTGTTGTCTTTCTTCCGAGTAACGCTCTTCATGGAGCTTCTCATCGTGTCAGTGCGTCCGAACGGAACGACCTGTGGTCGAACAAAAGAGACGATGTTCAACAAAAAATCTGCAAATAAATCAGCAAATTTCGGCGAAAAGCAATTAAGTTTGGTTTCGCAATATCAATTCCACCGCACGAAGCAATGACGCCAGCAGCGTCGACTCTCGGGCGAAACGAAGGTGTTTTCTGCAAGCCGTGTAAGTTTCATCTCGTTTTTGTTTTACCTGAAGCAGTCATCTGACTTCGATTTAACTGGAAAATCTTTTCCGAAGCCAAACCCTACTGCGGTGCATGTCAGGATGAGGAGAAACTGACCTTGTATTCAAAGCACGAGATGGAAATGTAAAGCAGATCAAGGACGGCAACAAGATGGTTGGTAGTGAGGGACGTCCACCACGATCTTAAAGTGGCTGCGTCGGTGTTTTTCAGCAGCCACAAGAAACACACCAACATCGTGCGCGTGCTCTCCGTGCTCATTTGCTGTGAAAACATTATAAGGCTGTCAAACACGCGCGTCACGGACGGTAAGCAGCAAACTCGTATTCGCTGCGTAACCATGCAGTTTGAAAGACAACAAATCAAACAGTAACTGCAAGATGACGTATCAAAAGTTTTCAGTTACCGGCGAATTGAGATTGGTCGAAGTGTTGGCGCGCGTTAACTGAGGCGATGGATTCGCAATTGCGGACGCAACAGACGAGCTGATCATTCCGTCTTCATACATCGGCGTCTTGTCTTGTTCAGAGAAAGAGTGGGCGAATTGCAAAGCTCTCACCGATATCGACAGCAGCGGGACGTAGAGGGCAGCGATCGCTTTCTTTGCCTAAACAGTTCATATCCGCTGATGTTGGTGTTCCTCCGTATGGCATTAACGCGGTTAAACAAAGCGAACCGACCTAAGTTTGACAAAACACGTCTGCAAGCGACTTGCTTTTGCGATCACTGCACGAAATATTCGGAAAAAGCCACTGCGCATCTTTGACTGAACAAAGGTATTTAATGTCGACTGAAAAAAGCAGAAATGAAGTTACTTTCTTAAAAAGTCCGACAATCAAGACTTCACGAGTGTTTAAAACATGATTGAGTTGAAAACAATTTACAGTATGTATGCGATGCTGTCTACGAAGGTAAGTCACCTCGGGCAAACGTAGCCTAGAGTCGGCATCGTGACTGGCCATCAAGTTCCTCAGGGTGGTCAACGCATACAACTGAACTTTGCCAAAAGATGCTTGGCCTTGTTCTGCCAGATCGAACGACAACCTGGCAACAACAACAACCATCGGTGTCACTGGATCTTGGCTCAAGAAAAGTTTGCCATGAACGAGCGGGTGATCTGAAGACGCAGGATGGTATTGTTGCGATCGTAAAGCCGTGCGGCAAGTGCGCGAAGCTTCACACTGTGGTGCCAAGTAACAATAGAGGTCACATGCCATGATCACTCTATTAATGCTTGTTCGCGCCACATATATGGGTGTTATTCTTCACGCAGATCCCGTTCGTGGTGAATCGCATATTCAACGCAACGCCAGCGGAGAGGTTGCAACAGTATGAAGGGCGGAACGATAAGAAGCACTCACTTGATATCGGACAAGAGTAGACCTGCGAGGTAGTGTTGTCGCATGAACTTCTCGCTTAGGTCGTAACGTGAAGACGACTTCAGCAAGTCATTGGAGATGACACTGAAAAAGATAAAAAAAAATAAAGCAACCGAATTACAGTTGAGCAGATCCTAACATGCAAAAATAATCGAGGATTATCTTTCAATCAATTCATTCTTTAATGAAAATATTGTTTTCAGTGAAGGCACCTTACCACGCACAACTATTCCTGGTCACTATTTATTGTAACCCAGATCAACGCAAACAATCAAACTTCCATGGAGCAAGAAAATTATGCAACTTACGATGAGGCAGTGGAGCTAATGCTGGGAGTAGGTGAAGATGGTGTTGGGGGTATCGAGAAAGGAAGGTTGAGCGTGACATAATGCTCATGGCTGCACACGACGCGAAGAAAAGATAGTCGCAGTTGAAGAAGGGAAGCTGGCGATGTATTCAACCGCGATGCCAACTTGTCGCTCACCTGTGAAACCGCAAGAACGAAGGTGATCAAAAACAACGCTCGTATCAGTTGAAATCACAAAACAACTGGAACGGACAGACAGCAACTCTGATATTCAAAAAGCACGGCTCTGTACTTCGTTTCAAATGCAACTTTGCTTTCCAGTTGATCTAATATGTTTCAAAATAGACGTGAAACGTAGAAATCTAGTTTTTCTGTACCTGATTGCAGTAAACGAACAGGAGGTGGAACACAAAACCACGGTCCATGATTGACAGAAGGTCCTTGATGAAGAATGCCAAACTACAGTTTAAGCGCTCGATAAAATCATAGTCCTGCAATGAAATGTTTTCAAAAGATTAAACACAGTTTTTTCACAGCATGAGTGAATTATGCAGTTGACAATTTCACGCACAATTTAGTTCGAACGACTTTTGCATGTATGCCAGCATTTCTGAAGTCCATTCTGTTGATCATCAACAAACATGGCTTCTACGGTATCAAGTGTATTTACTCATATCCTACTAGCCCGTTGCCTAGTGGCAAGTGTGTCCGCTTCGACGCTGATGGGTCGAAAGTTCCAGGCCGGGTATCACGAAGACCTTGTAAATTGGCATTCTTGCCTGGCACACGGTGGAAAGAAAACTGCGGGATGTAAGTGCTCTACTCATAACCACAACAACATATCAGGAACAAAAAACACCATCTCTGACCACCACTGTCATCATAGGCCATTTTCCTTATTTCTAAAAATGATACTTCCAAGTGAACACGTTTTATTCCTTTAATTCCTGCGTTTTTTAAGGTGCTTATTTCGATCTTACGCCAAGCTGAGAAAAACTTTCAGTCGCGATGAGCATTCCCTTCTGTGGTTGAACTTTAGTCACTTGCATTTAGTGGAAACACACTGCAAATTAGAAAAAACTTACTCGGCCATATCGGCTGCATATCTCACTAGAGATCATCTTCACCAACCGCTCAAGATCATCTTGGAATCGAACCGAAAACCTGTGTCGTCGTGACGCAACCAAAAGGCCAGTTTCATGCAAGTACTGCGTCATGCTTTTGACAACAAGTTCCAACAGGAACCAGGCGTTCTGCAAGGCAGTCTCCTGCATTGAAGAAGGAAGCATAAATCAACATCGTTAAAATTTTCACAAAGCTATATTGAAAATTTTTATCTGAAATAGTGTTCAAAAGTGAGTTGGAACGGCTTTAAAAGCAAGTTAATGGATCTTTGAGATGGCGCGTCTTGCACGTTTCGCTTACAGTATTTACAAAAGTAGTATCAGGATGCAATTTGCATTTGGTGTGCTGCCCATTACGACGTTTGAAACTTAAACAGTTCTAATCATAATTACATTATATTACAACGATCCAAAATACTGCATTATTTAACGTTAGCATTCCATTCTCAGCCGACCTTCACATTTCCGCTGGAAACGACGAATAGCAGAACGATCTCTTCGTGAAAAATCTTGTGCGAGACAGACCTTATGCCTGTGCCGTCCATTTGCTGCCGCGCGCCCTGCTCCACTAACGACGATCTGGTCGCAGACAAACGAACAAAGGATCGATCCTCTTCTTCGCCTGAAAAACGTCTTGAATGCGAGTCGCAAAAAATATTTCCCATTCATGGGGTTGCCGGCAGCGCAACGAAACATCCCCAGAACAAATGAAACGAAACTCATGCAGCCGGTCGCATTGAAGCGGTAACTTTGCGAATATCACGAAAGTTCGTAGAAAGCTTCATAGACGGATTATTTGGTTCAGAAGAAAACCTTCGTGAAGAGGTACGATCTGAAACAAAATCCACTGAGAAAACGCCAATATTTCCGGCTCCTGCTGCTTCTTCTACCAGCAATTTCATTTGGCGTAAGGACTGCCGTCCAAACAGCCCTATGCCTTTCAGCATCCCGCTAATGTACAACTAGTTTCTATCAGAGGATTTCGTCATAACCAGGACGGCGTCAATTTCTACTTCTCATTTAACGTTAGCGCCATTCATATGCAAGAACCATTCACTGTGTGCCCTTATGTAGAAGATGCGAGCGCATTCACGTACTGACCATTCGGCTTCGCATTTTCTTCCATCACATCGTCAGGACTGGACATGTTGCTTAGGTCAGGGTTGCTGCTGCTTATGAAGAAATTAACTTTGGTCACGCTCGGTCGCTTCCGTCTGTCTTGCCTGTGCAGAATAAAGCGCAAGTGGTTGGTCAATCTGACAGATGGTTGGTCGGTTAAACGGTTGCTGTCTTGTTTAGGGCGTCAGTCCTTACAGCTACACACTGCACGACATAGTACCACAAAAGCACTCGCACGATGTGAGTGTACACTTAAGACAAGGGTGATTTGTTAAGCCTAACAATACATATTTGTTGAAAATCAAAAACAGAAATACGATCACGAGAGCAAGGGCTCAGCCTCGCCTGCTCTTCATGACAAAGACGCGTCAGCGTTGTACTCTGTATCCAATACAAACGAACGCAACGATGAGAGCGCAACGAAACCACTAACGGAGGCAGGAACTGTGAAGTGTGTCGCAACTGCTACAGTTGATGCGGGGATCGATCACGCACTGCACAACGCCCCGTGCACGCACGATATTTAACATCTAACCTTGTCATAGTAGCGAAGTGTGATCCCCTGCTGATGGGCGTGACATCGTCGGTGTCACTTGCATCTCCCGCGCTCCTTTCAAAAGACGGAACGGTGAAGACGTGTCGAGCGTATGCGCTCAAGAAAATGTTGCGCTGATGACGGTCCGTGGAGAATTCCGATGACTGGTGCAGACGATGGCAAAGCAGGACCATCGACTCGAGGCAAGACTGCCCCATATTCACTGTAGAGACGAGAAAACGAGCTAGAACTTCGAGCGCCGGACGATTGACGCATGAGCGTTGATCTGACAGGTAGAGCAAGGAAAATGCGCATTGCACTGGTGGTAACCAATTCATGCACTTCATCGNATAAACTTTAGCACAGCATCTCGTTTTTAGGGAGTCACATTGTACACGAGTTTGATGCGTAGNGAGAATTCTTAAAATCATCGCATGTCGAATGAACCGAATCGGAAGGTGTGTAACAAAAATTAACGAATGCAACAATGCGTGGGCGTGTTACTCACGGATAAAATTTACAAATTCCTGTTAATGTGCAAACGTGAAAGCAAATCTTTGTTGGTATGGAAACCCTAAACCATGTTTTGATCAACAGGATGCGCTATGACGACAGTAGTTAGTCTGCTACTTCCTGCTATCACGTCTTCACTGACGGAAATCGCGTCAGGTTTTTTATTTCGTCATATGCAGTGTCACAAAATTCGAATTAAGCGCGTAAGACGACATTTCTACTTCCGCTCCGCAAAAACTTCATCTGGCACACACACCTATTTGTCCTGATATCACCGGAGGTCGGATGAGCAGTTTAACCAGTTTGTCCAGCAGCACATATAAGAAACTGATGAGAGGCTGCAAGCGAGAATCTTTCGCCACTGACGTCATTGACCGCTTCAGCTCTGCTTCTATGTCATCGACACGTGTCCCATCAGCAAGTTTTGTGCCGTGAATTCTGCGCAGCCAGGCAAGCAAATTATCGAATTAAAAATCAACTGCGGTAACTTTTGTTCTTAAACGAGAATGTGAATGGGGGTGAAAGATTAAAACCGCTACACTTTGTACACCAAGTCAAAGACCAAGCAAGCAAGCAAGCTGATGGTTTGCACGGCCAGTCGAAAACAGTGGTGGATGTTTGCGGGTTCTACTTGGCCATTACCACGGTACAAGATTTCCAAAGCAGGTTGCAGGCTTACATCTATTATTATCAGAGGATTTGTTCAACACAACCCCACTTCTAATTTAATATATTACAACAGTTGTTTTCTTTTAACCTTATTTTTGAAAAGATTTTTTAAGTAAGTTACATTAACCCAGGCATGCAAAGGAGCCTCTCAGTAACCAGAACTGATCGAAATCGCTGCTTGCAAACAGCACTTACCCATTAGCAGGTGGATGTTCAATCAGCTGACAAATGCCGAAGAAAGTTTCCAAATGCCGATCAGGCATGTGCACCGTTGAAGCGCACTGCATGGAGACGCTGCAAGGAGAGGAACAGCGACAATGAAATCTTTGCAAAATGTGCAGCACACCTCGCAGATAATTCCTGCATTGCAGGAAAATTCCGAACGGAGAAATTCACACGATGTACAATCGAGCACCATGAAAACGAATCAACCGGTAACACTGGTCAGGTCGAATACAAAATTGGCCAAAAGAGCGCGATCAACCTGGCGTTGGTTGATTGATGATCAATATACCTGAAAATCGGTTTGTGTCCGTCGATCCACTTCACTCCGGGCAGCGACGCTTCCGGAGAATGAATGGAGTAGTGAGGGGGGAGTCTTTCCGCTGACACAGGCAGCTGAGCCTCGCCAATACGCAAACGACCGCCGTGGAGAATCGGAAGCCACTGTGCAAACAGTAATGGAGCTACTGGGATTGGCGCTACCCTGTGACAGTTGCACGACTTTATCTCAGCCCGGAAAATACGCGGCATAAACAATGAAACATTACAGAGTTGCTCAAATGAAACGTTTTCGTTGTTTCAAAAACGGCTTCCCAACCTTTCCCAACGAAGAAATTCGTTAGTTTCAATAGTCGCAACGCGATTTTATTTTTATGCAGATGTCGTGGTACCTTCACAAATCTTTAAACTCTGACTTTGACGCTAATCAAGTTTGGAATATGGTTTGTTTTTTGTGTGTTTCGTAATTTTTAATTTGTGGTGTAGTATATTTCTTTAATGTCTTTATTCTTATTTGAGATGCTCTTTTGCTTTCGCAGTTGTGTCTCAGTTTGTACTTTTTGTGTTCTCTACAACTTTGTGCGAATTTGTACTGCAGAAAATCCTTTAGTTGCTCAGTAAATTGCTTTAGCTCCCGTTGCTTTCTACAAACGTTTTTATTTTTATTTGAGATACTTTTGCTTTCACAGTCATATTCCTTGTCGCTGCTACATTTTTTACAGCTCTTTGCTTTGTCCAACAGTAAGTATTTCAGTTGCTTTGTACTGGCAGTGACCCAAAGACAGCTGCGGCCGTCACTTCCTGCTCCTGCATCCTGATCCTCGCATGTTCTGCTTCCAGGATGCAAAACAAACTCAGCTGCGATATCTTTCAAAATCAGACATACTTCCGCAGTTGTTTGTGTTTTTGCAGCAGACGCGTTTCCACTGATTACGCCTCGTGTCATCAGAGGGTCAGATTGACAAAGCAGGGTTGTGGAGTCGGAGGTAAAATGTCTGACCTTTACAAAATTTCTGACTCCAACTATATACTTCAGATAAAGTGAATGAAGTTTGGTTGTCAACAACTTTGTAGCAACTTCCAATCAATGGAAATCGTAGTACACAGCAAGAATTCTCTCTTTCAACACAAGTTTCGTATTGTACCATTTCAACAGTAATTCCCAACAGAGTGTGACGTAAAAAACGATCCAAATTGACTCCTAGTGTTGTTAGGAATCCGACTCCCTGAAAAACTTCCGACTCTTGCGACTCCGCAGCCCTGTTACAAACTTTACAAAACAAGCCTTATTTTATATCGGGAAAAAGACAAGCAAAAAGGCCTGAAAATATGGAAGTGCGTTTTGTGAAACAGCGACCAGCTGCAACAAGCATAAACTAACAGTAGCTTGATTTCCGCATCTTTGTGACCTGGAATTGCAATATTATGAAAGGTACTTTCTTCAAACCTGTCTGCATGCGGTAGCAGCACAGGATGAACCAATGACGCCATTTATCGCAGCACAGTTACTTCACTGTTGATTTAAATTACGCTTGCACCAGTGTACATAGCAACCGCATGAATGGAGAACAGCCTTTTTTTACTTCCATGGCAATGCACAAACATCACTGAGCTGGGTGATACGTGTAGCTTACCGCATATCCAATGTGCGTTTCTGTAGGAGTAAGATCTTGTTTCTTCTGACAACTGACGTGGAAGAATGAAAAGAGAAGGTGGTGACGACTCGTCAGTTTGTTCGGCAGCTGGATTTTGATTTCTTCATAAAAATCGGGGTTTCTGTGTGTATAAGGTGAAGCAAAGATTTTAAGTGTGCACTTTAGAAAACGATCGTATTTCAACATATCTACCTCCCATGTCTAAAGCGTGAAAAACGCACATGTGGGTTTATGACCATTTATTACGAACTCATCAAATTACTTGTTGTGGTACGTCACAGCTGTGTAAGCCTCAGTCAAAAACTCTGGTCCATGTGATTTCCCGTATATGACCGGCAACGCGTTGGAAGGTTCTTCCGAGTCAAGAACCTGAACCTTGATCGCAATGTTCCGCGCATGACTTGGTCTGCAACAGACAAGCCTTGTGGAAGGTAATGCATCACTGCGCACGCACGAAGTCACCAGGTGCGAAACCACGGAGGGTTGGAGCGAAATTCCCCGAAGTCAACGAAAACTTTCCGGTCAAAGTAAACCGCACAACAAATAAACCAAGGAAGTGCACTAAACCATCACGGTCCTGGCTAAGATTAGATCTTTCTGTTCTTTTCAAAGAACTTAACTACATAGTTTTGTGAAGCGGACTGAAAGTAGTCTATCACGTTCTATTTCCGAATAGTTGGCCTTTTGCCTTGTTAAATGCTATTTAACTGGAAACATAGTAGACGTTAAAACTTCACTCGAGGCGCGATGTGACTGCATCAAAACAATTTCGGTATCTGCCTCGAAACACAAGGACTGCAGCAGGGCACAAAACGATCAGCAGCAGCAGCAACCACCAAAGGACACAAAAAAATGACTGAAGACAGAACGCAGAAAACCGCTCTTGGAAGCATAGTTGCTGTGGTAACATGAGACCTCGAAAGTCAAACGTTAACACGAAAAAAACGAACGATTTACAAGATAACATTGCGCACAAAGCCAACCATGGCCTGAATGGTGCACAAAATTGTCTTTCTGGCACTTGTCAAAAAGTTCTCTTTTCTTTCAGATAGCATAAGACAATAACTTCACATTACCGCATTTGGGACTCGCAAATAAAATTGTTACTTGAATCATGAACCTGGGACGTGGACAAGACTTATTTTAAATTCAATGATTAACATGATGGAAGTTGTGAAGTTAAATGATTTGACACATTACCGGGGTATCCTGTAGTGCTAACAAAGAATCTGCTTTTCAACGCAACCACGTAACTCAACACGTTTGCTTCTGTTTTTCAAAAGGGATTCGCGAGTTTGCTCTGAATATTTAAACTAATACTTTTGTACATGCCAAAAATGTTGAGGTGACACCAAAAGACGCGCTCGCATAAAAACACCATCTTAGAATTGCGTTTTAAGACATTGCGTTTATAAAATTCCGGAGGTTCTCGATGCGACGCGCGTTAGTTTCTGTTTACTGTGACGGAACATGTTTCGGGCGAGCTCGTTGTTTTTAAGTGAACAACGAGCAAGCAGAAAAAGGGTTTCAGCCACGTATGTGTAAAGGTATGCGGTGGTGTTGTCAACAGGGTTGCGGAGTCGGAGGTGAAATGTCCGAATCCGACACCAATTCCGACCTTTCCAAAATTTCCGACGCCTTACCATAACATGAATGAAGTTGGACTGTCAACAAGTTTGCAACAACTAGCACCCAATGGAAATCGTGGTACACAACAAAAATTCTCTGTTTCAGCAAAAGTTCCAAAATACTTGTAACATTTCAACAGGAATTCCTAACTTAGGAGCNTGGTGTAAAAATGATCCAATTGGACTTCCAGAGTCGGAGTCGGACAAAAAAATCCGACTCCATCCNAAAAAAACTCCGACTCCTTACGACTCCGGCACCGCAACCCTGGTTACCAACTGGCATATTTTTCTTTCAACAACCAAGTTTTTAGACATGCAAAATGCTGATCTAAATTTCCAACACTTTTCTGATTGGAAACACTCATCGAACACCTCTCTGTTCGTTGTTTACACAAGAGCTCCCGTTTCCGCGGACGCTTAGCCATGTCACAGGTGTTAAGACAAAATTTAGAAACAAGTTGCAACTTTCCATGTTAGATGCAATTTTGCGAGTAAGACAACTTTATAATGAAGCGTAACTGTTGTAAAGGTTTGAAAAGTAACCAAAAAAATGCTGGAAAATTTTACTGCTGACATGCACCAAGGCTGTGATGAAGATATGCTGCAACATGACAGTGATGAAGCCTCGAGACTCATCTCGAGACCCATTTTTGCGAGTCTCGGTCTCGAAGGTTTCAGGTCTCGGTGTCAAACGTATTGTCCCGAGACTTTGTATACTTAAAATATATGGTCTAGCCAAAGTTTCCATAATTCAGCCGCTTCTGTCTGTAGAATCTGCAGGAAAAGAAAACCCAAAACAGATAGGTAAACGGGAAAAAATCGACAAACATACAGCTTGGAAGCAGTGATGACATTTTTATTGAAGTATTCTATAAAAATTTCGGCGAATGTAACAAATTTTCAAGTTTTGAGTTAGGATCTCGAACTTTCAGGTCTCGGTCTCGGAGTTATTATTTGTTGAAGCCTCGGTCTCGAAGTTTTAACCATGTCTCGGTGTCGGAGGTTACGGGCTCAACTGCATCACTGCTACATACCGTAATATTGCAGCATGTCATGGCTGTATTTTTACTGTGAGATTTTGTAGCTTTTTGCAACATAAATACCTTGCAGTGCTTTTTATTTTGCCACGTGTGCATTCAAGTGTTATTCTAGCATTTTTGTATGGCTACTGTGAATATCCACCTTTTTTAAATTCTGAGGTCGCCATGTTGAATGTGAAAGTGCCTGTCTTGTTGGTCAGTGTCTGCTGAGTTTGAAATTGTATAACGTATATACAGTATATGTGAATACAGTGAAACACCACTTGCTCAAAAGCAATGCATATAACGGTCACCACTCACCAGTCGGTATATGAATGTTACAGTACGGCTCTGTTAGAAAAGACATGACAGCAACATCACATCCGCGTTAAAATGTTTTTATATGAAAGGTCGATTGTGCGGTAAACTTGAGTAAAACTGTGGAAAATTTCTTATTGCTTTTTTCCAGTGTTTTTTTGTGACGAAAAAATTTTGGCATATTTTTTCTTTGTGGACTTGGTAACGCCGATGGTTTGCATCGACCTAACTTGCAAAGGTTGCGTTCGGACATGATGATGATGATGTAGTTAGAATTACTAACCCGGATCGGGCGGTGGAGAAGACGTGGTATGTGGCTTCTCCACTCAAGACTAACGACGTAGTTTCAAACATGGTGCAATCACCGGTTCGATTTTTTACAGTTAGAAAGCAGTACCTAGGTATGTCAGCTTCTACAGCTGATGACAACAAATAAAAAACGCAAGTGCAAGGTGGAAAACAGCAAGCCTGTGACCGATGCTGGCTTGCTACATACGTCAGCAATCGTTAAGCAAACCTGTTAGTGAAGTTGACGTTCAGTGGGTAGACGTAGAGCAAATTACGGAAGGAAGTGTTGGGAATGTACACATCCACTGCAGGAAACTCCTGTATTTCGCGGGTCGGCCTACCGCGCTGGTCAGGATATGGCTTCACCTATAAAACAAACAGGACATAAGTGCAAAATGGCCAGTCATGAGCAGCGGATTGTTTTCTTGTTTTTTAAAAGGATACGACGATTGTAGTTTTAGAAAAGCAATGCGGCTAAATCTTATAGCAATGGGAAGAAAAATTTAACAGTTGCATGGAAGCACAACAAGAGTTTGAATGCTGAGATATACCTTGTGCAAATCCGGAGTGATGCAGTACGGAAAATTATCCGGACAAGGAGACACGTCGATCTTCATTTTTCCTGGTATGCATTTTAACCGCTTCAAAACGTTGGTCGGCCGCTTCAGATCAATTAAGAATTTGTATAAATCTTCGTCTTTCAAACGTTCACTTTCCTGAAAATTTGCAGCGAAGAATGTTGCGCTCGCGAAAAAAATGGAAAACCACCAAAAAAAACTTGGTTCAACACGAACAACAGCAGCAGGGCCCAAGTTGTGCGGCTAGTACTAATTTCTCGTGTTTATAAATGGTTGCACAGATTTACAGCTTGGTGTCAACCAATAAAATAAAATTTTTAAGAGAAACCTGTTTGAAGAAACTTGACACGGTTAAGGTGACTGGTTTGAAGGAAGACAGCATTCCTAACTCGTTTTCGTTCAAACTGCACTTTCGAGACAAAGTATTGCGTCGGTAGTTCGCGTCCGTCGTAGATGACTTGTTTGGCTCGTCTGAAAAAACAAATTCACCGAAGGTTTTCGTGGAGTTTTCTGTAACACCAGCAACAAGATGCTGAAGTTCCGACGGAAACAACGCAGTTTCGGCAGACCATCACAAAACTCATACAAGAGCTGGTTTTGATGACAAGTCACACGGCAGGACGTCGAATCCTCACCGTGACACAAGTTGTTCAGCCTAGACCACAAGTGCATTCAGTTAAGAAGCAGCAGTTGACCATCGACCTCGCAACGAAACCCCATGTGCTCACGTGAACACGCGCCAACGCACAAACCAACACCAGGCTGCGGAAACAAGCGACGGCCATCACTGACAGCGCGCGAGACATAAAGTCTTTGCCTGTTGTGCATGCAGCGAAAGCTTTTGGCAAACTGCATGCAAGCTACGTTGGCGACCACCGATCGCGAGTGCCAAGCGGAAGCGGCGGGTCACGTGACTGACGCCTATTGAATAATAAGCATGCGCTGCGTCATGCGCGCATGGGTGACACGCGAAGCTCTTCGCACGAACCCGAGTTTGGTGAAGCGCCGGCGGCTTCCTCTGTTGGTCGCAAGTTCGTGGCGCTGTTGACGATGTTCATCAAATGAATGGCAGTCCATGCGAAAGGCATCCTGTATTTTCCCAAACGATCGCAGAACCACCTGAGAAGGAAGCAGATCGGGCGATCAACTCACCGTGTTAAAAAATCAGGGCGTGCAGATAAAACAAAGCCTGTTGCGATCGTCGAACAATGGTTGTCGGGTTGACAATTCTGCCACATAACAATTTCTGGAAAGCGGTCATATATCTTAAAACCACTTCCCAAATTAACTGAGCAGTGGTGTGCTACTGATACCACGAGACAACATCGTGTTCTAGAAATGAAAAGGTTATAAAAAGCATTGTTTATCATTCCATTACATTTAATGATGAAAACGTGACGAACAATCTCCATTCCCTATACGTTATAATAATAATAATACAGACTCGTGGTCCATATCACAGGCACAACCAAACAACACAAAAGCACAAACATGGTTAGCCGTAGCGCATTACAGAATAGGTGTTTCCACACGACCAACACTGATGTGAGCAAAACACTTTAACAGCGCACCAACTGTAGCGTCATGCACCCATCATAATGCAGGGATTCAGCAGTGTGACAGAAGCGAAGGCATTCTAACATCAAAACTTTTAAATAAACAGCTAACAGACAAAAAGAAAAAAGTCATAGATAAGTCAGACGTGGTGCACATTGGCGCACAGAGGCATGCCAACTGTTCTGATCAAGGTTTCAAATCCTTTGCAACGCATCTATTAAGAGGTCGACAACCAATTCATTTTCCTGAAGTTTAAAGCAGGATTTGGAGATTAACGATTTACTGGTTGTATGTCTTACTTTCTGTATGCTTCGTTTGCACACGTTGTCTGCATATTGGAACCAAGTAAACCTAGGGCGCCACGGAAGCACATGGAAGGTTTTGTTTGTCATGTAAAAACATAGTGATGGGACGCGTACACTGGTACAGCGCATCAACAACTATATGAGTTGGTCACCGTCATACATCAGTCGGAAATAATTGAGGAAAAACGAAGATTTGTAAAAAGCATCAGACATTAGAAGAGAACGGATTGATGAAGATGCACAACGTTGTAAAAACGATACAGATTATTTTTCAAAAAGGCATAAAAAGTCTTGACACGATGGTTAACTTGGGGGCGAACACTTACATTTCCGGGTATATAATGCATTAAGTCGCTGGGCGTTATTGGATGCAGCGCGTAATCGCTTCATACTAGTCTGTGTGTATTTGCTCCACAATTGTTAACCCTACATTGACATGCAATAGGCACGAAATAGAGTGTTTTTTTACTGCAGGAGGGCACTGATCGAAAGTGCCTCGGAGCTTGATTGTTGCACAGTATAGCGATGCCACTTGTCTCTGATTGTTTCTGAATATCATCAACAACCTTCAAGAAGGATTTAGCAACATACGAAGGTATTTCACTTGGTCAAAAAATTGTGAACGTACACTATCAAGAAAAAAATTTAATGGAGCAGGTTGTTTATAATTTTGGGGACGAAAAAGAACACCAATTGTTTTGTTACAATTAAAGGCGATTTCGTGTTCAGCAGCATAGTCACCACGAAGATATTGGAGTCCACTAATACTGGGGCTGAACACACACATATCATCAGCAAACACTGGATGATTCACAACCATATTTCCCACAGTGCATGCCACCCTAGCTGAACCCAGCTGGTCTGAGAGTTCATCAAGGTAAAGAGCAAATTAATATGCGCTCAGAACGCCCCNTTGCCTTATCCCATTGGTTACAGTAAAAGAGGATGAAAAGTTGGTGCCCCATTTTGCTTGCATGGTCGTTGTCTAGGTACCAGCTCAACAACAGTCTTACCATACCCATAGGTACATTGCGGTTAATTAGTTTAGCAAACACCAGGGTGTGGTTAGTTCTGTCAAATGTTTTAGACGCATCTAAGAATGCTGAAAAAACTGGGGTATCCTTGCTTACAATACATAATACGACAGTCTTTATCTCGGGTCTGCATTGCTTTTTATTTTGCCTTTGTTTTGTGCCAACATCAGTGCCACATTTTCCGGCTGTGAAAATGTACAGCTAAGACTTTGAAAACAATGTTTTTTGGAAGATTTTTATTTGTGTAAGCTGGACTGAACTCATAATATATTTCCAGTTTTTCAAGATGACTTTGACCATGCTGGCGGGTGATGCTCATCCAAAATGATTAAATGTTTGTTTCATATTTGTTTTGCAACTGTAATATGTTAAGCCTTTAAAACTCTATCTGGATCCTGTTCAAANCGCAAGGACAGTAAAATACTGACAATGCTCTATAGTACTCCCTATAAAATCGCTGTAAAAAAACAACCCAAATCAGTTCATGTAAAGTTTCATAAAGAATCTTCACTGACATCGGCAAAACAAGCACAGCTGTAATTTTATTTTAAACATGCAACCGCGACATAGTCAAGGGTTAAACGTCGAAAGCTACGGCAAGCGTAGTATTGTATGTTAAGTGCCAGTACTGAAGAAGACAGGAACTTTGCAGCGTCGCACAACAGTTGATATGACGTGATGACGGTAAGTTCCTACGTAACAACATCAGTAAATAATAGGAAGCGATCACGCTGCATAGCAAGATGCATCTCACCGAGCGAATGTGGGTGAACAAACGACAGTAAGACAATGAATGCAGACAGAAACACAAACGCAAAAGCTAAAATTGTCTTTAAAGAACAAACACGAAACAGTTACCTAAACGTGACTAGTTCTGTTTCTACATATTGATGACAGCCATGGCGTTAAGATACAAAAATTAAGTCGTAGACAAGTGGTTCTCATTGACGGTGCTTTCAGCAAAATCCAAATACCCTCTAAGCCAGGGTCTCAAACTCATGGAAAGAAAAGTTCAAGCTAAAGAAGAAGACCACTGGCCCAAGAGTCATGGAATGAAATTGAAATACTAAGTTGCTGGGCATTAAAACGCAAAAGACTGTAATACAGCTTCACACCACATGTCATGCCGCTAAATACGCAATGGTCCAACCGGCGCTATGCTCCTATGAAAAATATAGTTGGCCTGGAATCATTGTGAAGTCAGGAACTAACAGGAACAAAGCAATAACTTCACGAAAGGAAAAAAATGACTGCGGGTCACTGATACTCAACCCGCGGGCGGCTCGTTTGAGACCCCAAATCTAAGCAAACAATTGACTCGTGCATGCGACAAGATAAAATTTTTATTCGCTATCTGACGTAAGTGTCGTAACTGCAAGAATCACTTCCAACATGTTGCAGTCACAACATTCTTACTGACTGGCAAAAAAACTTAAATGACGCCATAACCAATGAAACAACTGGCATAACAAGTATAGTGACAGCATTAAAAACTACAGTACATACATAACAGACCGTACTTTGCATTATTTTTCGCCTTTTCTCTGCTTTTATCTGTAGCATCCTTCATGTAGGGTTCAGTGCACTCTCCTATGTCACCTTGCTGAAGAACCTAAGAAGCAAAGCAAGTTAGCGCCAGACAGCTCAGACGCCATGAAGCATTCACAAACTGCCCCACAACTCTTGTTATTTTTCTTCTCAGCATCTTAGACTTCACTGTCAACTTACTTTCATGTCCACAAAACACTCAAAACTTGCCTTTTCTAATTTGATAACAATGAAAACGTCGTGTGATGGATGCATCAGAGAGAACACCGCAGATCTCGCCAAACTAGAAACTGATGGAGAACTCTGTTTAGAAAAGGCATGTTAGTGACAAATAACATGTTTTCTTCTGCAAGCTGCACTAAGTAATGTAACACAGATGGTGGAAAAAAGCAGGCAAATACAATTTACACAGCAATACAGGTTTTTACGTTCAAAGAGTAAAGAGTAAAAAATGTTGAAAATACAACTACTGTATTTCGTTGGTTCAGGATTTGAAACTACGATTCCCAAAATATACGCGCTAGTAGCACTGTTTTTTCATTACAAACACACACTGGTATGAAATTTCCTTACCTCCTGCTTGAGCAAGTTTTTTACATTGTCAGAATTCAAATCGAAGAAAAAGTTTTCTGAGACTTTCTTTTTGTACTTGGTGTCATACAAAGCGATGGAGGCAAACACGGGCTCGATGTCCATTTCGAGTCTAAGTGGAAAAAGATACATTGGAAAATGAAGTTATGTTGTACATTTTATTAATAACAGCGCTGTATCACGATTGCTTCAACGCTCATTTCATTTCAAATACACAACTTTGCTTGAGCAAAATGTTTATGGTCAACATCTTAGGACTGTCTGGTGGCTCCGTCACTCTTTTAAACTTGCAGATGTACCATCAGACTTACATTACAGTCAGTGCCGTATAAGCCTAACTCTGCCCCCCCAAATGGTTGCAAGGGTCTCCCTGGTGATTTATAAAAAAAGTTTGACGTTATGCTACATCTCGAGGCCGAATGGCCCTCAAAACAAAATATCCCAAATGTAGACACAATTTTGGCAGAACCAGACCCGTAGCCAGGTTTTAAGGCTTGGGGGCAAAATACATTTTTAGTGGCGAAGGATTTTTGTTTTCATCGTATGTCTAAAACAAATTTTTCTGAGCACAACAAAATTTAAGGGGCACAAAAACGATTTGGGGGTAACTGCCCCCGAATCCACCCCCATGTGCGGGCCTTGGCAGAACCATCGCCAGAAAGTCTTCCATTGGGGACTTCATGTTTATGCAGCGCGGCTGGACATTCTGAAAATTTATATTTAATTCACAACATGAACAGCATTTCCAGATTGTGCAAATTAATTATAAATATTTTCCCGCAAATACCTATAATAGGCTCGTAGTTTCCAACTAAAAATTTTTGAACGAGCTTAACAAAAGGAATTGGGTTGTAAATCATTGTTATTTGATTGACGGCGATTATTTAAAGATGTCGTAATGAAATGTAAATGTAAAAAAATTTTCAGGAAATCAGAATCAATCCTATCGTTCAGTTATGGAAACAGTAATACCGGTCAAAGCATGTGCGCCGCGATGTAAGTTAACTTTAGCACGAGCTTAAGTGAAATAAGCTTAAAGCGTGCGCATTGGGCTTTTTACTGGCAGAAATACGCATGCATAAACCTTGCTGATGTCTAGACTCTTAATCTCCTGGTGCATGGCACATGTTTAGATTAATAGCATGTTGTATCTCAAATCGCCTGAATGTTAACAAATATAGACTAAGGCCTACGTGGACGCAACGGTTAGCATCCATAATCAACTAATTGCACTACTGTTTTGGGACAACTTTAGTAATGATTGCTAAATAGACTCTTCTAACTACACAATTAACTCCATCTGGCTGTCTAAACAGCGGGCTGCACAAATGTGTAACTTTTGGTCGTAAGTACCAAAGGTATCTTGCTGCTATGCAGTACAAAATAAAAGACTACTTGGGCAAGACACAGCACATTTTTTTACAACAATCACTACACGTTGATCAAGTGTAAGTCTAACTTCTGGACGTATGCAACTAGTCATGTAGGCAGGGCCGGATTAATGAACGCGTGAAAAGCAAAGTCGTGATCGATAGGCCCCCGAAATGCTTAGCGCAACTGCGCAATTCGCTCATGTCCGATCCTTTGCCTGCAGAGGCAGGTTACGAAACTTGCTAGCGGATTGTTGTACTCTTGGTCTTTATTGCGTAAAAATAACACGGCAACAAATCTTCAAATGTTCACTTCAAGTTACGGTAGTAAGCGTTTTGCCTCATGTGACCAGGGCTCCAACTGAGGGTTTTTCCACCCAGATCTGCTTTTTAATCGACCTAGGTGTCTCGGTTTAATTATGAAAAATCACGTTAAATCTGTGTTTTTGAAGTGATAAATTCATCAGCAACTTTAATGTGTCCAATAAATATAAAGATATCTTTACATTACAGTGTTTACATGCGCACATCAGGTGAGAAATACGCATGTCGGATGAAGCAGAACGTGTTCCATCGGTTTCATATTCTCATATAAGATCATTGTTCGGATTATAAACAGTGATGTGTTTAAGGAAAGGTAAGCGAGGCACTTGCCTCGGGCCCCCACAAAGTATTTCGCTCGTAAATATTCCTCATTTTTGGTGAAAAACTTATCATACGCTCATATAATATTTTCCGAACCACATCATAATTCAGTACTCTGTCTTCAAAGGGGCCTGCAAGAGCAACTGCAATGTGCATGTGTAAGTAGGCTACTCTGCTTTACAAGGGCGCCCAACAGCAACTGCATTGTGAGTAATGACAAGTACTCAGTTTCAAAGGGACCACAGTAGCAACTGTAATGCATAAGTCCTACGCTTTCAAAGAGGCCCACAATAGTAACTGTAATGTGTAAATACCTTGCCTTCAAAGGGGCCCAAATTAACTGTAATGTACAGGCACTTTTCTTTTAAAGGGCCCCCCAACTTCACTGATTTCTAATGCTTCATATTTCAATTTGGGGGGTCGAAGCTTTCTTTGGGGAGCTAAATGGTGACGGGACCGAATTTTGGGCCGCTGTGACAGCGTGCCCCCCGCAATTGGGGGGGGTACAGAGTGCAGCTGATACAGCTCTGATTACAGTAGAGCCCGAGGTTGCAACATTTTATTTTCTACTGGATGCATGCATAGTTACATCTCGGTAACGTATCACTCGTTAACTACTATTTCAAAAATGCTTACACAGCATCCATATATCAAGTGCACTCTCTCTCTTCACACAAAAACGCGGCTGAAATAGACTAACGACACATCTACACGTTCACCAAAGGAGCAGCTGGGATTGTAGCCATTGTCAAAAAAATTGGGCAGCGCTTGGCAAAGGCGACTTTTGGATAGTCGAATAAAAACATTTCAATGAAATTGCAATGTAAGCATTTCATTTGGCTTGACACACTGTCATTACAAAATAAATCGAACAGTTGCAACAAAACAATATTTCTTACTCAAGGCTGAGACATTTGAGCAGAAGTCTGAATCCAAAATGTTCCATAGGAGGTGGAGGCTCAAAGCGACATTCGATGGGAAATTCACTATCTTCAAATGTGCCAGCAGCTTGCGCCACGTTTGCCAACAAATTATTGGCATTTCGGAATGGAGAAAATAAAGAAAATAGATGTGGAAACCTTCCTTCATGACGAAGCTTGGCGTTTTTTTCGTCAATTTCGTCCTGTGTTTAGAGGCAAAAGTGATAAAGAAAAACGCAATTTAAACTATAAAAAAATTATCCATGCTTCAAAACATGCTCCAAAATTTGTTAAGATTTTCCAGAAATCTGTCCATTGACAACTCTATGGAAAAGTGCGCAACGAAACGTGATCATACGCATGAACTAAAATCCCATACGATACTGAGATACACAGTCAGAATAAGCGCGTGTACATTATGTGCAACAGTTACAAATCACAAATGCTGCCAAATGTACGGTGCAAGTGAGTTGAGCACATAATATTGCTCAAAGTGAACCAACGCTTTACTGCAGAAATACTTTTCAAAAGAAATGTGCTGTTGCTCCAATTTATTCCTCATCTGCTTTGGAAAAACAAAACAAAAACCCTAGCGGTAGCTATTACTTACATCTGGTCAACATTTTTTATTTCGAGTAACATCAATTCTTTAACCAAGCCATAAATAATGCTTGACCAAGTTCGCCGACAAGGTGTCGGTAATGTCTGGGCTTAAAGACACAATGATTCACTGTAACCTTAAAACTTCTGTCAAATTTTCTGGTCGGCATTGAAAAAACTAGGTTTGAGCCAGATCACTGGATGGATCAAGATACTCAAGTTTTTCGAAACAAAGGTGGTTTAGTTTGATTCGAAGTGCTGATTGCAAGTATGAATGGAAATTGCATCAAGTAACAAACAAATTCAATCAAGTAATTCAAACAAGATACATAAGCATTACTTGAATTTTTTTCGGTCAGTAATTATCGTCAGTCAAGCAGAGTTATCAAAAACAAGAAAAAATGATCATGACTATTTTGATTTTCACTGAACAAGTTACAAGTGAAATTACAAATTTTGTAGGCATTGTTGAGAAAGAAAAACTATAAACCAATATCTGGAATGTGAACCTAGCATTACAGATGACGGTAATCATTACAAAAATCCCCAAAAGACGAAAAATTTGCCGTATCCTCAACTATTACTGCCATTGAACTGGATCCTCTCACCTGAGAAGTTGAATCCAAAACGTTTTCCAGAAGTACATCCGCCTGAGAATTTTTCAAGTTGACAATGCTTGATGCCCAACTGCCTCGAGAGTTTGCCTGCTCAGTTGTATCACTTGCACTTTCGTTAGGGCACTGCATTTATTTACAAAATCATGTACCATCTTGCACTTTTACTATCAAAAACCACAACATACCTTCACAACCACAAAAAATAACACACAGCCAAACGCTTTAGTTGCAACGTATTAGTAAGAATGGATATTAGGGATTATTAAGGGATTTAAACAACAAGACTTCAACAATATGTTTTTCTAAAATCATTATCGAAACATGCGATTACCGCTAACTTTCAAATGGAACTTTTCATAACGAGGCATGTCAACCTCACGATTTTTGTTGCACCTGGAGGAGCAATAAAAGTGACCAAAATTAGCCCCCAATATTATTTCTGACAAAAATATATACGACACAGCTGGATTATACACCTGATTGAAGTAAATTACAAAGGCAGGGCATTATGGCAATTGCTTGTTCATCAGTTTGTAAAACTAAGAAAGTAATAAATAAATAGAGTGCCGGAAACAACCAGGTATAGTTGCACAATGACCACAAAAATTCTCATTCTGTGCTGGTAATCATCAAATTATAATCTACGAACTCACCAACACAACTCTACCACAAAAATATGATTTTAAGAATTAAGAAGATGAAATTCCAAACAACCCTCATTCTACAACAGAATGAGCAAAGTAATTACCACGCGTAATCTGCGATACATGTACCAGTCATGAGTTTTGACAAGTTGTTATCAGTCACGACCACTGACAAATTGTAAATTTAATCGTGATAGGGACTTTTTTCCATGAGCAACATACTGCATAATTCAAATGGCTGAAGTAGCATAAAAAGTCAGATATGCGGCAAGGACTTTCGCCTCAGCTAGAAAATGCTCACGTGGGTTCACTTCACACATTTTTTCCAGTTAAGTTATCACGTTCATTACAGGTTGAGATTGGCGAACTGAAAAATGACAGGTTGACTCTTGCAACTCGGCTTTACTGCGGTAGAACTGATGGAGTCGTAGAGGCATCCGAGCGGAGTCCACAGGTGTTAAGTACAGGCGGAGTTAGAACGTCATTTTGTGGGTAATTTCATTATTCAGTCAACATGTGCATACGTTTCTTAAGTGTTTAGATATTTGCGCGAAGCCTTGGAGAGAGGTTTGACTTTGAAATTTTCGCAATTGTTGGCGGGGGCGATTGATACGCAGCAAATATTTCAGGAGTTGCAGCGGATGGTGAGTACAAGAAATTAGATTCCTTACACTCATACTCGTAGATGCTTAACATTAACCGTCCAAACAAACATAAATTTTATCGTACTTCGATACTTTCCGGTCCGGCGCGGTCTTACTCGGCGTGAAATAGCTGGATTTTAATTCTGGTTATTTACGTGTTTTAGCTTTTTAGGTTGATGATTTTTAAACTTATTTTCTACATTCATTCCTGCGAAGTAGGCAATCTGTATACTCTGTCAACATCAAAGTGGCTGATTCTTTGCAAAGAAAAAAGGACTTTTCCATCAACAGTGTGAAATTTGTCGCTTAATAGCTGATTCTGTGAATTTCATTTTTTACTTTGTGTGTTGCAACCTAAAAGTCCACTTGAAATATCACAGGCGTAACAAGTCAATGTTCCGGCAAACAGCAGTTTTAGTACATGGTGTTCAGGAACACTGAAAAAATGTTTTGACAAAACCACATATACAACACGGGGAATTTCATCAGGTTTGTTCAACAACCCAGAAAATGTTTACCATTAGCGCCACACATTTCATTTGGTATCAACAAGTAGTTTGCAAAAATCATATGTACCTCTTCTGCAGCGACATCTTCATCACCTTCATAAATCTGTTTTGGTAACTGTTTGTTCAATTCCTGAACACTTTCTTTGTTACCGTAAACAAGTTTCCCAGAGCCAAAATCATTGTAGTTCCTTTTGATCACAGAATAATTTTGAGTAAATGACCTGCATGAAAATTTTGTCTTACATTAAGTCAAGCTTCCACAAAACTTCACATAAAGCACAAAAAGCAGCATTTTGCAAATTTCTGTTTAAGCTTGAAGGTTTCACAAAACAGGTGAGAAAACCACAACTCAAGCGCTTAATCTATTACTTTTATTTTTTTTACGTTTTTCTTCAAACCAAAAAGAAGACGCTTCACTAGCTAGCTTCGTGAGTCAGCTTTCTTACAATTATAATTATTGATGCACATTAACATTACAATCACAACACTGTCATCAATTATAACAGTGAAAATATTATTTTGATTTCTTTTCTACGTGATGCTGTAGAAAAAATTACAAAAAAGTTAGACGTATACAACAAATGATGTTATGTTTAACAAGAAAAACTCTGGAAAACCATGCGTGGATAACATCAAATAATATACAATTGGCCAGGGCTCTCTTCAGAGGAAGGCGCAACACAGACTAGTGGTTACATGAAACAGAGTCTTAGCCAATATAGAAAAATTGGTAACAGGAGAAATATATTTCTGATGGTGCAACTTGTGCGATCGAAGATATTAAGTATATCAGTTTTATTTCAATCCGTTCCCGTTTGTGCAACAAAACTGATTGTTAACTTAAGCGTTCGGNCATTACTTCTGAACAGATTGAGCTAGAGAGTCAGTGAAAGCATCATCGNATCTGGGAGACAGCCACCGCATCTTTNGAAGTNGGTTGCGCGCACCTGTGACGTCATTGTGGCGTAGTTTTATGGGCAAAACGGGTTTTCGCGTAGGTTAGGAAAACCAGATGCGTCCATTCAAACAGCCATAGAGCTCAAACCAAAAACGTTGGAATAAACTTTCTACATAAAAATGTCGGTAAAGACCTTACCTTTGCAGTGATGATAAAAAAAGTTGAAATTTTGTTTGGTGGGGGTGCAATGGGGCAAAAACCATGGATTCAGGATTTTCTTTGCAGTTCAAGCCACTTTTCTGCCAGTCAACACCCACATATTTCCACCAAATTTGCAGAACAGGTGTAAGTGGGTGTCCTATAACATCCCACCAAATTTCAAGCCAAAATATTGACAGGAAAGCTTTATTCTTGAAGAAAATCAAAATATCCACTAGGTGGCTGATCCAACTTTTTTGGTCTATTTTAGGCTAAAACTCCCCAACCCCTTAAGCCAGCAGGCTAATCATGATGTCTCAAGCTTCAGAATAGCTCCTAGATCATTTTGAAAGACAAACCAAGTAATTACCCCTTGTACTTATTTTCTCAGGACCCCAGAACGTCATCTGGAATTAAACCAACCCAACTCACCCGTCTTCACATCCTAATATCTCTCCCAAAAACAGCCCGGACTCACTTTTTATGATAATGTTATGTAATTGGGTTCTTTAGACGTCGGCGAAGTGCAAAAACCGGATCACAAAAGCTAAACAGGAAGCAAGGAATGAGTTTTAGATCTTCTCTGAAAATTGCCAGAAAATCAGTACGGCAAATGCACAAATGTGGATTTTTATCAAAAATTTCACATGTAAAGGTATATTTTTTCAAGTTCATTGGATTCCTTACTGTCTCCTGCATCCAGGGATGTTTTCATTGGCTCTCAAGCCCAATCCTTTCAGGAGTTATGGACAATCATAACTTCATGGGCAACTGTATTGGCCCGCGTGGGCTTAAAGGTAGGGCTGGGTTCAAGTAAGCAATTACTTACTTGAAAATCTTTACTTATTACTTAAATAAATTTGACGTTACTTGATATTTCAAGTAATTTTTGTTTGAAAAAGTTAAGATTTTAGAAACGATGTTTTTACTGTAAACGCAATATTATACTTAATATGCATTATCACATATAAAATAATCCATGGAGGCAGATAGATTTCTTGTCTGTGCAGAGCACTTTGTGGGTCACAATTGTTGATTGTCATTGTGATTACGATTTGGATCTAGAAGATCATTGTATTAAATTGAATCGTGGCCAACATGTGCAAATTTTGTCTGAACTGCCCATTATGTAATTTAAAAATTGCAATGGTTTTGCTGTGCTTCCGTGTTTTAAGTCTAAATGTCGATTTTTCCTATTTGTTTGAATTACTGAAGTTACTTAAGTAATCTGTTAGAAATTACTTATTANTTAACAGTAAAATTTTGTTATTTGAAAAAATTTTTGTTACTGCAGCCCTACTTNAAGTGTTAGGCAGAGGTGATCGGAGTCACTTTTTTGGCTCCTGTTCCAACGAAGTAACTCCAGCTTCTGCTCTGAAGCTGATTGGAAATTTACACTGACTCCTGTTTACACACCGAAAACTTGAAAGCAGTGTCTATTGTATCTCATGAGGCAAATGAACTGCTGGAGCTATTTTGCCATTATCTAAACACGATTGCTTGAACTGTTCACACGAGAAGTTCAAAACGCATGACCTGCTTTGCTGACTGTGATGTTCGTAACAGCTCAGTCCAATGGACAAGTGTTGTCATGGTTTTAGTGCTGGCAAGCAGTTTGTGACTTCTTGTCTTGTGTTGCATGAACTGCAGGCTAAGCCCTAACCCTAAACCTTAATCCAAAACCCTAACACCTTGAGTCTTTGTGTATCATACTTGCCATGCAACCACTTCAACCAATCATGTTCAACTAAAGGCAAAATAGCCCCAGCACAGCTTTTTCCTCATGAGACAAAATGACACTACCAAATTTGAAACCAAGAAATAGAATCATATGTTGTTCTGAACTGAACCAAATCTTGTTCAACACATTCAGCACTCACCTGCACCAAGTCTTGTTTAACTTTTTCATTTAACTCTTTGTGCTTCAGGCATAAGCACAATGAAACAACTACTTCTACCTTTTCGCCTATTAACTTGCACAAATAAACCCATACAGGCTGCATCGCAAACACTTCATACCACCTTATTCACACAATCAAATTATTTTCCTTATTATATTGTGAACTTGCAAGATAATGATGGCATGTTTAGCAATGACCTGAAGTAAACTGCATTTATGCTGGCTTGGCTGAAACTGCACTGCAGTTGTTGCATTGTAAAGATATGTCTTGCGCATTTTACTAAAAGTAACAAATTGTGAATACCAATTAAAACAAGACACAGCGCAGTGGTAAAGCTTCCAGTAACTGATAAAAATCAAAAAACTATCACAGCAGTTGAGTATTAGTTTTGCGCCAGTCAGAACAGAGCCTGCTATTCTGCCACCCTCCCTCGGTCTCATCCTGAGCAGCTTTTCACTGTCCAACTTAACCAAGAGAACAGAGCGATGATATTAATGTAACAAGTAGCTTGTCAGAGAAAATTTCAGTTTAATAAAAGCTATAATCCTACTCCTGTGAAATATGAAAATTTTACTCCTGCTCCAGCTCTGGTTATTATTCAAAATTCCGACTCTGGTAAAAATCATTGACTCTGGTCAAGGGGCCACTCCAGCTCTGCGATCACCTCTGGTTTAAGGACAGAACTTGCCTTGCAGCTAGGACCTAGCAACACATGGAAAAGTACTGCATAAAATATTGTGATGTTTACATTTGTTTCATTCTTTACACCAGCTAAGTAGTACAGTGGGTTGAGCACCCTCAGTAAAGTTGCTAGGCTGGGTTAAATTCCCGGTTGAGTCATGCCAAAGACTTGAAAAACACTACTTGTGACCTGGCTAGCCTCATGCTCTGCATTAATGATTGGGTGCAAGGAAAGGGTTAACGCACAAAGGGTTAACTGCTATTGACTCACCACCAATGCAACACACATTAAAAAGTAGCTGCGTCGCTGTGGCACAATCAAGTGGAGATGGACACCATTGACCACTTGTGACGTGAAATTCCAGAGGGAATAAGACAAAGCGTGTGCTGCATTGGTATAATGCAACTGAACCTGAACTGAGAATGTAATGCTTATGTTTGAAACTGGCAAAGGACACGTCAGTGTTTCATTGCTTATCACTGTAGAAAAAATGTGTATTGTTCTGGAGCTCAGCATAGACTACTAAGCACAGTTTAAAATCTTAGATCTACANGCACGATGTTTATTTGATTTTGCCGTTTTTTTTGCATTTTTACGTATGAACAAACATCCAATTTAACTAAGTACTGATTAAAAAAATGATTTATTATTTGTTTCATGGCACTGAAGCAGTAAGCATAAGACCCTACAAAGGTTCAGTAATGGAATATCAGAAAGGCTCATGCTGCCTTAAGCAACTAAAATTCCATCTCACTTGATACAACACTTTAAGTAAGTTGGAAAGTCTTTCTCATCTGCCGGCACGGAGTTGTGAACTGTGCGAATATGACGGTCTCTTGCAGCAATCTGTGAGACATCAAAAAGGGTGGTCACTGAGCTATGGCTAACCAACCACATGTTGACGATGACACACCAAAAATTAAAACCTTACCATTTGCTAGTTTGCAGATACAGAGTTTCATACTGGCATTGCAGAATACTAACCATGCTTTGTTCCGCCATTGGCAAAAAACAAAAAAATCCATCATTTTCAAGTGTCAAAAAACATTCATAGCAAGCTTTGCAAGTTTTAAACAATTTTGCTTCATCTCAACAAGAAACAAACATCACAGCGTTTGGCATTAACACTTTGAGAGCCGGCCTACGAATATATCATACTAGATTTCAGCCTAAAACCAACAGTTTTCGGTTGCCTTACAAAACACCATAGCTCCTCCGCCAATTGCGCTAGAGAGCTGATCAAGGGCTAAAAACGAATCAGCCAGTCTTCTAGTCTGCACTCAAAAAAAACATTTTTGGTTGGGGGTTGCGGATTTTTTGTGAGTGACGTCATAAGTGAGGTAGTTTTTGGGTCATTTTGGCTCACGTTACCTGGCCTAGAGCCCAACCGCTAGGCCAAAGTGTTTCGCTGAAGTTTTCATTGGAAACTAGGCTCAAGTCCAAGTCTTTTGAGCCTTTGATCGACT
>JGI24022J15233_10000182_pt1 | contig 30662 bp, 19 predicted proteins | sample Ectturendosymbi2_FD_15233 | JGI IMG/M metagenome (IMG submission 15233)
TTCGCGCACATCCCGTTCGTGGTGAATCACACAATCAACGCAACACCACCGGAGAGGTTGCAACAACATCCCCTCCTTTTTACAACGAACCGCCCCGATCGCACGTTCTTTGTGTGAAGGCTGAACTCGACACGACCTTCACATCCTGGTCACAGCACCATTTTGTTGCGATCGGAAATCCCGAGCGGCATGTGCGCAAAGCTTCGCACCGTGGCACCAAGCAACAATAGAGATCACCCGACGAGATCACTCTGTTATTGCTTGTTCGTGCCACATACATATATTTTTGTTCTTCGCGCACATCCCGTTTGTGGTGAATCACACAATCAATGCAACACCACCGGAGAAGTTGCAACACCAGATAATCATCTTCTCGCATTCAGATAAGCTTTTCAAAGATTCGATTTTGTTTAAAGCTACTTTACTTACACGATATGAGGTTGCACTGACACGTGGCAGGTCCGTGGAAGGGAGGGCCTGGCCAGCACCGGAAATCGTCGACAAACGGCTGAAAAAATCGTGTNTCTTTTGGTTGTTTGAAGACNCCACACCATGTGCAGTAATTCGTTGCTTAAGATCGGGATTCTGATTGNAAAAAAGTAACATTTCATGTGCTTCCACCACGAACGTGACCTATAGCTAACGAAGCCCCCCGCTTAAAAAGACTAGGTAGATGTATGTCCAAAGTCTTCTGCAAATTTACAGTGATTTACAAGTCGGTCAAGGCTTCATGTGTGCACACATGCGCAAAGTTGAAAACCACATTGCAGTTCTGAGCACAGGACTGACAGCTGAGATATGTGCTACTTCGGGAGTATCAGTGTTGCAAGTTGTATTTAGTACTGCGAAAATTGTTTCCAAGTGAAGCGATTCAAACGACTGACGCAGGAGGCTAGATACTCTTTCACATATTGCGTGCAGTAATTGTAAATTCAAAGTAATCATTTAACTGGTAATCTCACCTTGATACGTGATTGCGATTTGTCGCAGTAATTGGCTCAGAACGACCGGGCGAGATACTTCATTAGCGTTTAAATAGAAGGAAACTTATGGTTACTTAGAGGTCATGGTAAGATCTTGAGCGTAATCCTTTGTAACAATAACAGTTGTGATCAAAAACCTTGTGATACATCGTTTTAGCCTCTGTTGTGAAATATAAGGCTAGGCTTACGGGGTAAGAGACCTGTGATTATTTCTGGTACCTCAAAACACTAGCAGGCAGGTTCGTTCTCCCCAAAACTAACAAGTAGAATCGTTACAGAAACGCACGTCACAAAACAGCCAAGCTTTGGCGTATCTTTTGCAATCAATGACTTGTTTTAGCGCGAAATTCTTACCACAGCCTGAAATGCTTTGTAAATAAGCAAAGCTTTGTTTGGAGGGGGCAAAACATTTATTTATTTACAGTAAGTCTTATTTTGCAGATAATATTTGTTCTTTAGAGTACCGCTCATATTGAATGTTGTCAAGTTTGAAGATCAAAAAGGACAGAAAAATGAAGAGTACTTGTAGCTTCAACACATTCAGTGACTAACAAATTTACATGGTATCAAGAGGCAGGAAAATTGCTCTCCTAAAAATTGTGGCGCAAGTTAATGATCTAAAACCTGAAGTACGTCCACATTTGCGTACAGCAGTGTCGAACCTAGTACAACAGAGTTATAGCAAGAACGCAAGTTATTATATTACGACAAATATTTTATTTATCCAATAACAAATCAGGTTTCGAAACCTGATTTGTTATTCACTTGGCCAGGTTTCAATTAAGATACTGATGCACAGGAAAGTAACAATTTTGCTTAGATTTACTTCCTTCTAGAGCAGATATTTATCTATTTATAGTAGTAACCGCGGATAAATTGTGCCAGTAAAAGTGCGGACGTCAATATACATTCTACATTGTCTTTTAAAAAAATTAATCCAGTGATTTTATCTCAGCGTTTCTCAAACTTTTCCATTTCCCAGAGCCCCAAGTCAAATATTTGTTTTTTCGGACCCCCGAAAGCTCTAAACCAGGAGTCTCGAGACTACGGCCCACGGGCCAAATCCGGCCCGCGAAGCTATTTCATCAGGCCCGCGAAGACATTTTGCTAATAATTAATGAAACAATAACATAATTACCAAAAATTTGTTGATTTGGTAGAATGTAACATATCCCGAAACAACCACACAACGTAAGATGTCCGGCCCTCGAAGTGTTGTGTAATAGCTTATGTGGCCTTCGGACAAAAAGTTTGGAGGCCCTGCTCTAAACAATGATAAAAATAATAGACGGCCTACACATGAACGAAATAATAAGTCTTTTATTTATGGCAATGCACGCGCAAAGTTTTAGCAAAAAAATTCGTGGACAGTGTGAACTACTACATCACAAATGTAGTACTGCATTACCTAGTTAGGCCAGAGATGCATGTCAGACTATAGTTGTGGTGCGATAAAACTGAAAAATGGCCCAAATGGTCGGATGAAAACTAGCGAATTTTCTTGATAGATTTTGGTTTGCGAACCCCCTAAAACACAATTATCGATCCCAGAGGGGTTCACGTCCCAAGGTTAAAGAACCCGTGCTTTCGCTGAAATTGTTACATTTCAGTCCACGTTTCATGAAATATACACACCGCTGCGTACTCTGTCTATTGCAGGTGATTTTATAACCATAACTTAATGCTGCGCTTACAGAGAAAACATGAATAGTAAGTTTGTTGTATCGTTAGATCTTTCCTTTGCCCACTAAGATGTCTTTGGCATGGAACGTCGGTACTGCCGTGCCGCAAAGCTAGTATTTTGAGGGCAGTGCTGCGTGCGGCACGGTCTTTTTTGTGTTGTGACTATGCTAGTAGTGCCAATGCGAGTTGTCAGGAAACAAAACAAAGATCGCTTCAGTAAAAAACGCTTTCTTTTTCATATGTTTCCGACATGCAAATGAGATAAAAACGTGATCAGGAAACTATGTTATTGAAAACTGAAGAGTACCTTGTGTTTGCAACTGATGAAAAAGCGTTTCTTCCTTTAACACATCTTCGATTTCGTTGCGATTTTGGCGTCAAGGTGTGTTTGCGGCCAATTCTGCCCCCAGACCATGCAACCTTCATCCTGGCAATCGCTCTAAATACAGCGGTGTACATCACCACTGTGAGCAACGTTGGTGCCGCGAAGCAGGCAACAGCAAAGAAGAGCATGTAATCAAAGTTCATTATCTGCGGTGAACGAAAAGTACATTCCCTAAATTAAGGTTATATTGTTGCAAACGATGAACGTAGCGACTAGCGTACGCGGAGAGCGATCGCGGCGCTTGAGCTCTATTGTTGCTTGCTGCCACGGTGCGAAGCTTTGCGCACATGACGCTCGGGCTTTTCCGATCGCAACAATATCAACTCTACTTTTGCATTCTTCAACACCGTTTAAACGCACAATGCTATGCTCTGTAATGACATCGTTTGTTAACTATGAGTCGTCTTCTTTCGTTTGAGCGAGTTCTTGTATCCACTGCTTGGCCGCGCCAGATCACGGAGCAGGTGTTGAGCAGCCGTTCGGTTGTCTCATCGTCCAGAACCGTCAGGCAGTTCAATCCGTGGGGAGGTTGATGGATTGGACATTGGAGGACGACATGAACAGGTGCCAAGAGATAGGTAGGACTATTGTAAATGTTTTGAAGTGCTTGAAGCAACCATAAAAACGCGAAATAATCTTGCTTGTATTATGTTTCACGAGGAGTAAAACAATAGTAATCTGTTGAGCTTATTTTTTCCGATAAATATTGTTTCATCTTTTGACAGCCAGAAATATCCTTGCAGTTACAACGGCTAAGGATGAAAAAGTTTGCTAATAGTGATTAATCAGCTGTTTTAGTGATTTCACCTTGTGTAACTTTGTATCAATAACAGAACCGAAGCTTTTTCTTGAGATGGTTTATATCAAGTACTGTACAGCTTGATAGCAGAAGTTCAAATAGCAATGTTTATTCCGTAAATAATTTGTTTCGTGCAAAAAGCTTTTTGTGGAAATCCTCCACTGGAAATCTTAAATACTAGCTTAGTTTCACCTGCTAGCTTTCCACACGACAACGAGCAAATTTTGGAAGCATTTAAACACAATGATGTAAAACCTGAAGCCCCTTCCCCAATGCGCTGATATTTTGCTACAATTTGTACGATAACAACAGACCTGTATAAATAGGCATTTTTCTGAAGCAACCGAAGTGGTCATCTTCTGGAGGTAAGGAAGATTTTCTGATTTGTTTTTCCGGGCTCTACTCGAATCTTAAATGCAAAATTTGTAGAAAATATAAGCTAGAAATACGAATGTTGCCTTTGAATTGATGTCGTCAGCAACATACAATACCTTATCACAAAAAAAACATTGGCAAAAAGTTTATCAATCAGGCGTTAGGCCTACTTGAGTGAAATGGTTCCTCAAATCAAATCACACACATTGCAATGTGAAATCAGTTTACGGCCGTGTAGTTTCACTAAAGCAAAAAACGTTTGTATATCGCAACAAGCACAACACCTGCAAATCTGTCATAGATAACAGCACCACTTAACAGCGTACCAGAATTACTAACGAAAGCTTGATAAGCCTGGTTCGTCACATTCCAGCCCATCAATGGTAGCATCCCGAAGATAACAGAGACTGTCCAAATTAAAACGTTTATGACGGTACATACACGGGGAGTAAGTCTGTTGCGGTGGAAAGCATGATGGCAAATGGCCATGTACCTGTGGATATCAGTAAACATGTGAATTTACTATGTAGAAGAAAAGACGCTTCCAAAATGTGTTTCAAAGAGTGACTTTTGATCAGACTCAATATTCGCTCAAACAGTTCTAGGACAATTTATTAACTATGAGTCCAGGGACGCTGGAACGGGGGTGCATTAAGGTGGCACTGCCCTCCTGCCTTTTGAAAGGGTGGCAACGAGGGCTTATTTGCCCTTACATAACAGTATCATAAGTAATTTTATGATTTATCAAGGTCGACTTGAAACAATTTTTTGCAGCTATTCGCGCTCATATAAAGTACAGAAAGGTTTACTATAGTTTTTTGTTATTAGTTTTGAGGTCAACATCGTTTCTGAACATGTAAATACGAAAAGTATGACTACTGTAGGTGCGCTTTTTCACTGAACTCAAGCAAACAGTATTGAACTCGCAGTAGGTCAAAACCATAGGCATTTGTCCCTCCTTGGAAATTACGACTAAGAACCAAAATTTTCTAGAAAACCTGACCAAATTTTCTAGAAAGCTCTGACCGAGACCTCTTAAACTTGCTTGTTCAAAGTTGGATTTATGAGCAAAGAACGCTTCATGTTTTGATGGTGACCATGGGCGTCCGCAGGGGGAGACTAAACGGGCATGTGGCTAAACCAGAATTTTCTAGAAAACTTGAAATCAGCAGCTTAATTCCGATTTCTTCCAATGAAGATTTATTAGCCGGTATGACACTCACATTGCACAAGAGCCAGGTTCACTGTTCTGGTATCATGTAGTGGTGAGCGTGCAGTTCATTCATGTCCGTTCCTTTGTCTACAGGGGCAGGTCAGAGTTGTCAGATACGAGTTTCTTAGGCCAAATTTCAGAAATCTGGCTTCGTTTCAAGTTGGTTGGCTTAAAAATTTTATTTGACCTTTTCTCTGGACTCTCTTTAGCACTGTTTGCCTTTTTATGAAATTTTCATCTGGCAACCCGGGGACAAGTTGCTAAACTTGCGCGCGGATTGTTTTACTGTTGGTCTTTATTGTGTAACAATAACGTGGCAGCAAATCTTCTTATGTTCACTTCAAGTTTCAATATTGTTCTATTGTTAACTTCAAGTTCATTTCAAGCGTTTGCCGCATGTGAGTGTTGAACGTAAACCAGTGGTGCCACGCCTAGTGATTTTTGGGCTGATAGAGTGATTTTTCACTGTAATCTAGCGAATTTTTGCAAGGCATCTGTTGGAAGATCGGATGTCTTGTTTGTAACTTTTCAGCTAGTTTTTCAGAAAAACAGTTGATTTCATGAATCGTTGTGTGAAGATTTCCACCTAGAGAACAAACAAAATTTTATAGTATAATATCAGTTTCTTACTGTTTTCCACTTCTGTGCTGTTAATTGCTGCAATGTTGAGTATGACCTTATCTTCATTTCTTTACAGGACCAGTGCAGCAAAAATATGCTGATTAAAATGTTAGGTTAAATTGATCTAAAATACTTGGTTAGTGCTGTCGCTTTAAGCTCTTGAAAAAAACCTGGAGATTTCCGAGCTAAGATTTTCCACGCTTCAGCATGATGTATTTTAACAAACTTGCAAATGGTCTTAAGGTTTTCAGAGGATAAAATACACAAATACCTGTATATGATTTCAAGCAAAAGTGTTAACTTCAACGCAGAAATTTTAATCTAGTGAATTTTTTCAGATCTAGTGAATTTTTTTGTGAATCTCGTGATATTTACAAAAATGGCTGTGGTAACAGTGACGCAACATCTTGGCATGTAATACAGCGACACAGTGACTGCTGATAGCGGCAAGCAAGGATGCCGGAGAGCGGTGGCCTTGCCCCCTAAAGAGGGACAACGGAGGCAATGGTCTCTTTTTCACAACAGCATCATAAGTAATTCTATGGTTTATCAAGATCGAATTGAAACAAGCTTTCTATAGATTCTTTTATTATCTTTGAGGTAAACATTGTTGTTCAACAATAGTAAGTGTTGCAACCTCTCTGGTGGTGTTGCGTTGGTTGTGTGATTCACCACGAACGGGATGTGCGCGAAGAACAATAATATATGTATGTGGCTCGAACAAGCAATAATAGAGTGATGCCGATGNTGTGATCTTGGTGAGTGACCTCTAATAATGCTTGTGAACCTGGTGAACAGTTNATTGTGCTTGCTAACGGTGACGACGAGAGTGATCTCGTCGGTTGATCTCTATTGTTCCTTGCTGCCACGGTGCGAAGCTTTGCGCACATGCCGCTCGGGATTTCCGATCACAACATAAGCATAATTGATAACGATTTGTCTTTTTGTTTTTCACAAGTTTCCATTGCCCTCAACTTATTTGCTGCCCCCTGTCCTAACGATGTTCCGGCGTCCCTGTATGGGTCTATGCGCACGTTTCAGGAAAGACAAACGAGAACGCATTGATGCATACAATAGAAAACGTCATAACAGCAGAAAATTCTTGTAACAAAACACTTGCAGTCTACAGTATTGGAAAAAGCTTGAAATAAAATAAATAATTACAAACGTAGAAAACGTTTTGAGAAATGCATTCTTTTATGAGATTCCATCAACAGATAATCAAACAAAAAGAATGTTTTCTGAAGACTGACTCTTCCAATAAAACTGCTATAGCTGTAAAACACACAAATAGAAGTAGATTGTTGAAGTATCATTCAAAAAAACTGAAAATTGCCTCTGCAACCAAAAATAGCTATCAGCGGTGATTGGTGTTTTCCTAAAAGTAATCTTTCTAAATTGGCAAATGACACAAATAGGAAAACAAGCGATTTGGGGTTAAATTAAGACAAACGTACTGTAGTAACTACAACGTGAAAACCAACTACAGATGTGGGAATGAGGTCCTGACCAAAGGCCTCAAAAATGAGATATTTGAGAGTTGCATTAACAAGTTACAGTATTTTTCGACTCAGTTGGGCGCTAATATAAAGAATATACTATTCAGAAGTCCACTTCCTGTTGAATTGCGAAACAACAAAGACGACGTTTGACAAAGGTGAAAATTTATTGCACTAATCTGTATTCAGAAAGTAAAATAACAAGGAAAAGAAGCAAACACAAAATTTGGCTCCATCTTAGCATTTCGCGCAGAAAAAAAAACAATGAGAAAGAATATTTTTTTGCCAATCACGAAAATCTGATTTTGCTTGGAAGCAACTGAAGTGCTGGCAACTGATTTTCAGTGCATCGCTGCCTTCAAGTTTAATCGGCAGTAAAACAAAAATTACCTTTCTATCGATATTCCGGTAAGGATGAATATGGACGTCGCCGTCGGAATGACGATAAAAGACAGCATTGCTGTACAAAGATTCGGTGAGGAGTGAGGATATCCGAGTTTGGTCAGAATTGCAAAAGGAATCGCCACAAGGCCGACGCTCACGTCCGCAACGGCTAAAGATGAGATGAAGATGTACATTGCCTGACAAGATCAGGCATAGAAAAAGTTGCTTTGCGGTGCAAACACGGCTAAAATAAAATCGCCAAAGTGGAAATACGCAGGTTATGAAAGATGTTCAAAAATAATCAGTTGTGCGTCAAACCGCAACACTTCTGCTGCATGCCTTCCACGTTTCTTCAATAGATCTGCAGGTCAAACATTTAAAAGTAGTGTCGAGAGCTTTTGTCCAAGTCCAGAAAAAGAAGTTTTAAGTTTTGTGGAACAAGAAATTAAAAGATTGAACTCGTTGACACTTTACAAAGGACCACGAGTTCCAGCTAGATTTAAAAGAAAACATCGCACGTTATAAATCTGACGCTAGAGTAAGAGAGTTTTAGGTCGACAAATGGCGTCATTTAAAGTTGCATATCTACACTAATGCACTCCGGGGACTCAGGCAAGATAAAAAAAGAAAAGGCAGGAAATCCCTCTCTAAGAACGGCATTTCTATATGTATGTAGGGCATTCGCTAAAATTAAGCCAAACTACAAGGTTATTCCATGTACTGTTAATGGACGTTATATTACTTACATGAAAAAATGGACGTTATATTATTTACATGAATGGTATACGGAGAGACCTGTTGCGGTAGAATGTTCCACGTTCACCAGCAGGCCTCATTAGAAATATTTGTTGTAACGCCTTTTTCAATTTAGGGGTTGCTACCTAAGCTTCGTGCATATCCAGGCGTTTGATTGTGCTGTAATTGATGCTCACTACAATCACGAAAATACATTTGAAGGTTTTGGTAATTGCTAAACTGAAAAATATCGTTTCAATTCATAAACCCTAGTTTATTTGATAGCATTCGCACGGAGACAAAACTGAATTACAAACAAATGAAATTCAAGCAAAGGAACTTTTGGAAAACCTTCAGTAGATGCTCATTCTAAAACGTCCTAAGTAGTTGACACACTTTCGCTGAACAAGCGGATCAAAAGTAACCTCACGTTAATGGGATAAACTTATTTCTTACTGTGCTGATGTCACTGGCAACATTGTTGAAGGAGGCTGATCACAAAAATGTATAGCAGGAATTTCCCCCCTGTTGTCACTAGAAAGTTATCTACTGCATAACGTTTAAGCGTTTACCTTGTGACGTAGCTGGTTGCTTGTCCGAACCACCCAACAAACCAAGGAATTGCAGAAAACCGACATGACTGCAATAATTACTTCAAGGGTGAAGTAAATTGTATTTTCAGAGCTCATTTCTTGCTTTTTTTTTCCTTTTCAACAATTTTCGTACCGACTGTGTGCAGCAAAACGTTTTTGTTTTAGTGCAACATGCAGGCAAATCTCAATACTTCATTCCAACAATCACCTTGTGCTAAGCATAAATAACAGAGGTTATTGTTATAGCTGCCAATTATGTCGAAATGCGTAACTATTCGAATATTTCAATGATCCTCCGATTAGGATAAGCTTGTCAAAGTTGAAGTTATGTAAAACAGGTCTTAGGTGCGTTGAATTTGGTAAGACTGGCTGCTTATTTGAATAGAAGTTTGCAATCTTTTCGTAACTTGTTCTTTACAGGGTTGTGGTTTTACATGTAAAAAAATCATAGGTATATTGACTCGGGATTTTTTTCGTTTGTCAAATGCCAAAACAACTGTTAAATACGGGGAAGGAGAAAAAGATGACAACAGTGACCCCAGTAAAGAATTTAAAGCAACATTTCACTCTTCCCGTATTATGATAAAATAATGTGTAATGCATGACTTACAGCGCATACTGTTTGTGCTAACCCGTTCCAATATCCCTTTGCGATGGCAATGGTTTCTCTACACTGGTATGCTACGTATATCTTCCATTTGCAATCATAGCATACAAAGTAAATCCAATCCACTACTTATATTTTCAACCTAACTCAGGGCAAAGTTTGAAATCCACACTTGGAGGCAATCTTTTCCGAAAAGAGAAGGAATATTTTTTTGGTTTGAAAACTTAATCGTGAAAAGGCGAAACGGAAAAAAACAGTTTTAAATTTGAAAAAGCGTGATACGCGTCAAACAGCCATAATGAAATATAAGATACATATAATCGTGACTTGCCTTCGCAGTTTTACTTTCTGATACGAATGTGTTACTACTCGTCAGGTAGTACATTTATTTTGCAGTTGAAACAACAACTAAGAAACTAGAAATTCGTACAGCAAAACTTATAGACCTAAACAATAGATTAGAAAAACATATTAAGGGAAGAAAAAACAATATTTCGGTTCTGATTCAATAAAGAGAGGATGTGCATCGATTTACATATATATAGCAAAAATTGAAAACTTGCGCTATTTACATCAACAGTGTGCTGCTAACTTGTGAAATGTAAAAACATCGATGCATGAGACCTCGTTCAGCAATATCGGAACCAAACCAACGTTGACTTTTGAATCACTGTTTGCACCAATAAAAACGGCGGTAGCCAAGCTAGAAGATTTACAAACGTTGTACTATCTACATCAAAAATAGCAGTTGTGACAAATGAAGTGTGGATAAAAAAATTTCCATTACCTTTGATAAACAGAGAGCACCTGCATTGGCTGTTCCCCACTTTCTCTTAAAATTGTTTGTTTCTTTGTTCAGAAACACCCAAATACGTTAAAACATTCACTGCCCTGAACAAACTCCTGGCAAATGTCACCCAAACTCATTTTATCAAGAATGTCCTTGTGAGAATGGCAGACAGCAACAGAAGATTCACTTTTAGTAACCACTCGATTTTGTACCCACGTTTTCAGCCGAGACAGTTTATTAAACATTGTTCAACTTTCACAGATAATGGTCCACATACTAACAAAAACCTCGCAATCTTTAATGGTCCACGTCCACTGTCAACAGTTTTTCTCAAGTAACGGCAAGCCATACCTTCCCGCTCACATCCCTAACAAATAGAATAGGCCAAAAAGCTTGATGGACGTGCCACAGTTAAAGGCAAACAACACCTTCTTCTAATTTATCTTAGCAGATCACTGGCGATTCTCATGTCTACGTGAAGTGATAAAAAGCCTGCAAGAGAGTTGTATATAGATAGATAGGCTCTCGTTACCGAACTGACAGGAGAGACCTTGAACGACATTGTCCACCCAAGCGTAAAACTGTTTGCGTGAAAGTAAAATTTCGACCTTCCTCAAAGACATTTCAAGTGAGTTAGTAGTAGGTGATTTTCGTCATAATCGCAAAATTCGGAATACTTGCTGGGGCTTCATAAGGGTCACTGTGTGTCACTCTGCTTTTGGTCTTTCTCACCCAATTTTGAAATAGTTTATGAAATGTTTGACGTTTCTCACTCTTTGGTATTCTTTTCGACATTACCAAGTATAGTGGCAACAAGACGTTTACAATATACGACCCTTGCTTCCGCAAAAATCTGCAAGATGTCTAAACCGCTGAACTACAGCTAGCTTTCAAGCTGAAGTGTGGCAATGGTTTTACCCCGCTAAACTTGGGCAATACTTAAAGTTGTCAAGACCACCCAGAGCATCCACCAATGAACTGTAATGACATCAATCGAAGAAACAGCTGGGGCACGCGCTAACCACCGCGTGTATTCACGCAATCGATTGCATATCCATGCGACTTTTGTTACTAGCCTGTGTAAAGCTATGCAGTCCTTTGCAAATTCATATTTCACAAACGATGCAAGCAGTCGGTAATGACGGAATCTTGAAAAATTGTCTCGGTTTTGAAACGTGTCTCGAGGACCGGTTTGTTGACTCCCAGAGTAAAAACGATAATTTTTGGGACCCGGATCTCGGTCTCGAAGTTTTGCCAAACAGCGGAATTGGAGGTTCTAGTCCCGCCTACATCACTGGCATGTTTGAAAACGACGATGAACAAAGTACACACGTTAAAGTGCTGTGCAGGTTGAAAAAATTGGACAAGTTACCAATATATCGTAATAGTGGTTTCAAGGTTGCAATACAGGATTATTTTGGCAAAGCCCCATATTTCTAAATTTGCGGTTTTATTGTAACCAACACGGATGATGTATTGACGCCCGCTTAATTAAAATGACTTTCTAATATACCCTTTTATCCGCACACATAAAAAGACTGCAGCGATGCTGACTCATTTTTTATAAAGTGAGAGTTCAGTTCAGCAGCACAAAAGCTATAACAATGTTGTTTTGACGTTTATTTAAAAATTGTTTGAAATCGAACAAGTTTTTTCAAGCAAAACGCAATCATGTGTCGGAAGGTGTTTTTCCGTGGTGGAGGCAATAGTGGATTTTTCCAGGGGGTGACTAAACGGATGTTTTCCGGAGGGACAATAATGGATTTAAAAAGATTTTTTGCAGGGGAGGCCAACAGTGATTAAATTTCATTTTATCAACTGGAAACTTAGACAAAAACATTTTTACTAAATATTGAATAGAAAAATATCAAACTTCAAAGGGGCACCCAAGGGTCCCCTGCCCACCCACCCCTTCCGATGTCCATGACCAGTTGCCCAATCAGTGAATCTAGATTTCGTACTATTTTCTTTGAAGCTCATGTATGCATCTTCCTTTCAGCCAGGGTACTTTGTTTTCATCAGCACCTTAGAAGTGAATACGACGAAAAAAGGTAATAGAAGTCATTTTTTGTTTTGTAACAACAGCAGTTATGTACAACAGTATGTTGTTGAATTACAGTGATTGCGTTCCACCTTCAGCAGATATGTGGGTTGCGAAACCATCGTAAATGCTCCAATCATTTATTTGATCATATTCAACCGTAGGTAAAGGTTTTCGGATTTTGGATGCATCAAAGTCGGCACTGGACGACGTAGAGCCACAATTAATATCAACGAATGTATAGCCTTGCTGCGCTAATCTTTACTATCCCCAAAAAAGTTTAGCAGCTATATTTCCTTTTCACTCATGCTTGTTTCCACACAGTATAAAACTATACGTGGCTTACCGTTGTCAACAAGCACTGTCTCGCCGCATTACCTGCCAAGACAGGGTCGGCCTTAGCAAGTACGGGGCCCGATTGCAACCACTTTTGCGGTGGCGTGTGCAAACATTTTTGATGAGGGGTATCAAGCCATCATCATAGAATCATGAGCTTTGTGAAAGAGTGAAAGTCATAATCATAGAATCATGAGTTTTGTGAGAGTAAAGCGAGGAACGGTAGTTTGTTCGGGACACTGCCTGTCAAAGCACAATATGACAAGATATTCTAGAAATTTAAATGGGCATGTTCTCGTTGCCCCCCTGGCTACGCCTATGATTACAAGATAAGAATGAAAAAGAAAGAACAGTACTTACTTGATGTTCAATCTTCCACTGACAAAAAGCTCGCAACAACGCAAGTCAGCTAGACGCTGCAGAACCCCGATGAAAGCAGTATTGGATGCCAGTAGTGGTCTGAGTGTGCGGGGTGTGCAAGGGTATGCAAAACGGGGGTATAGTGGACACAAACGCTACCCAGTGATGCTGAAATTACGTCAGGCTCGTAAACATTTGTCCTGTTGTGAATACTTTCCAGGCTGAAATTCCAACTAAGCGCAACTGATATTTTATCATTATAGTTCCATAACATATTACATTCATTATTTTGTTCGTTATGGTTCAAGGTCATGATTCCAGAACAAAGTAGCGTATAGTTGGCAGATGGCGGGATCTTACCAGGAGGCCTAACAAGTGATAGTGATGTGCATAAAAGTTCAAAGTAACTTTCTAACGTAGTGCAACTTGCGGTTCAAATAAATAGTTGCACTCTAAAGAAAATAATGCTCTTGCATTTCTTGCAATGGAAACTCGACGCAAAAATCTTGCAGTGCCTATACACTTTTGAATGAAATAGTTATTCATGATTGAGCGTATTTGCAACTGCGAAATGATTCCTCAACACTTGACTTGTCTCTGGACATTTCCTGACGCAGTCCTAGTGCACTATGCAGCAATCATACCCAAACTAACTATGCTCCCTTTTTTGCTGTATGTTTCAATTCGTTTCCACCTACCTCTGTGAGCAGGGGTGGATATTAGGGAGGTGAACGGGAAACAGTCGCTTCGGGTCCTCCTTTCAGAGATTCCACGGCTACCCTTTGAGAGTTTGCACTTTTTTTGCCCGGCTTTTTCCAGTCATCGACCGAACTTATTTTGAAATGACCAAATAAATTAAGTCAATTCAGTCATAATGTTCATAAAGGTAGGGTAGTGAATACTATTTCAACAAGTTTTAATACTATATTGCAAGACAAACGGCCGAAAAGTCTCAGCGAAAAAACAGCTTTTTGCATTGTTCTGCAAAAAAAAGTTATGAACCACTCTCAAGCCACATTTTAATAAGATTTGAAGCAAGTCATATGTTTTTCAAAATAAAGCAACAATTATTTGCAAATGAGCCAAAGGGGCCTCTTCAACAACTGTTTCGGGGAACCTTTCTAAGAGTTCGCCTCAGGCCCTTAAATTTTAATATCCACCCTTGTCTGTGAGGCTGGATTTTCAACCCCTATACAGATTTGACATTACATTAAAACAAAAGTCAAAGAATAGACCAGACGTTGAGAATGACACGAGATTACTTCTCACCAGGCCCGTAACTAGCTTAGGACACTAGGAGGGGCGAAGAGTTTTCTGAGAGGAGCCCAAATTTTTGAACTATGTCCAATATTTTCAAACTACATCCAACACATTTTTCCAGGGGGGGCCAAAAAATTTTCTGGTTACGGACCTGCTTCTCACCAACACATCCCCAAGAATTTCAAGACTAGTTGCACAGATGCAAGCTCACTCATCCCACTGATTAGCATATGTACTGTTTGTTTTGCATAAAAATGTAAATACAGTGAACGTAAAATGTTTTTATCTTGTCGATTGTTATTTGAATGCCTTTCATGTTGCAGTTAATGGCTGGAGCCGAGCGCTTATGTCATATTCTTGAATTTGATCGCGAGCTTATGTCATATTTTCGAATGGAGTCGCAAAATGAAAAAGGTTGGGATCCACTGGTCCAGACGTTTGCATTTTCGTTCGTTTCAAAGTAAATTGTGAAGTTACGCTTCTGTGCAGTTTCGCAATTTTAAGTTAATGAGTCGTCATAATAGGAAGGAGTTGCGCGGAGCCCTAGGCCATGGCCTATGCGTAATCCGTCACTGCTTGCATCCCCTGAACAGGGTCTTCAACATGCACTTGATTGGTTTACAGCTGCATGTGGGCGAGCGGGAATGAAAATTGGCACTAGAAGTACACTTCAGCAGAGCGAGAGTTTCAAGTACCTCGGGTGGTATTCCCCTGTAGCGGAAGGTGGAATAAGGATGGAACACGGGTTGGTAAAGGAAACGAGCGGTTCTGCATGAGCTGTTTTCACACACCGCAAGGTTGTAAGTTTCAAATCGGTCTTTGTTCAGTCCTTCCCCTATTTCCATGGATCTTGCGCAATGACTGAAAGAGTGCCATCTCAAGTGCAAGCGGCAGCGATGGGATTTTTGCGAAGAGTTCACACGGTGTGACTTCGCGGTGAAGTGCGCAGCTGTGAAATTTGTTGAAACCCTGAATGTCGAGTCAGTTCTCCTATGAGGGAGATCCCACCTACGTTGGTTCGGCCATGTGTTCAGATCAGTGGTTCTCAAAGGGCATGCCACTAGGGTAGATGATAAAATGGATGTCGATTTTGCGCATTTGATCTAAGGCAAACTCGCGCGATGAAAACGCTGGAAACACTGCTCGTTTTTGCGTCAAGGTGGTAACTACGGATCCGCCTGAAATGACGTGACTCAGACAAAACGCTGAGTTTACCAGTCAAACGTCAGCGACCTCGTGGCCTAACAGTTAAGGGCTCGTATAGCAAATGCTTCACGGTTCGGCTCTCAGCTTTACGACTTTCGTTTTGGTAGTAGTTGTTGCACAAGTATACACACTTTTCATATTTTCCGTTTTGCTGTGCGTTTGGGCTTTAGGTTTAGGGGTTAGGTTTAAAACTTTAGGTTTATAACGGAATCAGTCGAGTACAGCACAAACGTCCCTCCGACCAGTTTTGCCACTGTTGTTATGGAAAAGTACTAGATTTCATGATAAAAAAACACTAGATTCACAAAAAAAACACTAGATTGCAAAAGCAAAATTACACAGTGAAAATGGCCAGAAAACGCGTTGCAATGCCAACCACAGTCACTGTGCAACCCATTGTAAGCCAGAGACAAAGAAAACGGGAGATGTCAACAACGCTTGTATTTGTTTGTACAGGTCACTGAAACTTTTGACAGATCACCAAGAGATTTCGCAGCGGTTTAATTCAAAACGTATTATGTTCTCTTGTGCAATTTAAGATTTAATTAGGTAGAATTTTTAGCAAATCACAATTGCACTAAATCAAAAGGTCTCAATTACAGTTACAATCACACAAAATTGTGCAATTAATTACATTCAGCTCACTCATAAAAAAAAACACTAGATGGCCATAAAANCCAATAGAACACTAGATCAAATGAAAAAACACAAGATCTTGTGGAAAAACACTAGGAGTGGCACCAGTGCCTCCGACCATACCTTGTAGCAGAAACGGGCAGTGTTTCCAGCGTTTTCATCGCGCGAGGTTACCTTACGTCAAATGCGCAAAATCGGCATCAATTTTATCATCTACCTGCCACTTGGCTCACCAAGTGAGTAATTTTTAATTCTTTGGATGAAACGGAAAGCTATGGATGAAAAAACCTTCAGCTTTTTTGTTTGTTTATTCAACACATAAAAGCTGTTCAACTAGATTGGTTCACAGGACGCAGACAGGCAGAGGGTAAAAGGATCCTGATTTCCGACATTTGACCTAAGGTAACCTTTTGCGATGAAAACTCTGGAAACACTTCTTGTTTCGTCTGAGTGCTGGCAAGGTTGGGAACTACGTACTGCACTGAACTGATCCCGTAGCACACAAAAGTTTTATACGCTGTGATGGTAACGTGGTGCACTCGAGATTAAAGAAGATATGCTTGGATTTGTAGCAAAATTGTGCAAACTAACCGACGCAAAAGTGATTCAAATTCAAACCATAACATACAAATTGCATGGTGGTAAGTGGTGTAGGCTAGCCCAACCAGCCAAGTTGCGTTTTCCATGCAGGGTGACTCATACAGTACTATTCTGAGCATGTTTTTTTGCTAACCCTCGAAACGCAAGAGCACTGGTCAGCAGAAACAAGCAGTGCTTCCAGCGTTCTCATCGTGAAAGGTTGCCCTAGGTCAAATGTCGGAAATCGGATTTCCTAACTACAGTGGCTCAAGTTATAGTTTGTTAGGTTCATAATTGTCTATTTTTTCTTCACAGTAGGTAGTGTGAATTTTCTGCAATTATCTTTTTTGGGGAGGAATTGACTGTGTTCAGCTTTGTAAGGGAGGAATATGAAAAAAAAACTTTGATAACCACTGGTCTAGTGTCCCAGGAAAGATTGGCGAGGCAAGTCCTGCTGGTTACACCAACGGGAAAGCGGCCCAGAGGTTGACCAAGGACAGGTGGAGTGACTACTACATCTCTCAACCCTGCTTGGTCCCATCTTGGTGTGGAGCCAGAACTACCAGAGATTGCTGAAAACCGCGAGGTATTTCGAGTGACAGCTGCTGCCCACGATCCTCCCCCAGAAGTGGATATGAAAAACTGGCAGACCCATTTATTGGTTTTTGCTTAATGGAGGGCCCAACAACCTTAAATTTTCTAATACTTTCTGTGCTGTGTGCATATAATAATGGTTTTCCACTTCAGAGAACTCGTGGTACAAGACGTTCAAATTACTTACGATGGGACCTGGGACAAATTGCAAGTCCGCACTGCTCCATCCCATCCCATGGAGCAAATCCCATGTGATTCCTATTCCTATGGACAAGCAGAGAAATCACTTACGAGCCAAAATCAGTGACGCACTCTCGCCTCATCATCAAACGCAGCAATGGTTCTGCAAAACCAAACGGCCTACGCAGTTTCTTTTACTAAAAATGCGACAAGATCAAGCAGTCGGTCATCTCGTTTTACGACGTGCCATGGGCCCGATTGACGCTGTTTCATTTTCTTCCACTGTAAGAGCCAACATAAGTCGGACTAACAAAAAACAAATCCGTTTATGCTAGACCATAACTTTGATCCAAAATGTAAGCACGACGTAGAAAACACGTAGCTAACTAACCCAAGCCTTCCAAAGCGATCAATTGAAAACCGAACTAGTTCCGGTTGAACAGAAAGCTTTCATTAACATGTAAAGTTTTATGTGGACAAAGTGCAAATTGAAGTTCACCATCTGCAACTCATTCCAATTAAAAAATTATTCCAAGCTCCATTAAAAAAAACTACTTCAAGCAATTCCGTCCAGGATGTAAGGCAATTAAATTGATAGTTAAATTTGCATCCGACAAGACAATGAAACCAAAGTTCACCGCGTGAGAGGTTATTCCACTGCGTCTCAAAAAAATGCACCAACATGTGAGCTCTGCAAACGACCAGGCAGCGGAAAGAGCATCTTATCACACGCAGTGCAGTAAATAAAACGAAAACGAGCGAAATAAAACGAAAACCAGCGAAATGAAACGAAAAGTAGCGAAATACAGCAATACGGAACTGGCGAACTATATCTTCAGAAAACCGACGAAATAGAATGAAAAGTGGTGAACATTGCAATATGTGCGAAATGGTTTCGTACGTTGCATTTCAACAAACATCCCGTCAAAACGAAACGCACACCTTTTATTCAACATAGTACAATTCGTAGATTCTTAGTCTAGCATTTTTCGTCGGAAACGCCGCAAAACGAGACGGTTGAGTTGTTGCCGAAAAGCCTTCAGTCTCCACGAATACAGGAAAAAGTTGACCGTGCTGTTTGCGTGCGACAGAAGTATTGCAACGCTGAAAACCGCTACTGGTATGCGGACAGTGCGTCCTCTGTCGATTCTGATATGAAAACAGGTGCAGATTGTTCAAAACCGTTTGCTATTGCACATCGCTAGAGGCGCTGTAAACAATGCAACACAATTCGACGAATGCTACGTATTAAAGCGACTCTCAAGCAGACAAATTGTTAAGCAAAACAGTAGTTCTGCGCAAGCTTCTCATTTTAACACAATAAAGAAGAGTCAGCGTAGAAAGCGATTAGTGAGACATGGGAGCTCTCAAATCAGCATGGATCATAGAACAAAGTTTTCAGTGGACGTTTGCACATTTTGCTTCGCATCCACAATCACCCTTCGTATTTTGGACATTGCAACTTTATGAACATAATTCAGAACAGTTGTTTGTTCTTATATCTTTGCCTGCGTCTTTTCAGAAGTCTTTATTCTAGTTTGCGAGGAAACAGCTAGTACACTATTGCGGGTTCGTTAAAGTTTTCTGCCGAATAAAATTCGTTATTTTTGGGCTCACGTTCAATCTTCAACATCGATTTTCGCAATCCAGTCAGTTCTATGATCTGCAAAGCCNGCACCCGACGTTAGTCCCTACGCCCCGCATTCAGGAGTTCAGTCACTGCAAAAGGAGGCTGTGGTTTCACGCCAAGGTAATGGGATTTCTGGTGAGGTTCTGCTGCCCTCAGTTGTCTGCATCAGACGTGTTCGGTATTTTCGACAAAGGCGGAGTGGACCAGGTTGCGCGTGACTGCGTTCAGGTCTAACTAATGCAATCTTTCTAAACACGCTTTCAATCTGCTGGAACTATTTAAATCACGTGACAATTATTACACGGTAACATAAGATTTTATACAACACACGTTTACTAAAACAAGAGACATGATACACGCAAGAATACCTCGACCCTATAGTGAGAAACTTAGTTTGTCCACAAGTACAGTAATTGGTTTTCACCAGGAACCTCCGGCCCGCAGGTAAAATCCGACCCGCGTCAGAATTTTCGTGACCCATTTAGAAAACAAAATTGCTTCAAAACGAAGCCTCAAGACAAGCAGATACTTACGCAATAATATAAGTCAAGAGAAGTGTCTGTCGCTCCTCATATTTTTCTCTCCTTATTCTCTTTGACAGTAGATAAGGGTACAATTTTAAGATAAAATTAACAATCGCTGCGGCCCGCCAGTGATATTCAACAACTCATTCAGCCCGTGATAGTAAAGCGGTTCCCACTCCTGGTTAACACAGTCATCCTAACACGGCGTATTCGATGTGGTTAGCGGCGTTTTCCCTTGCAATAAAACAAAGTGCTGTGCGAATACTCCTCACTTAAAACCAATGAGCTGGGATAGCGAAGTATGGAAACGGTCAATGTCTCACGAGGCATGTACCTTGACAAATCTAGAATTTCACGCACTGATTTTCACCAACATGAATTTCATTTGATGCTGATTTTGCCGATATGGTGATCTTTGGCAAACCTGGGCATTTTACAGCATTTCAGTTGCACTGCTGGTTTTGACAGGGTCGATTATAACGGGAAAACGTAATTAGCAGAATACCTTACTGTACTTCGCTTTTATTTCAAAACCAAATCACTCCAGTCATGTGAAAAGGCACGAACAGATGAGAATGTACAACATCCCGCTTGATTTTCCACACTCTATCGGTTCAGCTCTAGGACAAGGGCATAGATAAAACGCTTTTTCAAGTGCAAGCCGCCCGGAGTCTATACGAAGTCTGAAGCGGTCTTGCGATGGCAAGCAACCATAGCTGCCCAACTACTGTACGATTACATTCGTTCGGGTTTATCCAAGTGCAAAGCACGTAAGCGCTATGATGTCATACTAACGAACAATAGACAAACGCAGGGAGAAACAACTGCTTCAGCGCAGCAGCCAACAGATGGCCGTTCGCCACCACGAGTTATGGTTTTGTTCAAGTGTGTCTGGAACTTTCGGTTGCAATGTTACCAAAGTGAAGTTTTGTATTCGCCTTATCTGGATTACACTGCATTCTGCATCACCCGGAAAAAAACTGTTTCTCAGCACGTAAAATTTTCACACTTTTGCAATATTTATGAAATTGAGGAAAAACGTTTTTGAAAAAATGCCTTAAAATACAGCAACCAAACAAAGAATGCAACCGGCGTTTTGTCCAAAAGAACGAAGCTTATGTTTTACATGTAAAACCCGGCGTTAATAATGAAAAACGATGTTTTAAATGAAATTCGGCAACAATTTTTGCCCTACTGCTGTGAAATCTCCCGTAGCAGCGAACCCAGAGACTGGCTTACTGAAGGTCACTTGTGCGTTCGTAGCGCAGAAAACCAACCTGGTTAATTGTGTTGTGAATTGCAGCCAAAAATGTTGGTACTAAAACATATGCGCACACTAATCGTAGAGCAACGGTTGCGAAACAAGCACGAAACACGTCACTGCCGACAAGGAATGACAACAATCCAGGACCACAACCTGCTGATATTTTCGGGGTTGAGCAAAACCGTTGTAGATTGCTGTTGCCCTACCCCTGGTTACCGGCCTGCAACAATCTACTTTTCACTTCAATATTCGAAACGCTGAATGTAGAAATCGAAGGAGAAAACTATTCGTGAAAATTAACATTCTCAAGATTGTTTGTNGGCACCTTTCAACTAAACATGACAAAANGACGAAAATTTAGGCAACATTCTGTTNCAACCTGACTGCAGGAAATGTTTTGCTAAATAAACAAAATGGAAACACTAGCATCAACACGGGGATTTGACCGCTAACAANCGGGGTAGTTTTTGATGGCTTCTTTGTTGCAAACAGATTAGCAACACCCGATATATAGTTTCTAGATAACATTTGCAACCAAATTTTTAAAAGACTGCGACATACGCAACGAAGCCCGTCTCGCGCAGGCGTTCTTATCTGTGTATCATCCTTATCAACGTTCAAAGCTCTGTTGGGTTTTGAAAATTTGACTCGCTTAGCAATCTCATGACATAGAGCTCACGGCTAACTCCCTGGCAAGCATACAGTCAAACTTTCTGCAGCCAGATTCGGTCTTTGGAATGACTGTTTTTCGGACTTATACCTGTAACGCACTAGAAGACCTACAGTACAGCGAGGAACAGCCAAAGCATTTTTTGCTTACGCTAAGGGCTTCGATTCTTATAGTGCAGGGATGCACAACCTGCGGCTTTCGGTAAAAATTTATGCGGCCGTGCACATGTAATTCAAAATATAAGTTATGGCGGCCGTGCAAAAAAAACTTTGTCTACTATACGAGGATACTTAGTAAAAATACGACCAAACAGACGTGTGGAAGCTGGCAAGAATCATTGTGTGGAGGCAGAGCAGAAGCAATGCAAAAGAATAAAAGCTTACTCACTGATGGCCATTATTCACAAAAATATAAACGCAGTGCAAGTGGCAATAGCGAAAACGTTGTGCACCCCTGTCATAGTGCATTCTACGTTTCCACGATAGTTCTCAATGAAAATATGCTTCACCCGCTGGAGCGTGGTAAGAATTTTATCCACAAGCCGGGAAACCCCCATTTCGAAAGTTTGTTACCTATGCCGTAATTCCTAAACATAGCCTGTGGAAAAAGAATTTGAACAATCTAACACAAATTGCTGTGTATCAAATGCTTCTTTAACTTTATCCATCGTGGACCTTAAATTGATGAGTCCCTGTCTGTGAATCTACCGTTTTTGCCCCACAGTCCATCTTTTTAATAAAATATCCGATGGACCACTTTGCTATGCCGACACATCATGAACAACTAGTCGAAGCTGTATTTCACAGATCGTCTTGCATATGTCATTGTGCAGTAAAAGTTACAATTTTCCCGAATATTTGTCAAGGATTTGCAGACCACTAGAAATTCCAGGTGGACCACCGATGGTCAACATTGAGAATCACTGATCTAACGTAGCAACTCTAAGAACATGCTGATACATGCATGCTCAGCTGTTCGGTTTTACGAACTGTTTATTTAGAACCCGGTGGACTAACTTTAAAACCTTTTCTAAAACCCAGTGGACTAACTTTAAAACCTTTTCTAAAACCCAGTGGACTAACTTTAAAACCTTTTCTAAAACCCAGTGGACTAACTTTAAAAGGAGAAATGTGCAATGAGGTTGCTAACCCCAGGTCAACTTCTCAAAGGTTCAGTAAATATTTCAAGGTCAAAGGTAGAATCACTTTTCTGTGAAAATTAGTTATTTCATTGCGCGTCAAATCGTCTGACAACAGCAACTCTTCAAGGGTTTGCCTGTTTTGCCGTAATTACCAGTTTTGCGTGATTTTTCTGTGATATGCTAGCTGGTACATAGACAAACACGGTAAAGACGGTAAACGTTGGTGGAGTTCAGAAAATAGTACTGTACCAACTACTAAAGCATCGGTGGATTTTAAACAATTCCTGAAGCACCCCAGGCATAGCGTAGATGTTGCTTCGTAGGAAATTAAAACTTCACTTGCATACACTATATATGGTATGAAAACGTTTCAGCAGCCCTTCCTACCACAACTTCAGGCGTTCGCTACGGAAGTGGTCATGCCACTAAACCGAGTTTTTGCGCAAGGCACCAAACCATGGAGACACTTTGTGAAGTCGATAACACTGCTTATCTGCTGTTTCGAATTATTGGTGTGTAAAAACCAACTTATTCAATCAGAGCTTGACCGAATCTCTTAAGCCAAAAAGAAAAATAATTGTTATCCCCTTATTTGCGTGAAGTATCCCACCTTTATTCAAATTGATGTCTGAATCAATGTGCTCCTAGTTTTGTATTACACCGGGAGGAAATGAAAAGTTCAAAAGGCAAAGAGAGGGATGTAATAAAAAATGTTGGGACCCACTTTCACAAACGAAGTTCGCACTGAAGCGAAGTCAGATGAACTATTTAACCACAGCACGGCGTTGTTTAAATTTTGTAACGTTTGTTTCAAGCCATCGCAAGAAACAAGTTACCTGTAGATAAGATTCAAAGTGTGAATTGGCAACCAACACACGGCGAAACAAAGAACGATGATGCAGAGGAGAGTGGCAGCCTTCACTTCTCGACGATGCGATATCTGACGTTTCTGATAAACAAACGGATGCAAAGCATTTAATAAAACACCAGGCTCAAGTCGGCTCTGGCACATGGTATGTAGACACCAACGGTAGGTTTTATTCAGAGAGCACACTCAGAGAAACGTTACAAACCCATCGCCTAAAATCAAATGATGCCATGTGCAATGGGTCGCTTCTTGAGGCTGAAAACTTAGTTCCAGTCAAACATTTTAATCACTTTCATGTAGCAGAATGGCGAGTTTCCAACGATGTAGTGGTTGCATGCACTTGCTAGCTACAAAAAAGCAACCGATGCTCTGAAGAAATATTGAGTCTATTTTGCTTGATAGGGGCGCCGGTAAAAGGCAGCGCGGCATCACGTATACAGTAGTTATTCACTGAACGTTTCAACAGGAGTTGTTTTTGTTTCGAACGTTTAGGTCTTCACACGAAACACGCTTTCCGTGAAAAGTCATAACTCGATTCACTGACTTACCGCCTGCAAAAGCAGCAGATCAGCATTTGAATGAATGGATAATTTGCCTCTTGATGCCGCCGACGAACACCTGAAACAATATCGATCGTGAGGGTATTTTTACCAGCAAGCTATCACACCGCAAAGCATAGGCACTGCATTGTAGCAAAAGTAACACTTAGTGATGACCTATCCCAAACACATGTTTGTTGCTTTTGCTGGGAGAAGTAGTTGATCGCGCTTCCGAGAGGCTGATTTCCTGAATCGCAGCAGCAGCCCACTACGATGAATCATTCTCTGACAAACATTCCACAGCGCTTCAAACGAGAACGTTGGCACACCTTTCAGAATAACGCATCGAAAGATGCCCCGACAAGCTGCTCAAACGAACAAATAGGGTTGTTTGATTTTCATGAAAGGCTGGGGGGAGTCCTCCAGAAGCCATGGAAAAGAATGCATCGGAGACTGTTTTTTTGGTCATTTTTCGGTCATAGACCGAGATGTTTTTGAAATGACCGAAAAAATTTAGTCAATTCGGTTAGAATGTCTGAAAATATAGGCTAATGAAGACTGTTACGGCGAGTTTTAATACAACTGTGAGACAATTGACCGAAATGTCTCAACAAAAAGTGACCGAGATGTATCAGCGAAAAAAAAAACAGATGGGAGGTGACGCCAGTGACGTATCAGCCCAATTCTGGGCCCCCCCAAAATGCTTACAGGGGCCCCCTAATGGTGATTTGTAAAAGAAAGTTATGTTATGCTACATCTTGAGGTGAATGGCCTTCAAAACAAAATATCCCAATTGCAGAAACAACTTTGGCAGAACCAGGTCCGCAGCCAGGTTTTAATGTTTGGGGGGCAAAATGCATTTTCAGGGGGGAACGATTCTTGTTTTTATCATATGTTTAAAAAAATTTTTTCTGAGCACGACAAAATTTGTGGGGACACAATAAAGCTTTAGGGGTAACTACCTCTGAATGACCCACCGTGTCTCCGGGGGGAATGGGTAGAGCCGTCGCCAGAAAGTCTTTCATTGGAGGCCTTCATGTTTTTGCAGGGGGACTAGACATTCTGAAAATTTATTTTTAATTCACAGCATGAAAAGCGTTTGCAGGCTGTGCGAATTAATTATAAATATTTTCCCGCAAATACCCATAACAGGCTCGTAGTTTCCAACAAATTTTTTGAACGAGCCTAACAAAAGGAATTGGGTCGTAAATTATTGATATTCAATTGACGACGATTATTTAGAGATGTCGTAATGAAACGCAAATGCAAAAATAATTTGCAGGAAATCAGAATCAATCNTATCGTTCAGTTATGAAAACATTAGGCTATTACTGAAGGAGCAAACATGAGGCCGGTCAAAGCGTGTGCCGCGATGAAGGTTTTCTTTCATTAGCGCAAATTGATAAACTTTACCATGACCTTAAGTGAAATATATATGCTTATAAAGCGTGCGCATTGGGCTTTTTACTGGCCGAAACACGCATGCATAAACCTTGCTGATGTCTGGACGGTTAATCTTCTGGTGCATGGCACATGTTTAGATTACTCACATTTTGTATCTCAAATCGCCAATAAATGTTAACAAATAGAGGCTAAGGCCTACGTGGACGCAACGATTAACGTCGATAATCCACTAACTGCACTACTCTGTTTTGGGACAACCCCCAAAATAGACTCATCTAACTACACAATTAACTCCGTCTGGCTTTCTGAACAGCAGGCTGCGCAAATGTGGAACTTTATTCGTAAGCACCAAAGGTATCTTGCTGCTACGCAGTACAAAATAAGAGAAGACCACCTGGGCTAGTCATAGTAGCCCACATTTTTTACAGCAATCACTACACAAAACACGTTGATCAAGTGGAAGTCTGACTTCTGGACGTATACAACTAGGCATGTAGGCAGGGCCGGATAAATGAACGCGAGGTCCATCAGGGGGAAGTCGTGACCGCGAGGCCCCCGAAACGCTTAGCGCAAGTGGCTCATGTCCGATCCTTTGCCTGTAGAGCATGACTCTCACAAATTCAACTCCAAAAATCCCTAGAACAGTACCCAAAAATCCCTAAATCTGTGATGGTGCAGCATGAAATCGGAGTGCCAATGATAAATGTTAAAAATAGAACCAAATATGATTTGCAAAAGAAACTGAAATAGTTCATTTCACACATTTTCATACTTTTATGAAAATCCCTAAAAATCTCTAAAAATGGTCAAAAGTTCCAACCTAGGGACAAAATCCCTAAAAGTGAGAGCACTGCCGCAGAGGCAGATCGCGAAACTTGCTAGCGGATTGTTGTACTCTTGGTCTTTATGGCGTAGCAATAACACGGCAATAAATCTTCAAATGTTTTCTTCAAGTTACGGTAGCAGGGGTTTTGCCGCATGTGACCAGGGCTCCCATTGAGGGCTTTTTCCGCCCAGATCTGTTTTTTAGTCGACTTGTGTGTATAGGTTTAATGATGAAAAATCGCGTTAAACCTGTGTTTTTTGAAGTGATAAACTCATCAGCAACTTTAATGTGTTCAATAATATAAAGATAACTTTACATTACAGTGTTTACATGCGCACGTCAGGTGAGGAAGTACGCATATCGGATGACGCAGAACGTGTTCAATCGGTCTCATATTCTCATATAAGATCATTGTCAGGATTATATAGCACAGTGGTGTTTTTAAGGGAAGGCAAGCGAGGCACTTGCCTCGGGCCACTATTTGCAGCTGTAATGTGTAAAGTGCCTTGCTTTCAAAGGGGCCCAACAGCGACTGTAACGTATAAGTAGGCTACTGCGCTTTCAAAGCGGCCTAAAGTAACTGTAATGCATAAGCCCGTTTCTTTCAAAGGGCCCCTTAACTTCACTGATTTCTAGTGCTTCATGTTTCAATTTGGGGATCAAAACTTTCTCTGGGGTGCTAAGTGGCGACGGAACTGAATTTTGGGCCCCCTGTGACAGCGTGCCCCCCCAATTGGGGGTTATGGAGTGCGGCTGATACGGCTCTGGGTGACGCGCAGCATGAACCGGTTGCGAGTTTGAAATTCCTTCCTGCTGCTCTGGAGCACAAGAGTTGTGAAGCATATTGGAGTTGAGTAAATCATTCGTTCCTAGCATGATACGACCACCAATTACAGCGGGCGACGTGAATTTATACTTCTGTTTCTCCCATCACTGAACGTGTCGTCAATAACGCGAGACCGCTGACCTTTCACGTCGCAATCATGTATTGTACAAACCTAAAAGTAATCGTTGTCCAAATGAAACCGTGACGAAATCATAACTACAAGCTAAAACAGGGATCTTCTGTCTGGGGTTTGCGAGTAAGAGTTTTTTGCTTCGTGATAGTACTGGATAAACGACATTGTGGTACCGAATAAGACAAACGTTTTCACCGCCAAGTTCCAGGATAATTTCAGTTCGGTGAATCCTAATCGGAACTCAGAATGAAAACGTACCGTCTTGAACGCCAGGTCAAGTTTATTGCTTTTTGTTTAACTAAAAAATCTGTGGAGGTTCACGAGAAAACATTAATGGAGGTTACTCAGGGGTCAGTAAAAAAATTTAACCACTGTGCTGAAGTAACGGTTCACCACCTCTCAAATCCAACACTCACAGATAAAAATAAAATAAATTCTACTCAGCGCGATACCAAAAGCGAAAGTGCATTACCACGTGCCAACCAGCAGACAAGGGTGCAACAAATGTGTCAACCTAAAAACGTGTCTTTAATCTTTGCGTAAGAACGCATGGCTACACGTGAAGGAACTGCAAAACCTATCACAATGTCGACGGATAGCGACTGTTCGACGTGCTTACCTGTCAAAACACTAGGTTCTCTAATTCTTTACACGATATTGCTTGTACTGTAATTTAACCACTTTTTTAACAGCTTCTTGGTAACGGCTACTGTTGCAGCGTTTGATACTGCCGCTTATAAATGTCAGGATCTGGCGAAAATAACAATCTGCTCTCTTCCGAAAATCAGGAACCCGGGTGAAGAAAGTTTTTGCGATTAACGACACCTTTGCCGCAGCGTACATTCCTGCCAGAATCAGACTCACGAAATCTGCAGCACGGTATGGTTTTGTGAAGGACATCAGAAGGCGAACCGAAATTGCGGTTTACTCAGTCAGCCAACCGAGAGGACAGTTGATGAACACAAGTAAGAAAGTTCAACGAACTCATGTTTCCTCCCTGAACGACTACAATAACCAACAGAAAATTGTGCCTCGCGACTGGTGTCACCGGCAAATGACGGCCTCGATCCCAGGCATTTTCGGTAGGCCTCATGAACAGAAAATACAGGTCGAGGTGGCATTTGTCTACTTCCTTCTGTCAATGGCGNATTATGCGAAAAAGATGGCTGCTGATGGTGCCCAACCTTTTCAGGGTCATGGACCATTTGACGATTTGGCTGAAAGCTGTGGACCTCATTTAATAAATCCAGTTAATACTGTTACGTACAAGTGGTCTTTGCTAGAAAAGGCTATCTTTCGCTTTCGCACCAAAAATCATGAATGTTTCGTGGAACTTATCACGAAACAGATTGACATTGTTGCGTAACAATCCAAATGTCTAATTAATGGAATTGCGTGAAAAAAGCATTGTTAAAGGCGGGATAATAGCAACTTGGATACCTTTGATCAAGTGAATAAACATGGGGTGGTTCACATGAGCTAGATCTTGTGTTGCCCTGTAGCCTGGATCCTGGAATTCTGCTCGATTCGTTGTCTTTTCCCAAGTACACCAGCACCACGGCGGGTAGTTTGGTATTTCGCTAAATTGCTGTCATTTCATCTTATACATACAAAGGTCATGGACACCTAAAAAACTGTCTATGGGACCCCTGTGGGTCCATGGAACCCCGGTTGGGAAATGGGAAATACTGCATTACATGCAAGTACTTCAGAGTCTGCACTCTCGTGTCCAGGAGTCACCTGCATGGTGCCTGCGAGCCTGTCCTGAAAATAGCATTAACATGATCAGTGTCTTCATATAGAGGAACATCATTAATTTTATTAATGATAACACAATTAAAGACAGATTGAGAAATTTTTTACTTTCGTGAGTAGGCATCAAACTGGTAGCCCTTCGCATTAATCGGTACTCAAAAGTAGCTCTCAGTTTCAAAAAGGTTGGCTACTTCTGATCTACATTATACTGCCAACGGAAAAAACGTAGACATTTGCTGACGAACAGTTATTTCCGCCGGTGGTTCGAATTTTCAGCATTGTTTCAATCTATATCATACTCACACAGAAGTGACGCCATCATGCACCAGTGCCTTCTCATCCTTCTTACTCCCACACATCGCTGATGCGTTTCCAGCTATTTGTTGTTGATCAGCTGCAGCAGCATCTGTAGCACATTTCAAAAATATCTATGAAACAAACTCGAAGTGAATTACTCAAACACAATGATCGAACCGCACCAGATAACAATGTCAACTGCTCTTAGGAGCTGTCAATGTCAACTGCTCTCAGAAGCAGTGTTCGTCATAATCCACAAGAAACGTTACCAGAGACCAGAAAAAATAACATAAAATGTCTTCATCAAACACGCTATGGTCATATATCGTTGTTTTTCGTATTTTGATACGACGCCAACAACAATTTTAAAAGGAGCATGACATCAGGCATTTGACAGCGAGAGTAAAGCATTTGTTCTGACAGCATTGCATTGCCATGGTTTCTTACACAAGTAGTTGCTTTCAAATCTTCCCGGAAACGCCATTTTATTTCTGAAAGTCATAAAAAATGTCCATACGATCAAAAAGGACACGTATGGGAGATTTCCTGCTTTCGGTATTTTTCACACCGCTGGAGACCAGTCACTCCCCACCGTTCACCAACCACACTCTTATGATATCTCTACAAGACCATGCTTGATTGACGCACTTTCTTTACGTGTTAGGCGACGAAATATATCAGTGACGACAAATTTCGAAAACAATTCAACGAAAGGATCAGAAAGCACCGGTTGTGAGTTCATGTTGTGTTTTTCAAACCTCTGAAGTGCAATGAAGTTTATTGCAAAGAGTCGCTAACTGATAGATTTGTTTGTACTTCAGGAATCAAGAAGTGGGTTAACGTAACGGTTCTAGCTGAGCCGTGTTCGAAGAAAAGAATGCCTGAAATTGCTAGTTCAGAATTTTTTTTTTTTTCGTGGAAAATAG
>JGI24022J15233_10000185_pt1 | contig 30519 bp, 16 predicted proteins | sample Ectturendosymbi2_FD_15233 | JGI IMG/M metagenome (IMG submission 15233)
TATTAGAGTACAAAGTAACTTTGTTAGTGCTCAAACTGCTCAGTGAGACTTATACTTTCAGTGTAGTTTTTGTGATAATCTGCAGTTGAAGGAAAGTGTATTTTTTTATTTTTGAAAACTGGGTTCAACAAACCCGACGAAATAGTTAGTGTGACAAAAATTGAACAAAAGTATTCCAGGGTTAAACCTAGAAAAGACAAGCGTTACAAAAATCTACGGGCAAGAAGAGCAAAGTGGACACTAACAGCTTAGGGTCGGAGACGATTTATCACCAGAAAAAAGCTAACAACTTTCGTTTGCAAGCGTCAAAAATCTGGTAAAGACGTTCGCGTTCTCTTTGTATTACACGCGCAATTTATTCCAATGATTTTAGCAATTAGCTTACACGTTCAAGTAGGTTAAGCACTCTCCACAGAGGCGATAGGCAAAAAATTGATCTGCAAATTTTAATAGAAAATCGATTCCATGTAAAATTATGCACCCTCTGTCCGTATTCAAAATAACGATTCCTTGCTTACTCCCATTGTGCGGAGTACCTACTTGAATATAGAGATGTGCAAGCTTGGATCATCACAAAAAGATGAATGCAGAGATCGGTCTGCTGGTTCCTCGAATGCGTACAGAAAACCTAAAGCTTTTAACTGTAGCTTAGAAGTTATAGGAAAATCACCTAACCCCACTACAAACATATAAACAAGGATTTTTCTGTTTACACATTCATTAAATCGAATTGCAAAATTGTATAACTATTTATCATATACGCCAAAGTAAAACTGGTTGTCTGCTGAAGTTCATTCAAGTATCAAAAGCGCACAAAACAATCATTGAAATCAAATCATATTGTACGTTTTGAAAAGAAACCCTTTTCGTCAACAAAAAGTTAGTGTAAAACGCAGTGATGTCACAAGGAGAAGGATATGTATTGAAGGCGCAGCGTTTGGGGACCAAGAGGCCATTAAATGTGGCGCCCAAATGAGAAAAATATTGAATTGACACTGCGATATCCTTGGTTTTGTGGTTGAACAGCGGCACGCTAAAATATTTCCTCGCAGGTGATGCAGCCGTTGCTTTCATTCGTCCTTTTTTCATGCTTCTATCTTTGGAAATGCTTGTGCATGCAGCACAGCAATACATCCACCAATTACAAAAACATTATGAAAATGAGTTTTAAGTTCCGACCACTGAAAACAAGAGTTATCTACTTTTCAAATTCCTGCTTCTCACTTTAACGTTGTACCATTCGCAATGTGAATGACCAACCATTTCTCTTGTGTAGAAATCAAAACCTTTGCTCTCACACGCGTGCGTGAGACATTCAAACTCTACACAAACTGCGCAGAAGCAAGCTGCAAAAACGGTTGGAGTCTTATACTGACTGATAGGTTCTTGCGGCAAAACAGATATCGTTAAGACTGGTACTCTCCTAAAATTAAACTTAATAGAGCTAATTCTAGTAGATTGGATAATCGCAAAAGGTCATCATCAAACTCATAAGCCCAAGCGCACACCAAGTAGTATATTATTTAATTATTACATCTTTTATTGAGAATTTGAGATTATTGTAAATTTCGGCGAACCAGAGGTCTTCGCTTTCAGTGGTTATGGGATACACTTGAAACAATGAAAATGTCTCTAGGCAAAAACATTAATTTGCCTCTATAAGAATGTTGGGATGTTTACCTCTGCCTTTTTTGTTTATGTGCAGTATGAAAGCCGCCCGTTCCTTTGTAGTATCTATCGCGTTGTGCTTCTACGTAAAATGAAAGCGGTTGCTTTTTCGAGTCTTTTAAATCACTGATCTTTGCATTGTTGTGCTTGACATGGTTCCGACCATTTTCGAAAAAGTGAACATAGTTGTTATTATCAGACGAAACGCGTCCAAAAAGTGAAGACAGAACAAATACGTTTGCTCTACGCCATGTGTTCGCACAATTTATGTGTTTCTCCCAGGTCCGGATTAAGGGGGGGGAACAGGGGCAATTGCCCCGGGCCCTCCGCTCCAAGGGGGCCCCCGTGATGACATTTATTTGTTTTAAATAAAATGTTCGTTTGAAAAATTGTCGTGATTGGTGATTCAAAAGAGATACAAGAATACAAACTCTATATTTGGATGTTGCGTTGTGTATCATTGATGATTTTTCTGCAAGTTTGACTTTCTGCCAGTTTTAGTAATCACTACTGAATATGAATATTTACGGTTTTGTTCAATGCAAATATATTTGAATTTTGCTTGTAACTTTTCCTAAAATTCGTTCTTTTGGCATGGGTGTATCTACTCGTGCATCACGCCTACTGCACAAATGTCGCGAAAACGATACTATTTGCGTGCATAAGCAGCAGAAACTAGTTCTGCTGTGGTTGCAGTTTAGTATCAATGATTCTGTAATTTCTTGTGCCGTCTGGCGGTAGCCGCATCCGAACTGCGACCTTTGTTTCGTCATAAAGGGTAACGTATGGTGGAAACGCACTTTTCCTCAGATGGCTAGTATTCTTGCGTTACATCAAGAGTTCTCAACCGGGGAGAATTCCCCAACAGGGGGGAATTTTGTATTTGCAAGGGGTGAATTTTTTGTTTAGGATTTTGTTTAAAATGTAATATAGCTTAAGCATGCATTAGCTGTTGCGTCCAGTTCTGTAAGTTTCTTAATTGTTTTGTGGTGTAGCACGCCCAGCTGCTCTCTAAATTGCCACACGTTTATGCGCAGCACACAGATTATAGCCCACGTCGCCTCTGGACTTCGTTCAGAACGGCAACACTATCGATATGACGCGTTACTACATAACAATGGGCAGTTCTGCAATTAAGACATTTATCCAAGGTATCCTTCCGTTTGTCTCCAAATATCTATGCGAATCTGGGTGCTCAACTCTCTTGCAAATGAAAACAAAACAAAGAAACAGATTGGATGTGGAAATGACATGCCTTGTGCGCTTTCTAATACTTTTCCACGGATCCATGAATTGTCAAAAAAAAACAATAACAAGTATCCCACTGACTGTTAAATTCGCATCGTGAGTACAAGACATTTATTTTGTTTCTTGCATTATTCTTTTCATTATAAAATATCATTCAGAAAAGTTATTTACTAATAATTTGGTATTAATTAAATTAGAGGCCAAAGAGCTTATCAACTGTCAATTTTATTTTCTCTTCTTAGTGTACTGATGTAAAAGTTTACTTTACAAACTAAATTTCTAAAGGGGGTTTTATCTGTGAATAACGGTTCAAGGGGTGCATGGGATAAAAAAGGTTGAGAACCACTGAGTTACATCATAAAAAGAAACATATGAAGCTAGTGAAGCCATTTATACAACATGTCATTGCGTGGTCCGTCAGAAAAGGTTTTCGATCAGTCGATTTGTGGAAAGAAAGAGCAGAAAACGAGATTGCAGTGTTTAGCTAGCGCGATGCTGAAATCTGTAATGCCATCAACAACTAAAATTGGCGAAGTTTCTAAGGAGAAAAAGCGTAAGAATCCGGCAGTGTTAGCTAAAACGCCGCGACTGAAACGTTTTTTCCAGCAAAGCTTTCAAGCAGTAACGTTAAAAGAGTGGCGTTAACCAGATCACCTGAAAAAATAGGTGAAACGCACGACATATGTTTCGAAGCACCTTTCATACTCAGACTAGCTGGCCATATTGACATGCTATTTTTCCGGTATTTTGTTTGTAATCTTTGGTTTCTGTTTATTGTTCGGGTGAATATTGTTTCTTGCCGAGTTACTTTCTAGCCTGTGCAAATATTTTTTCTTATTAAGAATGCACTGTAATGTTTAAATCATAAGCTCTCTTCTCGCAGCTAACTGTATGTGCAACTTAGTATCATATTTATTCGATTGTAAGCCGCGACTTATAAAGTTTTTGCATCATTTCATGCGGCTTACAATCAAGGGCGGCTTAGAGTTGTTATTACTTTACTTTATCGAAAGGTATAGATGACGCTCAGTCTTTCCTTGGCTACCTTTTGTCGATCAAACACTTCTTTCGGATTCGATATTCTTCAGCATCACGTACACAAGCGTCACAGGAAGGGTCATGAAATACAGAAGGCAGTTGTAGTGGTGTAAGCATCATCAGTACCGGGATTGCCAATTAACGGGTAAAGCACGAGCGCGTGAAAATCGCGACTGCATCTCAGAGGCTTATGTAACCTATGATCAAGTGCGGTTTACAATCAAGGGCAGCTTACATTAAGTTTTGACACCATTTCGTGCGGCTATCAATCGAGTGAAATCGGTAAGCACGTAATGGACTACCGGAAAAAAGCACACGAGAACGTTGCGAGTCAACGAAAGCAAATTTTACAAACGATGACGTCATGAAATACGTCATAAGGGCCCTCCAGTGAAAATTGCACCCGTCCCCCTATCCTTTAATCCGGCTCTGGTTGCCGCTCAATCTCGTGCAGTGCAAGCATCTACCCTCTGACTGCGCGTGCCTTACCGAAGTTGCCTCTGACGTCTCTGAAGGCACTGGTGGCGATGGACGCTGAGTAGGGACTTTGGGTTGTGTAGCAGGCGTGGTGGGCTGAACAGGTACAGGCGGCATCGGGAGAGAAGTTGTTGTCGGTGGCTCGGAAGGAAAATCACTCAGACTTTGATTGTTGCAAACGTTGCTGTAGCAGCATTTAAACTGGCACGAACTGCAAGCGAAATACGTGTTTGATTAAAATCTCGACTGAGAAAAACCTAAAGCGAAGTTTCTTGAATTGAATGGATCAAACGATTTCAAGGGCAAGCTGTTTTAGCTTTCAGGGTGCTTTTGTCTACGTTGGGCGTATTTATACCACAACACTATAATACGCGTGCAAATTAGATGCTTAGGAGATTCATATTCAATAAAAACTCACTTAATCCAAGTTAACGTAGGCCTACACAATATTTCAGTTACAAACTTACACTCGTAGCTGCATTGGTCAACGCGAGAAATGTGCTGTTCGCGTTCCAATCGTGTTGAAAGCAGCGTCAAGAAAATGCATCCAATGTAGTTACAACTAAGTACTTAACTTTTACGAAAGTCCATCGATCTCGGTTTATAAATGTTGTTGTACCTTCTGGTACATTTTTCCCAAACTCATAGACGTTTTTGCCAAAGACATGGCGAAATAAAGAGTGAAACAAAAAATAATTGTTAGCGTTTACATGACGTACTTGCGTAACGCTCGCACGTTAAGTTCTCAGAAACGTTAATGAAGAAGGCATAGAAAAACTGACAATTCACAGCAAAGATGCGAGACTTGATGCTCTAAAATTGATGTAGCAATCACTTTTTAGGCGCAATTTAAATCTATACAAGATTTAAAACATTTCACAGGCCATGTCTCAGTTTCGCCCACGTTACCATGCGACACATTGGTCTCTCTTCAACTTNTTTTGTGAGCATGATACGCCGAACAGTTTTTTTATAGAAAACAAATGGTGAAAAAGACATAAAAATTACANATAAAAGATTCACTGCNAGAGCAGCTTCAGCTTCCCAAGCCACTACAAATTTACTACACCGCTAGAGATACATATTCGATCACATAAACTAGATTGTCCATTATTTTGAATTTATTACCCATTTCGAGCGTTTTGGATAATATTATATTTGCTTGCTGTTTGTTGGCCATAGAAAGCAGGGCAGGCCCGTAACCAGCTTGGCACACCAGGAGGAGCGAAGAGTTCTCCGAGAGGGGCCCAAATTTTTTGAACTATCTCCAATAGTTTTAAAGTATGTCCAACACTATTTTCCAGAGGGGCAAACATTTTTCAAGGGGGACTTCGCCCGCCCTGTTTACGGGCTTGAGGCAGGGTCATCTCCAAAATATGTTCAGAGATTTTCTCGCTGCCAAGGAATGCTGTAAAAGGTGCTAACAGAAAAACGCATGTCACTCATATGTAAAATTGTCCTTGGCAAAAGCATATCGGGAAATATTTCAAAAAAAAATATTTGCAAGAGAGGCAGAACCGTTCCAAATTTCTGTATTGAAGGTTTATGGAAAAAAAACTTTTCGGCAAAAATGCAACATGATCATTTTGGCTCAAGCTGGAAATTTTTCAAAAATGCTGCTAACCTGAATGAAGTCCCATGTATACCGACGAACGACTGGCAATTGCTTGGCAAACACTCGGCTTTCTCAACGCATTTGAAAACAGAATTGACTCCTGCAACTGCAATCAGAGAAATGAATTTTCAGGCTTTTCTGTGTTAGAAGGACAAACATAGTAATAAACAAACCAATATCTGCTAACAAAAGATTAGGCAAAATTTCTTTTTTCTACACTGTGAGCATAATCACAAACAAAATTCTTTAGTTAGGTTATATGATTTTGTATGGCTTTAATGTAAATCCCGCTGATTTTTCAGCAAGGGTGGTTACACACATATTTCATTTTTGATGAGTTCTGCGTTTGTTTTGGTTTTTCAAATTCATCACCCCAAATGCGTACTTCTTTTATAAAGGCAGAGAAAGCAAACCATGCAAAACTCTCAGGTACGACGGTTCAGTTTCAACTCTGCTAACCACTCTCTTGAAGTTATATTTTAGAAAAAAAAAATTCAATGAACAAACCATTTATCTGCATACGTTAAGTGCAAGACGAATCTTTCTGATATAAGCTGGGATCAAAAACAACGAACCGAGCAAAATCAGAGGTTACTTACAAGCAGTCAACTCAAAGTCGGCCCTTCCACAGACTTGAGATGAAGATGTGCAATTGGTGGTTCTATCCGGTGGGATTGTGTCAGTTGGGCTCTTGATGGTGGAAAGACATTCTAAAGAGCTCGACACACGCAGCAAATTTAAAATCCAAACAGCAGTAAACGAAATAGTCAAACGTTTCATCTCAAATATTGACCTGGTGTTATACTGCAAAGCAAGGTTTTACGATTACCTGATTTGTCGATATAACAAAAATAGGCTAAAAAGAAAAAAATTACTTCTTTTTGAAACGCAAAGGAATTTGCTTGGCAAGTAGGCGGCAGTCGTGTATTACTTCAAGCAAAAATGTGATATCTCAATTCGATGATTCGACTCGAGTGGGAAACTTTAATTTTCAAAGACGGGAACGTTTCCTTTACTACCAACGAACTTGAATCAACTCCATTCAAACTAATTTGAAATGGTTTGGATTGAAATGTGTCAGGATTGTGGGACATTCTTTTCTGACTCACCGTTGATTTCTGATCACAGAGCGCGTGACTTTTGAATGAAAAATGGTTCGTAAAATATTTAGACTATCATGAGACATTAATTGTGTGAAATCATGACATTTGAAGACTTGACTTGGACTCAAATAGATTCAATAGGTAGATTCAAAAGGTTCAATGATAGGAACAAATTACAGACTCACAAGACTTGGGTCTCGGCTCGAAAATGAAATCCACAACCAGCGTCTATCAGGGGTTTTGAACGTTTGGATAGTGATAGGAAAACAATCAGCTGGAAAACTTTTTTGAAAAGCAACAATCACTCGGAAGACATTTTGAGACTTTTGGCATCCTATAATCTATGCTTCGTTTTAGCAAACAATGTAAATATTTTTAATAACCTTTAGGATTTTTGGCCTCCTATTTTTTGCAAAAACTCAGACATTTTGATTAAAGTGGTAAATGTACCTACATCATAAATTTATCACACGGTTGTTTGATATACCGAAGATGCTCATCAGTTAAGAATATTCCAGATTGGTTATTCGGGGATTTTTCGTTTGCTACTCCATTTATCAATGACCAGGTTAAATTACACCTGGATATCTAAAATACACTTTCAATAGGAACCTCTTCATTCAGTAGTTTAAGAACAACTTGCTTTATGGCCATTCGGCACCAACTGCCTGATAGTGCTTATCCAATAAAAATTCACTTAGAGTTAAATCTTTTCAAAATCAATGGAAGTTTTCAAAGACTGACATGTTTGAAAAAATCTTTGGCTCATGCCTTTCTTTCTGAAGAAACTGAAACTTTCTTTCGTATTGTATATTTCCATAAACAAGCGCGATGATGTTCTTGATTGCACCGTATTCTTAATGCAACATTGTTTAGAATTAGATAAGATTGTGCATGACTTTGGCGAGACGCTTGAGGCGTTTGCGTCACCGGCAAAATAGCAATCTTCTCATTGAGGCCTAAAAGAAAACGGACTTTGTTACTATCATAAATTGCCCAGTTCCTACCCTTTTGCCGAACACTTGCTGAAGGCTACCGCTTCACTTTTTCCAAAGCGGTTTCAAAGCACACTCAAATTTCAAGGCAGAGTGCTTTGATTCGCCGCACCCAGATCGTGACAAAACCGCACCAGAACGTTTGCGTCACGTAATGATGCATGGCAACAAGTCAATACATCAAATCAGCCTTGTTGCGAGCAATATCGTGAAGCTACATGTCTGACTGCGAACAGGCTTCAAAAAATAATGAGACACTAACCAGCTATTTCCAAGCCGTGTAAGATAATTCCAAAAATTGTTTTTGATTATTGAGTGATGTAGGCTATTCTGATTACTATTTAATGTTCTAGAGAATCTCTGAGGAGATATGCAATGCGTTATGTTGCCCTTAAATGAATATCTTGCACTTGATTCCTTTCTTTTTGTGGCTAACTGGAGATAAGATTTCCAGATTTATGGCATTTTTGCAAATTAACAGAAATCTCAAGAGTTAATTCAGCCGGTTTCACTTTCGTTTTTTTCTAACACTTGCAAGGTTCATGAAAATCTACCTTTCAAGTTGAATGAAAAGCACAGAAGATCCTTTAACATTCTTGAAAATCGCTTTTATTTTAAAACTTTAGCACTTTTTGCAATTGTGCTTTACCAGGTTTTGCATACCAAGTTGCACTAAATACCTGCAAAGTTCCCGCCTGACTTTCAAACATCAAACCTAACTTAACCAAGCTCCATGCAACTCACACAAAAGTTCCGACTGATGTTAATGGTCGCTTGTAACGCGCAAGCATCAAGTCAATTTATGGGTCTTCAGTTTATTTAAAGTTGCGAAAGGCATTATCGTGAACGACGATCATTTCCCGGCGCACGAATGGCCCGGGGCCACAAAGGGCTTGATGGCACTTAGTTTTACGTCAGGAGCGGCGAGGAAGCACTCCTCCCTCTCAAATTTACCTGATTCGGTAATTCTGTCGGATCAAGGTGATGCACTGCGATTCTGTAAAAACCGAAGCAGTTCTTTCGAATTCTCTCGCATGACGCTGCTGATCGAAAACAACTATTCCTTAGGTAAATAAATATTTCAATTTTCGCACTACTTATCGTTTGCTGTCCAGGAAGTAAGGTTACGCTGTATGCAACCCACGCAAACTCCCCCGCAAACCTTGGCTTTCGTGGTTCATCACAACACACGCAGAAGACGAAACACGCCAAAACAAACAAAAAGCTCCTTCCGATCACACAAGCGGTTGCCCTGGAAAGCTTCAGTGTCTAAAGACGATGGAATGCTTGGGATGGGATCATTCGCTCAAGTCATAACAAACAGATACTAACCGTCTCAGTGAGCAACAGGCAAGTTGTACTCTGAAATGTTCCAACCAGACCAGAGAGCAATGAGGAAGCCGTTGTTTTTACACACAGCATTCCTCTCATGCGATAGTTTGTTTTCAGATCAGCACAGTTCGGCAAGTTGTGAGGAACTAAGAGTGCGAAGGCATTGGGAAGAAACAGAACGACGGTTTGTGTCTTATGTCAATCAACAGCAAGTTCTTTTCAACAAAATGAACACCTCGATCTTCCCTGCATTATCTACAACCCGACATTAGCTTCTCTTTCATCAAATTTTCGGTTTTCGAATACCTTTTCTAATGAATTTGCCGCGTATTTTCCATTCAGCTTGTCTTGCCTATGAAATGGTGAAACGACTAATGAAGCATTGCACGGATTTTTTTGTTACACGTTTTAACTGCACAATTCGTGGTTGGTTTGCATGACACAGTCAGGCGCAAACAACAGGGCGTAAGTTTTACAAAACAAACTTATAAACAGGTTCGACGCAATGCCACACGTGGCGGGGGATTTAAGTAACTAACTGCAGCAGGTTTTCCCTTTTTTTCATTTCAACTTGGTACAGAGATTCAATTCAAAGTTGGTCATATATTTTCAAACACTGTCACAAAAAATAAATAAAAAAGAACTAAAGACTTTGTAAAGTACACACCACAACGCCGCCGTTTGAAAGCGAATCAAGAAACGGCGAAATTTCGCCTGGTGAATGTTTCTGAACCACCTAAAAGGTGAACATTTCAGATTGAGAAAGCCTCCACCTGAGCGTTGATGAACATANTTTGACTCTCCTGCTTACGCCTACGCTAACCTCTGTATACAAGCAATCACAATTTTGAGCTGCGTTTGAAACGAAAAGCAATTTTCAAACGCTAAATTTCTGAGCGACAACCTAGCAGCAAGCGATTGACACAATATTTCTGCACGCTAGTAGGCAATCCATCGAGCAAGTTGTCCAACTAGTACCATAAGATTTTCGGCTAATTGATGACAAAGGAACAGAAAGTAGTTACAACCAAATCCTCTATACGCATATGTTGTTAAAATGCTTTTGACTTGATAAAATTGTTTTTCCATGATAGAACTCTTTTTCAAAATTACGTGCAATGTCACTAAGTGGTGAAAGGTTAACTATAAACTATGCTTTCCTCGTAGCCTCCGAATGGCTGAATCGTTATGTCACATTGGCAAACGTCTTTCAAAAATTTCCAGTTGAAAATCAAAACAAAGACTATTGCAAATCATATTTTGTAAAAAAGAAAACAGAAACAAACCCCCTCACTTGAGAGCATGGGCCTGAAGTGACAACAACGTCAAAAGTCTCAGCGAAGCCTTCGACGACAAACCCGAGCATGCATGCGAGTGTTTGTGGCATTTATACAAGTTGCACGGTGACGTGACTGCGGAAGTAAAACATCTCAACATGGAACGTCGTGTTTGCGACAGCGCGACGTAACGCGAAATCCACGAACATGCGGCGTGCTTCCAGGTATTCTATTCAGCCAGCTACGCTCGACAGCGTCAGCTGCGATTTAATACTCATCAGCAATCGTCCTCCAACGCACTCGACCCTAAACGAATGCTATTTAGCTGCAGGTGCTCGGCTCAGATGATGATGCTCAACAATAACGCTGATGTGCTTTGATTGAAGTGACCCCGCGATTCTGTAAACATCACGTGACAAAACTTTCCACCAGGCACGATATTCTCCCTTAGAGAGCAGACTAAAGTTGTGTTCTTTTTCTCTGTACAGCAGATAACGCAATATTTCTTCTGCGCTCGGTTGTGCAAGTTGTGCTGATTTTGTTTACGGAGCCTGAATTTTCTCAAATATTTTCGAACGCGCCTTGCTTTAGATGTAAATTGTTTGCTGCTATCTTCGAAACGCACACTTGTTGCTTCACACGATGAAAGGTACAATAACATTGTAATTTCTAGATTCGCACTATGGCTTTTGATGAACATTCTTCCGATGAATTTTCCATTTGGGCTTCAGGAATTGTTTATTTGAAAATTATTTGAAAAGTATCTTCAATGACGACTTACAATCAGCTATGTCCCCAGAAGTTTTAACATGAAATAAACCAATGGTAACACCTCCATCGTCTAGCAGCAATGGCAAACTCATTGCTAAACCCCAGTGGCGTATCTATTAAAATTTGCTCCCATGGCAAAGTTTGAATGTGCGCCCTTTTCAATATTCAAATATTTGATATAGACACAAGTTTTTCGAAAGATAAACTATGAAGTAAATGAATAGTTTAAAACAGAAAATGTATGTTTGCTTTTGCTTTAAACGTTTCAGCAAATAAAATTGTAAATTGCCCATAATGACCATAACACACTTTTACACTCATTTATTTTTGTTATACAGATTATAAAAACATTCAGATAACAACGATACCTAGTTTTCTATTGTACTGGCTGACCAAATTGTAAATCTTGCAAAAAAAAAACACACGACATACTGCAACACCGAACAAATTTTTTTTTAACTGAACCACATCTATTTTGAATGGTAGAATAAGTTAAGTATACAAGAGCAACACCACATTTTAATGTGCGACAGCCAAACCAATTGACAGAAAAAGCAAGCTCATCTCTTCGTTCATGACTTAACATTTTTTGCTCAACTGGTACGGTAACAATACTAGCTGCTGATGTTTCAAGGAGTCGCTATGGTTCTCTTCCCTTATCTATGGACTGGGCGTTGTGTTTAGCCTAGAACTATCGCCACAAAGTTTTCAATAGGGGGGGCTTTGCGTTTTTGCGGGGGGCTTGGCATTATAAAATTGACAAAAACTCCACTGATTTATAGTGATTCATGGTTTACTTTAGGGGGTTTGAAGCTTTGTTTGGGGAGGTTAAGCCCACCAAGCGCCCCGTGGCGGCGGGACTGCTGGTTTAGCCTAGCTAGAGATTCTTAAACTTTTTCAGAAGCCCCCCTTTGGCGTCAGTCACTGATACTCGCGCCTCATGTAACCTCAAAATAAAACCCAAAAAACAGAACAAAAATTTATTTGCCATTATCTTGCCTTTCAACAAAACGTCGCTGTCATACCCGCGCTCCCCTTGCGAGCCTTTCACGCTCCACAGTTTAACGAATCAGGCCACGCTCCACAGTTTAACGAATCAGGCCAAATCAGGCCATCCAAACATTTGGAGGGGGCCAAAAAATTATGGGGGGCCAAAATGTTTGATTTTTGGCGAATAACACCATTTTCTTTGGACAAACATCTCTCTAAGCACGAAAGGACTATACGTTCTAAAAATTTGGGGTTCATAGCCCCTTGGGCCCCCGTGGCTACGCCTATGGATCAGGCTTTAGCCCATTAATCGGACACAAGTGGTCATCAAAGAAATTTCGTAAAGTCGGAGTGTTCTGCAGCAGTTTCAAGTAATTTGTAAATCTGTAGGAGCTTAAGAGCAGTTATTTGCGTAACAGTCAGATTCTCACAGTCACTGACCTAAACCACGTTCTTACTAAGTTAAGACTGACTAACATTCTCTTGCCTGAAACACAGCAGCAGGAACTGACAAGCCTATCTTACAGTGTTGCCAGATGGGTGTCACCTAAATCTGCTAAATGGTGTCACAAAAAACATCTAGATCCTGCTAAAAATCTTGTCACAAATTTTCAGCTAAATTTCCTAAAAGTAGTGAAATTCTTCTAAAAAACCTGCCATTTTTGAGGTGTTTAAAATGAGCTTGTAAAGCTATGCATCAATTTTGATCTTGCAATCACTATCAGTGGACAAGGGTAGAAAATGTCGGTCTTGGCCATCACACTTTTCGGCCCCAAAATTTCTTTCCGTCGACATATTGAACACCGTAACTGCTGCTTACCTCTTTCTTGTATGGCAGACAGTTTTTGACAATTTCTTCCAAATGTTCGTATGTGTTTACAGACCAATACACAGCGATAAACAGACTGAGTATAGCTTCAGCCTTACAACTTTCTGGTCTTTGTAACTCAAAACTTTGTGGTATTTGCATTTGGGAGTATGCAAAACGTTCTTTAGTCTGAGCACTTTTTGCTTCCTTTTAAGTTCACAATATTTCGCTATGATTGCACTATATAAACAAACTTCGCAGTGAGCTTTTCTTGAATAAGCTGGATAGGCACTGAGCCAAGTTTTAGGTTCTGAATCTTGCTACCATATGTGTTGAACCGTTTGAAAATACTGCTTTGATTTACCAGGGATTTTTTACCAGACATTATTACTTCCTGGTGTAACCAAACCTCCTGCAAATATCTCATATGTGTCGTGGGATGAAAACATATTCTACCAATATAGTCTATTAACTTAACGCGACCACTAAGCACAAAAGCAAATCATTAATTTAGGCATCACCAAGCCATCCAGCAAATTGTAATTATGATATCTGTTTTAGTCAGCGTCAGCTTGGATGCGTCATAATAAAAAATCCAAATGATTAACGGCAGCTGGTTGTGCCTGGACCAATATAAAGCGTCAGAAAGAAGAGGATGAATTTTTGAATGAGGAAGGTGCAAAAGCTTTCATCTCAAATAATTGCTGGAACAAATTTTTGTTCAGAAATTTGTTACCTGCTAAACCTGCCAAACAGTTTTCAAAATCCTGCTAGAAAATCAGCTAACTGCTAGATTGAAAATTTTACAGCAAACAGTGAACAAGCCTGCTAGATTTAGCAGCAAATCAGCAAAAATGGCAAAACTGCTTTCTTATGGCGTGAGGTCGAGGTCTGGTAGATATTGAAAGCGAGCGTTCATGTTCTGTCACAAAGTCTGACTGTTGTGTCACAATACCAGAGTTTTGTCACAATGCTTGATGCTGGCGCAACACGCCGGAATTATTGCATTTAAGGGCGCTGTATCGATGCAGCTGTGCATTTAATCGCTGTATGGGGCGCAAAATAGAGGTTGAAGAAACTGCAAGTCAAAAATTTTGATTTTTGCTAAATAATTTTTGCGCCCCCATCAACGTGGTGCCCATGGCACGAGTCATGCCTGCCATACCCTAGATATGCCACTGTTAAACCCTTTCCACAAACCAACAGAACAACAAAAATCATTTACAGCAGGCGTTTCGAAAAGTCGGTTTGAAACAAATTTCAAAAGTGCAAATGTTGCTGCATAAAAATTAGTCAGCGCTAACAACTGCTGAACGACGTTTCATCCACAGTGTTTCAGTCAAGTAGTCAAGCATTTCGTAACAGCATCAACAACAATCATGTCGCAAAAAGCATTTCAACGTGGTTTGAAACCTTTGCGAAGCACAAAACGTTTAACCAAAAGTGTATGTGGTTTCTATTTTAAAGAAAAGTCATGCTTGCCTCTCCGCCCTTTCACTGAGAACACTAGTGATTTGCCCAAACAAGGGTGGTTCTGATCACAAAAAAACTACGTCATATTCTCTCCTGCACAAGACTGTTACGCACAAAATGCAAGTGTGTATTCATAGATCAACTGACGCACGTACAACTTTGAGTTGTTGATAACCAGGCGTTTTGCGAACGTAAGCAGTAAAGAGGATCTGCGGACACCAAATGTAGAGTTTCGAACAATTTATGTGGAAACGGATATTGCAAAACATGATGTCATATACCATTTCCTGCGACGGTTGGTCTGCAATCCACAAAATCGTGGCGCTGACGTAAACAGTCGCAAGCAAATTTTCATGAGAAATGCCAGCAGGTAAAACCTTTGAAAGACCGGCAGCTTTAATTGTTTGGTCGCTGAGATGAGACAAAACTCTGTACTCTACGTTTGCGTCACTGGAAATTTGATGATGTAACAATAAACTTTGACTTTCAGCGTAAATTGCATCGACCAATGACTGGACAGTTACTGGCCTGTGATTTCGGTTTAACGCGGATGAACGCATCTTCTTTTCATTTGCTGACTGGGAATGGTCGCTTTTGCGAATGTTCTGATTGCCTTTGTGTATGTTCCCAGTAACAAGAAACAAAACTTCTAAACCAAACCATGTATGAGCTTGGTATAGTCCCGCTGTAGCTGATCTATGCACTTGAATTTAGCCGCACGTTTCAACTGAGCGATGCTTTGATGTTATGATGGCTTTGCCTAGGTTTAATAGTTTTTCTTCTGCTTCAAATGTTTAGTTGCAATTGATTCTTCCTCCAATTACATATACGTCGAAGCTCTTTTCCCTGGTGATCATAAGATCGTGATCAAAGGCGTTTTGTTCTTTCGCGTTTGCGATTTCGTAGTCGTTTTCTTTTTTGTATTTTATCTGAAATGAGTTCAGGTTTGTGTTGTGTTATGTATGAGGCCCCCAACATTATACAGCGTTAATTGATGTGAAGCTATACCGTAACAAATTTTAAAAGTGCAAGTGTTGCTGCATAAAAATTAGAAAATCTCTGTGCCAATTAACGTGTGTTTTAGTTTTACCTACTGTAACTAGACATAGCAAAAATTTTATGCGATATTTTGCAGACTGACTACATTAACAAAATTCAGCTCAACTTGTTGCGCATTGGTCACAGATGAGTTTCATTGAAATTCCTTCTGCAACGTAGACAAATGATTCCCATCATCTTAACCACATACAAGTTACGACTTGGACCTAAATATCTATTTTTACGCACAGCAGTTGGCTTACATGCCCATATAAAGTGAATAGAAGGTTTGTTTTCAATGTGTACGGTGGAAACGTAAAACAAACAGCATGCGTGCACGATTTTCTCAACCATGGCACGTCCCTGCCTTCAGGTCGTAAACTTCTCAAAGATATAAAATGCACTCTGCCACTACTTTCCATAAAACACACAAATAAGCAAGAAGATGAAGAACTTCTGGAGACATTTCCTGATCACGGTAAAAAAGCATTTTGTGCATAACTCAGAAAGTGAAGTATACTCATTTTGCTTAAGAACTCTATCAGTTACTGATACTGGCAAAGCATTTTCAAAGAACACGGCTGTGTTTGTCTCATATGAAGTGACGGAATGATGAAAATTAAAACGCAGAAATACTTATGTCACCCACGGTGTAGTCAGCAATCGTGATAAAAAATGATCTACGTAAAAAGTACAACTGATCCATACATGTATATATAATCTTGTTTTAACCTTCGACTTCATGCTAATTTCGTTCTTGTCTCTAAAGAAGCTTTGCATTTGTGTTAACGGCGCAAATATGCTTATTGTCAGTTGCAATTAGGAAGTGAATAGATTGTACCAAATTTACCCGCCAAGGTAAGAATGTATCACCTTTTTAAGAAAAAATAATTTCATGTTATTGCTGCAAATATTCTTAGCAACGCACAAAATGTTGTTTCAGATACAAGATAAATCATTGCCTGAATATACCTTTATGGTAATTTGAATTCTTCAATAAAGTTCCGTTTTATAAATTTCACATTAATTTGCAAAATGTTGGGAAAACAAAATTAAGAATAAAATGTTAAGACAAATTCTGCGTTGTTTATGCCCGTACGGATTCTTCACGACGCGTGGTCTGTGGTTGACACACTCGGTGAGAAGCGTTACACGAAGACAAAACGATTTCCTTACGCTGTTGCGCATATCGACTTGAAGCACATTTAACGTCACATGATTTCCGCCTCATTTAAAAAATGTACACAAAGCGAATCTTCTCGAATCACTTCAAACGTGACGTAGACGCCCTGCACGCCACAGCTCCTTCCGGAGTTTGAACCAGACAGGTGGACCTGAAAATCAAACAATCATGTTCCATTGCAGTGCCTCGCTGGCTCATTTGAACTTCCTCGCCAAGGTTACTTTCCGCTGTGCAGGTTCTGCTTACCTTGCCGTTGCCTTGCTGCTCTTTCAGCGCTTACTCCAATTTGCATTGTGCACATACGGTCCGAGCACGGTCTCACAACCGTAACAACGCTAAGTTGCCAACCATTGGTAACAAACGAAGGAAAGTGAACCCTTCGAGAACATTCGGGCTGGTAACGCCCAAGTTATAAACCATGTGTTTGCCGCTATAACTCTGCCCTTGAGGCCCAACGCGAGAGCGAGGCAGTTCTGCTTCAGATTGCTTGTCTCTTACAGAGCAACGAACCGTGTCAAAAGTAATGGGAAGCTAATCTCTATCGAATGGGATAAAAATTTCGTACTTTGCCACGTTTTTGCAAAGAAATCGAATGTAGTTTGTCGCACGTTAATTGATTTTCTTTATATTTATCATTCTCAGTGCACATCCATGTTCAGTTACAAGTTCGTTTTGCAGAAAAATAGTGAAAATTGGCGACGCGATAGAAAGACCAAACTACAAACGGGAGCAGCCGATAGTCAATATGGGAAACTCAAACCATCAGTATTAACTACAGCGCCCCTGGCAGAAGGGTTTGTCAGGGAAGAAAGCACAACAGCATCGCTCCTAGCCGTGACACTTTTTGCAAGCTTTAATTCCAATCTGAAATGGTATGTTTACGCGTTGCGTCCGGAAAGTGACAGTAACACTTGGTAGCTTGGCAAAATTACTTTTCGTACAACGTAAAGCCGGCCAAGCGAACGAGAAAGGAGATAGAATGCTGGCAGGCTGGGTTCGAATCCCTGTTGGGTCACACCGAAAAGTTGAAAAACAGTACTTGCGACCTCCAGCCGAGTGCTCGTTAAGGAATGGATGCAATGAAACGGTTCACGGGCGGCACTGCCGTTGACTCGTCATCAGTGCAGCTTTCACTGCAAAAGTAGTCGCGCGACCCACGGCGAAGAGCAAGCGGAGATGAGGGCCCGCAAGCCACTCGTGACCCTCTAAAAGAAGTACAAAGCGAGTGGTATAATGAAACTTGCTTTCAACCAAATGCTTTCCAGGACGCCTGCGCAGTGTTGACCGTATTGCAAATGGACATTTTTTGTAACGTGATATTCATGTGTTTGTCTCGTACTATCACATACTTTAGTGACAGTGCACAAGAAATAAGAGCATTTACTCACTATACCGAGCATAGGGGAGGCAGAGGGGCGTTTGTGAATACGCTCAGGTAATTCCGAAAAACAAACGCAGAAACCACACGCCATCGGCTGCTGTTTATAACACAATTTTTAGGTTTATTTAATCTGGTTCTATGTGTATGCCTAGTTCTTCTTTCTTTCGAGTTTATGATCCCTTGATTTTTGAAGTAGATCTAGAAACCTTGAGCCTACTTCACCAATTGTTTGCCGCTAGTTAGTCCACGCATGGTTATGAACTCTGGAAAGCAGTCAAGTACGAAAAGTCGATGTAACTTGAGGCGAGCCAGGAAACGGAAACTCTGCTGCATGAAATATTGTTCAGCTTACGAGCGACTTACATTCTCAAACAAACCCGAAGATATTCTTTTAAATTTGGGTCGCATCCATCAACTTCTGTCAAAGTAAAAATGACCCACGTTCCTTTTAGAAATTGTCGTTTTGCGATTCGAAAATCTCAAACTAGAAGACCTTCTGCACGAAGGTGGTTCGAGCAATCCTATCTTTCGGAAAGAGAAAAACAGCTAAGGCAGTTTTGAATGATGTTAAATTTCAAACTGAATTTTATCAGGCGCTGAGCTTTAAAAAATTCTTAACTTCGATTACCGCAAAAGCTTCAAGATTGTAATTTTTTCCCATTTGCCAAGAGGTACCGTGTGGCACGGGAATTTTCTGCCAGAGAAAACAAAGTAGAAAATCAATGCACGCAACACAGCTTTGAAGAAGCTCCCTTGGATGTTGAGCTTACACGTTTCATTTTCAATTTCAATCACAAAACTGAAAATGTCAGTAAGCTTGTTTAAAAATCTTGGACGATTGCACAATAAAAGAACACTTCCTTCCAAAAGAGTGAGTTTTAAAATGTTTGACAATCCATTCTTTTATTTTATTATTTTGATTTTTTTTATTCTTTTTATTGCACAATCATACATTGCAAGTGGCTGATTTACACCAGCATTTTTGCAATATCAAATCTAAAATGTAGTTCGGAACGGAGTAAGCGCAGCAAATGAAATTAAATTGGCAGGAAATCCACTTTCGCTTAAATTTATCTTTTATCAGAATCTAATAGTCGTACCATGAAATAATTTTGCAAAACACAATATTTTGAACTTGACTTCGATCACAATCGAATCGAATACGCCACTCGGGTTAACTGGTTGAATAGGCCACTCGGGCAAAGTGTGTGAGCATGCTGTCAAATGTTATTCGGAGGGATATGAGTTTGAAAAACAGGGGAGGGGTTCTCTATCTACACATACCTCAAGCTCACCTTTGCCTTCCTTACGGAGGAACCTAAAAACTGATGGCGCGGTTTTAGTTGTGCTCAGCTTTAATTTCCTGGCCTGAAAGTATGTTGCTAGAATCACTATGTCTTTGGACATATATTAACGCAATTATCTATGTACGCGAGATATTTTCGTTCTGGTCTGAAGTGCAAAAGATGATCTGATCAAAATCGAATATAACTTTTGTTTTCCAATGAGAAAAAAACACAACATAACTTGTTAAACTCCTTTTATTAGTCACAGATTTAGAAAAAACATTTCTGCAAATGGTTCATGGCAAAAGAAATGCGTGAGAGCAAAATTACTAAGAGACGTTAATGGATTGAACGTAGACATATGCCTTCTTCCCAGATAAAAGGCAACTTCCATCCGTGAGCGTCGGGCTTTCAAAAATTCTCATTTTTGTTGAATATTACTTTTACTTTCAGATAATAGTGACATTTGAAAATGTAAATTCAACCAGATATTTGTTCTCTGAGTAAAGCATCACGATGTACTTGAGGTATTCTGAGTACGAGAAAGTGAGCTCAAAACAAATACCTAAACCTCATAATTTGCCTCTGTCAACCGTGCATCCTCACAGCTAAACTGCAGTGAAAACAGTTGTGCTACCATCACCTGGTTCTTAAGGAATTTATGTATAAGATTCTGCAAATCAGTGTCAAGCACTCTGTCATAACAGCTTTGTGCCAAACCATCCCATATGTTGTAACGGGATACTTTTTGCCAAAGCTTCCGTCAGCTTCCAAGACCACAAACTATCCTGAGGTCAATTTATAAACCCATGATTTCAGTAACTTTGATAAAAAGCATTTGTAGAAATTATCACTCGGACACTAAATATAGTAATTTAGATATGTCGTATAGTTTTAACAAGGATTTGTGCAAAATATTTTCCGTAGGGCACCAGATGTAGTTGATGCAGTATTTGATGAAAATTTCCATATGATTTTTATATCTCTCACACGCACATTGAATGCAGTAGTTCGAAAGACTAAAGCTTTTACAGTAGATTTTATTATAAAAAATAGAAACCATTAAAAGAAATCCATTTAATGGGCGTTAAATATTTCGAATACTGTCTGAAATTATCATTAGTTATAACGACTAGTGTTGATTTCTAGACCATCACATTCTTCACTCGCCACAGTCAAAAAGTGAAATAACCATTCACAAGCAAACTGAAAGGAGAGTGTTTTACGATTATTTGATACAATGGTCGCAAACATTTTGCCCTTATATCTCGAACATTTTCAGGTTTGTTGGTCCAGTTGTTTACAAAAGACACCAAGTTAGAGACAGACAGCACATATCGCAGAAAACGCTCTTTTCCAATACGTTGCTAAACAATTTATAGAAAGCCACCAGTTTTTATTTTTGAGAAAATTTCTCTTGCTTGACAGAACTGTTGTAGAAATTGTAGTGTATTTCTGTGTCGCGCCCAAGCTTCCCGTAGCTGTCGCGTCTCCCTTCAATGCGCTCATTACCCAATTAAATGTCACATACGTTGTTTTTCCTGTTTTTTTTCTGTTAGTCAGGTAGTGTAACCTTTTCTCTGACAGGCGCTTTTAAGCGAGGACATCTGTGTTAAGTTGTACTGTTAGCTCATTGATCAGACCTCGATGTCCTTCATTAAACGTGCGCTTCCATGCCTTTTTCGGATATCATTGCATTTTCTTGCAAAATAAATCCCAGCGAACATTTGTAGCATGGTTCGCCTCGTTAGGTTTCGACAGTAGTTTCATGCAAAATTTCAAAAAATAACTCTAAAGTGTTTTTTGATTCCAGCAATGTAGGATATTTTTACAAACACTGCACAAGTTTTACCACTGGGCAGCTTGAGGTCATTGTGCTCACGGTTTTCACAATCTTCTAAGCTTTTGAAAGTAAGGTATCACTAGTAGTGGAACTTAAATACTACTCATTGGGTAAATTTTTCTGACGTTTCCATGTCTCTGTCCTGAGAATTTGCACACGCCACGCATCTCCCGAACCGTGGAATCCATGGTAGAGTTTCTCTGGTGAGTTTTGGTTATGCTCAGGCGCGTAACCAGCTTGGGACATCAGGGACGAAGAGTTTTCTGATGGCTAGCAAATTTTTATACTATGTCCAACAGTTTTAAACTATGTCCAACACATTTTTCCAGGAGGGCGAAAAATTTCCAGGGGGGCCAAGCCCCCTTGCGCCCCTCTAGTTACGATCCTGGTTACGCTGCATCCAGAATCGCTCTCCCTCATCACTCGCCCTGTTTCACTTCTCGCGACCTCACCAGCGTTCAACTGCTCGGTTAAGAATTCCCGGAATTGATGCATGCTGTTTTTCATTGCCTGTTCAATGAGTCTCGTTACGGTAGATTATGGTCAAGTTAGTTGACGAAGGCAGTCAAACCTGCTATTGGTGTTCACACTAAAGCGAAGTAACAATAAAATTCGACCTTCTTTCAACGCAAAATTTTTTGTGGTTGTGGCATGATAGTGCGGCAAAAAATAACATGCTCGCGCCCACTTGGGAAAAATATTCTTGAAATTTCGCTGTTGTTCGATTCCTCTTTTGAATTTTGACATGATTCTAACCTACACTGGTAAATCTGATCAAATACGACGCGTACAGTAAAACCGTCTTTTAATTGAAAGCATGTCAAGCTTCAGACAAAGAATTGTTCTCTTAGTAATTCGCGAAAAATTAACTCAAGGGCAAGCGACAGAGACGGGGTTTTCCGAAGTGTCCACGGTATGACACTTCGCGACAAACTGCGCATCTGTGAAATTCGTAGAGCCCTAAATGCTGAACCACTTCTCCGAATCGAGAGATCCAAGCTACGTTGGTTCGGTCATGTGTCGAGAATTCCCCACGAAACAGTGGTGAGGCAAGTCCTTCTGGCTAAACCCACGGGAAAGCGGCCCAGAGGTCGTCCGAAGTCTGGGTGGAGTGACTATACATCTCCGACCTTGCTTGCTCCCGTCGTGGTGTGGAGCCAGCAAAATTATCTGAAATTGCTGTTGACCGTGAGATATTCCGAGTCCTAGAGCTGCTGCCCACCCGCGACCCCCCTAGAGCAGAGGTTCCCAACCTTTTTCTCACCATGTACCCCTTGAGCATTCCGACAAATGAGCATGTACCCCTACAGCATTTCAACATATAAGGATGTACCCCTTCAGATTTTTGACAGAAGAACATGTACCCCTAAAACTCCTTATGACAAAATATTTTCTCATGATTTTTCACAGATATATTTAACAATATTCATAGAATAACTTTTGAAATAATATTAAGTGATATATGTACAAATATTTGAAAATAAACAACATGNAAATATATTTTTACCTTCTATTGCTAACCTTAAATGCACCCTTCGGATAGGCAAATGTACCCCCCAGGGGTACATGTACCCCAGGTTGGGAACCCCTGCCCTAGAGGAACAGCGGGCCTGAAAATGAATGAAATGAATCATTGAATGAGTTGACGAAATTTCTTTTACGACTTTGTCCATAGGTTAGAATAACAACCGATAATCTACAAGACTGTTTTTCGGCGACATTTTTATACACTTTTTGATAGTTTTCTCATGTCTTTTTATATGAAAAATTGGACTTCCACAAGTTTTTGTCAGAGTAAAGGTTTTGATTTGTCACCCGCGCGTTGGAGGAGGATTGAGGCTTTTGCGAATCTGTTTTAAGCTGATAAGAATCCGCAACGCAATAGTAAGTCTGAACACGTTCATCGTACATTACTATCGTTCAGCGCATGAGATTTTACCCTAGGACAGTGGTTCTCAACATTTTTTGGCCCATGGATCATCTGCTCAAAAACATATCCGGTGGACCGCTTTGCTGTGCTGACGCTGCATGAACAATTAGTCCAAACTCTATTGCACATAGGTCAGCAAACGTTTCATCAAGGATTTATGGAACTATCTGCGGACCACTAGAAATTCCAGGTGGACCACCACCGGTGGTCTATGAATAGTCCTTGAGCTCAGAGGTGAAACATACACATTGCGTTCGAATTTCTAAGCCACATTGAAACGACGCGTACAAGGTTGCAGCGAAAGCATGAATAGATGCTTTCTTTCAATAGAGTTTTATGGTCATAAAAAGCAAAATTATGGACCTCGGGTTCATATTCAAACGTCACGTATAGTGCCACTGAGTGAGGTGGGTTCAGATAACCGCAAGGCTTGATCATTCTTCGTTTTTTTGCACTCAGCGCTTCTTCGCACCTTTGACATTCCTCTGTAAGCTCAGCCGTTATATCAGTTGCCTCTGGCCAGTTAATCTGTTGTCAATCTTGACTGACGTCAACTTGGCGAGTTTGGCGAGTCGCGGCAAGAACAGAACAAACGCAGTAGACATTGCATAAAATGTCGATGGCTGCTTAATCTTGTCTAGATTGATGGCACCCATCAGCGGCGATCGCGATCAGATCATCCCGAAACGTAGCCCGGATGCTTGATTACATTCGCCAAGTGAGTCGAGAGGCGCACCAGGTATAGAACATGTTTTTACATAGCCACAATGGAACAGTATCTGGTACTCTGTACACATTGCAGGGCTGTCACTCCGTGTTTAATATATACCCATATCAGTTTTTTAAAATAAAACCGTAAAGAATGGATATGATTACACATTTATCGCAATCAGGTTATTGTAGGCAGGGATCACTGGGAAAATACACCTTTCGTTGGTTAAAGAAATACGTCTCCACAAAGGTGACACAGTCGAACCAATCAGCAAATTGTTCTATAGATTTATTTCGCGTAATTTACGCATCCTGAGTCCGTAAAACCCCAACCAAAAGCTTGCTACTAGCAAAAGATAGTAACTGAAACCAGATTGACCGCCCGCGAACTGTAGTTTCAAGCACAGGCTGTGAACATTATGTTGGTCTCACCAAAGCCGAAAAACAAAACTGAAACCAATTACCGATCGTCTAGCTGAGGGGGTGCAGGCAGAGAGGCTGCGACAATCCCGAGAATCCAAGGCAGAGGGGTATCCAAAGAGTGAAATTACGAAAATGACATTTTATTAATGCTGTGACTAGATGTTTCTTCGTATTGTAAGGCCACTAACACATCCTGCATGTTTCTGATGGGAACTTGCCTGAGAGGGGCATGCAAATGAATGTTAAGTAACTCGAGAAAGAGATGAAGTCCTACCGTCGTTTTAAAGCCTTGCACCCCATACCTCTCCCTCTCTTTTCTTTCTGGTCAATTCCTACTAGCCCATTATTGAGCTGCTGCTTGTAATCTTCAAAATATCTCTCGATTCTCTAGAACCTGGGTTCTTAAACCGGGGAGGGGGCAAGTATGGCAGTGAAGTAATTGTGAAAATTATTAAATGCATTGTTTTTATCATTCATAAATTTGTCATCATTTCATTATAAACGCTTTAAAGACAAAGCGAACAGCACAGTGAACAAAAACCGAGACCCTTAAACTTGCCTGTTCAGCGTTAAATTTATGTGGAAAGGACACTTCATGTTATAGTGCTGCATGGTGTCTTGTCTGCTTGGTTTCATTTTCAGTGAAAAGGCGAATTGTGTTACCGGACAATATCGTGTGGGACGATATGGTAATAAATTCGTCACTTCAATTGTTGTAAAAAATCTTGGATTTGATCAACATGGAAAGAGATGTAAAAAAGTCGATGACTTCCCCTTAGTCGATGTAAAAATTCGGTAGTGCAAATATTTTTCTGATAGAAGGTAGCCTATTTCGGAGAGATAAGTTAAATGAGTGTGTAACTGAATCGTTCATGTTCTAATTGAATAAAAAGAGTTACTTCTTCATCTGTTTTTACTAAACGATGCCACTAGCAATTTGTTTACAGTTCAGAAAAGTATAAAGGGCAGTGATACATCAAACTGCGTTATTGCACAATTTCAAATACCATGTATAATAAAAAAATAGATAAAACTGTCTCCTATCATGCCAGTCAAATACCATCTTTTGTTGAGCCTGTTGTGGCATAACATAACCCCATTTTTAGGGTCGTAAGGGCACTACCTTGAGGATTGCTGCACCTGTTAAGTCCATATTCATTTCGACTTTATCCATTTCGAGTAGCGTGTCTCGGACAGTGACGGCAAAGCCCATCTCTCTCCGGGCCTATTGTGTTCCCTGAAGCTCTTGGTGCCCCTGGCAAGTAGGTCACAATACCAACCTACGAGGTTACAGTACCAAATTACAAGGTCTTGATAAAACCCGGTCGAGAGTCGAACTCCACACCTACCAACACCGAAACGGACGCACTTACCACTAGGCCACTTATTTGTATGCATAACTGCAGTATCTAGTTCCTCAATGCATACTCATTACTAGAAGAATTTTGCTTGATATAAACATATGCCCCAAACCCTCAGAATAAAAACGAATTACTAAAAAGTAACACATTAAAAATAAACTATATTCTTTGCAGTATTTTTAGTTTAATTTATCGAGAGTTGTCTTTCGTCAACAGTAGTTTTTACGTATTTCAGAAGCCTGCATTTCTCACATTCCTCATTAGATAATTAGAACTTGAAGGGGGCATACAACCAAACAGTGGCGCCGGCATCATCAGATCTCTGGATGCACCTGGGCTAGCTATAAGCAACGCCGCGATGAATCACGCGAACAATTTTTCGGCCACCGCGAGTTCTAGGCTGTTAATTACGTATTCAGTTCTATCTTCAGGAGCTTCCATTTCTTTTTTAAAGCGCGTTCGAACCTCCAGCTACAGGCACAAGCTCATGCATAACAGTCACAACGGAGTTAAGTCACCTTTGTTAAGTGATACAATGGCTTGAAAGTTACCAATGACTTACCTGAACCGTTAGGTCATCAAGCCTAGATGTCTACTAAAGTGTTGGGCACAACTGTGGTCAGCCCCTCCGTAACTTCGAATTTTAGGGCTGAATTAATACCACACTGGTTGAAAACACTCAACATTAATGTATTGTTTAATGCTTACATTGTTGCGATTTTTCCATGGAAACACACCACGGTTAGCTGGGGGAAAGATGGTCACATCTTACAATGACAAATTGAAAAGCAATATGGTGTGATTCAGAGTAACAGGGACATGCGTGGCACATGGCCAGAGATAAGCCATGACTGGGTCAGGTGTCGGGCAGGATGAGACAGAGTTTTGGAAACATCGTGATGGAAGCCATCTTCAAGTCGGGTTTGGACCGAAAATCAAACTCTTCAAGATTCCCATGCTGACTAACTTCAACTGCCCATTTGTAGTTTTCTTTCTGTCCCGAGTTTCGTCTATCAAGATTTGCAATGTATGGCGAACGTGTAAATCAATATGAATGTGAGAGAAGTAACTCCAGGAGAACGTCACTAAACATGCCACTTGTAAAACATCAAATTCCTTTTTGAAACAATTTGCTGCTTGCTGCTTTCAGAAGGTGACCGTGGCAGTGGGCTGGATTTGATTCCTAATCGGGTCACAGCGAATACTTGAAAATCGGTACTTGTCCCATGTTGATGGGTGGGTGCAATGAAACGGTTCACGTGCGGTTCTGCCATTGGCCCACCACCCGTTTAGCACTCGCAACGAAGGCAGCTGAATGGTCCACGGTGCAAGCAAATGGAGACGTGCTCCGCGATCACTCGCAGTACTCCGAAGGAGGTTCAAAAAAGTTCAAAAGTTGATTATAACGAAACTGGACTACGATTTGAATATCAATTATGATAACTTAAGCACAAAATACAATCTGGAAGTTTTATTTGCATAAATCGCTTCACAGGCGTCAGAATGATGTCATAAATACTGTACCCATAAATACTGTACTGACAAGTTGGGGAGTCAAGCTATTGCGCGTGGACTCACTAAACCGAGACAAACGTTTTGTACGGATAGAAGACCAAATTGAGCAGAAGACCTGTTTAAAACCTTTGTGGTTATTATGGTCAGTACTCCTTTTCAGAAGAGATCTTGAAATTGACTTGTTTCAAACCTATCCGGTTATTTCTGTCATTGTGCATTTTTTAATTATCAAAACAGTATTAGTGGATGCGGCCTGGAAGGAATCTCACAAAGGTAGAACTCGAAACAACAATACTCTGAAAACTCGAAAAACAAAGTGCCAGAATTTAGTTCACAGTGACAGAGTTTAGCATTTTCCTGTTCTACTTCCCAAGGGTTCGTTGCATGATAGGTAAGAGACAAGTAGTCTAAATGAGACTACAGTACTCCGTTGACGCGGTGCGCCGTTTATACGATCAAACAGGTCACAACACTAGCTTCAGAATTTCGTCGATGACGTGTGGAATGTTCGAGAGAAATTCTTTTTCATGATGGAGTTTGAGTTTTTTGCAATCATGAGTTGTCACAAAGTTCCCCGAAATAATCTTGGCTCATGTATACATCGCGATACGAACAGAAAGTATAAATATGGAATGCAAGGCGCCGGCATGTACAGTAGATCCAGATATAATCGAGTCAATTTGGCTCGCGTTGATGCTAAAACTGTTATGCAGGAGGGCATATGTGACGCGTTGAGCGCGAAGCAAACGATGGTCACGCAATTCAACATCAAACTTAAATGTAAGTCCGTCGAATGGCGGATGTTGCGAGGTGCGCAATCACACCAAAACGATTAATATGTAGGTGAAATCCTTATGATATCACAAATGCTGTACGATGTGATGCACATAAACGTCAGCAAAGCATATGACTGCATGTAATATTGGCAAAGAAGGTCTGTCAACCAACCTTTTCTTGCCAGGGTTGGCAATGGTACTGTCAACTCACAGTCGGAGCCAGCATCGAAATTTTCCATTGCCACAAGCTTAGCTTGTGCTAGAACATTGTTCGCTATCATGACTCCACAAACTGGTTTCGGCTAGTTCATTCCGCTTTGCCGAAATTGTGGAGTCGCCTGTAGCCAACGAAAATGCTTCAACATCCCTCTAGATTGAAACTCACGTCGTCTTTCTATCTGAAGTCGTGTTGTAGGCAATCCATAGCAAAGGTGTTTCGTGAACGTAGACATAGGCGTTGCCACTACACATCAGGCCCTAAGCCAGGTTTTCTAGGTTTGGGGGGCAAAATACATTTTTAGGGGGACACGAGATTTTGTTTTATTATATGTTTAAAACAAATTTTTCTAAGCACAACAAAATATTTTTGGGGGAACTTTCTCCGAATGACCCTGGGGCTCCGTGCATGCTTATCCAGTCTCATGCTGACAATCTCTAGCAATACTACTGACCTGTGTTGGCTCTGTGATGATCAGCGGCGGTTCATCTTGCTTCAACGCCCTGGCCTTGATTCTGGTTTCAATCAGTGCATGTGTTGCGTTTGGAAGTGGTGGTGCTCGTGTTGTTGATTGGGGAACATTGTGATAATGCATTTCACTGAGCCACAGAATAGTTTGTCGCAATGACGACAACTCCTATTGTGAAAATTATGTAGAATGGTCATTGACAAGCACAAGAACTGTGGCAGAGTCTTTCACGTAATCAGATTGTCGTGCTTATGACAGCGTCGGTCAACAACACAGGTTCTCCAAACGCTCCGGAAGATATTTTCAAATGGATCGTTTCTTCTCCATTCGCGATACGAGCATGTGCTCGTCGTAGTTGGTCGAAACTGATGATGTTTTTGGAACTGTTTTGTAGATTGAGGATGTCTGTTTGGAGTAGGCGTTATTAAACCAGCGGCAGTAACTTTGGCCTTGTAGCTCATTGGCCATGTGCGACTGTGCGACTTTGGCCATGTGGGTCGGAGGGTCTTTCAGACCTTTCGCCTGAAAGACCCACTTTGTATACAAATAACATTTTGCAGAATCAGTTTGAAACTTTTTGGCTAAATTTTTGAAAATCTATATAATTGTGCATTACCTAAAGAGTAGTACAACAGAACGTTTTGCTTATTTTTCTGGTAGAATTAGAAGTGAATGGCTCTACCTAATACAAAATACCAATCTACGTTACATTTACAAAATTTCCGAGTTTTCTGAAAAACTATATATGGAAAACTAATAGGAAAACTTATACATAATTGTATTTGGCAAGGAATTTTGAAACAAACCCACACACAATGTCAAGCCTCTTCGTGCAAGTGTGGTTACTGTAAAATGAACTTCAGTCGGTGCAGTTAAATGAGGGTCGCGCTTTCTGGCTTCACATAACACAGAATGACTACTAGTTCCTCTTACATAGAGACGTGACAGTTACCCTCTCTACAATGCACTGTTATTGGGTTCGCGTTGGATTGGGAATCCCATCAATCTCTCAAGCACGACGGTGAGTGTCTCGCCGAGCTGCTTGAGCGCGCATGTTTTCAACCATACCTGATTCAGCGAATCCAACTAGCAGAGGTAGGGTGGGAATCTGATGATAAGGGATTCGAGCGGAAAAGATGTTGGGTGGTTTGTATTAAGTCTTGTGCAACCTTTTCTGTACTTGTTGGATGCTAAAACTACTACCGTGGAACAGATTAGCCTATTCAAGCTAAATATGTAGCAAAAATGACAGATTAATTTATTTAATAGTTTTGCCTGTAGTCTAACTGCACCTAGTTAGGGAAACAATCAGCAAAATTGAATCGGTTGGGCAAACTGGAAGATTACTCGGTAGGTTACAAGACATCAGATATTGAGCTGAAGGACTATTACCCCAAACCTGATTTAATAGGTTTTCATTACACCTTGGTATAGTAGAGAGTGATTCAACCTCTGTGAAAAATATATAGCCTAATATTGGAAGTGGATGTCTTCAGTATAGGCTACACTTTGAACTTTGTATCCCAGTTATGTGGCTGTGATTTCCTCAGTTCATAATGGAACACATGGAGTAGCATAAAATGTGGCATAA
>JGI24022J15233_10000186_pt1 | contig 30480 bp, 16 predicted proteins | sample Ectturendosymbi2_FD_15233 | JGI IMG/M metagenome (IMG submission 15233)
GGTCAAGGGGGGGGGGCTGGACCGGTTGCCCCCTATCATCTCCACGCCGAGCGCACTACGCACCTGGTTATTGAAGATTTTCAAATGACATCCAGGGGGTATTTTGACAACTGTAGCAGGGTGCCATCCATATCTCCTGTTGCAGTTCGGGCTCTGGACGAAGATAGCGCTGTCGCTCAGGCACTCGGCGAACACTTCGCCAGCGATGTAGTAGAGACGGACACCTGCGCAATGTTACGTCATAAAAGCTCAACTTTCCTTCAAGACAAAGACGCGCGTCGTTTGAACGACGCAGTGACCTTTTAACCACAATAAGTGCGGCAGTGGGCGCGAACCGAACATTATCGAGCTATGCCTTCGGATATTGGAGAAAATAAATGTTGAAAACAAAGCATGCAGATGTCACTGAAAGTCATTATTTTTCAATGCTCCAACTTGGCAAAAAATGTTAAACAATCGTATTCGAGCATTCGCGCTCATTCCACAGAGGAATCGCGAACGGGCCTGTTGCAGAACACCGCAACAAGTATTTGTGACGTCACTTGCACGTAACAAAGAAGATGTTTCCTTCACAAACCTTTCCCGACGTGTCTCCTTGTGATCTCAACATGCTGCGTGCGATTGACATTGGAAAGCAAACCGAGACAGAATCGCTCAGCGCTGGATGGGTCAGTGAAGCCATCAACAGTCAAAGAAGATTGAGCCGCATGGAATGTTTCGCCTCAAAGAAGATATATTTGATTGGCAGGTACGTACGCAATATACGAACAAATGCCATTACAAAAACGCATAAAATACAACTTTTCGTTAAATCTGTTATTAGGAAAAATATTCTTTATCAGGAAATGTGGTGAAACTAAAGTTGTCAGCATGTGGCAAGTTGGTGCAAAAACACTGCTGGGAACTAATCGTTGTTTATATTTTCGCGGCTTCTACCGCAGCTTCCTGAGTAGAAACCACCGCGAATGGACGCGCGGCATGCCAGCTTATCAATGCAACAGAGAACTGCGTTGGGTGGTTCCCCGGGATCGGAAGCAAGGAAATGCATAAAATAAACAATGGCCAAACATTTCAATTCCTGTTTCAACCTGACTGTATTAGTTGTTACCACCAGAGCCAAGAAGTGCAAACCAACGACAGAATGTGCTGCAATGCTTTAAACAGGACGACCATCATTGTTGATTTGTGGAGCAGATGGTCATAACCTCTTGACATTTGGAACCTGGGGACAGCGGATCCATCTGCACCATTTTGCAAATAACATCAAAGGTGCTTTTACGCTCCAGCAATACCGACCGACCGCAAACTCCAGTTGTATCATATCTATTTGCATCTACCGTTGCTCAACTGCAGAGGGAGACTTCGCACCGGGCACCACCACCCCTGCTATCGTCGGAGCGGAAACTTCAGTCGTGATGTAGCAGTGCGCGATGACACGCTTTAACCACGTTGGTTATTACGTCATTCCCAAATTTAATTACGTAGGTTTCTAGCAAAGAACAGACCATAGCGAAAAACAATCTGTGGACAATAACAGCAACACATCAATAAAACGTTTGAAGGACCATTTTTCTTAAAGCGAGAAGCTGCAGTGGTTGATGAATGCGACGTTGGTCGCAATAATAAAAGCGTTACTATAATAATAAAAGCGTCAAAGGTCAACGTTCTATCATTCTACACTTTCAGCGCAGCGTGAATGGCAAGTGCTGGCATAAAGATCTTTTCTGGGGAAGTTGCGCAGTGTTAACCAAATCCACGACTGCAGACCACCAACCTATCCGCTGGTTCAGCTCGTAGTATGAGATTGCACACCAGAACGGCGGTTCGTGGTAAGCCACCGACTGTACGTCATCAGATGACGATGCGTTCGTGCTGCTTTGAGGGGAAGAACCATCTGCGAGAACACAATTCGGTTTAATGTGGTCCGCCCAGTGGTATACAGTTCAAAACGCGAAGCGACGGAACAACACAACAACACTTCACACAACGTTTCTTTTTATCGCTGGCGCTGCTGCTGGTTGCGAAAAATTCCAGTTTCGTCACAAACGAAATACTAACAATCAATCAAGCGTGGAGACGGGCGCCGTTCCAACACAACGATCGATGCTTAGCAGCAGGAAAGTACAAGCGCCTGGTTAACGCGCCGACGAATTATGTCATGAAGGGTTTTGTCCGTAGTTTGTTGCGCTCTTCAGCGCAAGCATCTGACCCGCGCTCCTAGTGCGTGTGCAGTGATTGAGGCCTTTTTTTGAAGAAGCATTCAGGAGTGTCAGGAAAAAGGGCGAGAGAGTCCGAACTCCACTAGGAGTCTGAATTTGATGTTGTTTTGTACATTGCGCGCTCTTGGCAACTGATTTGGACAAAACAAAATTTTGGGCATTGCACTGACACCACAGTTCTATGTTCGCTTCATGCAAATAAGCACACGAAATACAGAAAGCAGGGAAACTTCCCTCGGTGCTTTCAAAGAGGCAACGTGATCAATGCAACTTTCAGCGCAGTCAAAACAGAGAAAATACCCAGCAGTCAAATATCTGCACTGATTGCCCGAAAGAGCTGGCGAGATACAACAGCGAACAAAACCAATCTATGGCTGTTGTGGATCAAGCATTCATCCCGGAGTTTGTTTCGGTCTTCTTCAGTTTTGCCAGGTTTTTTAAGCCATTTTAGGGACCCGATTCGGATCCCTAGAATCAGAGAAAATTGGGTCCCTAGAATCAGAGAAATCGGGTCCCTACAAGTCCATACTGGGTACCTAACATTTTCCTTAAAAAAAACCCTGGTTTTGCAAAAACGCGGAAGTGTTGCCACGCAACTGTTTTCACATTTTATACATGAATTGAAAACAAGCTCGAATTTATCTGTTCAGCCGCAACCCCATCGTTGCAGAACGAATCATAGGCATTAGTGTGCAGGAGGTCTAGGGTACTGGCTTACTACAGGAACAGGAAACAACTTAAATAATAGTCAACTGAAGTGCACCACACACAGGGCTCTACTGACTTGAAAATAGTTACACAACAACAAGTTTAACGTAAACGCTTGAATTGGCAGTTCGCTGAAACTTTGAACGATTAATGATACAACCCGTTCACGCCCATGACGCCAAACGTTATTATGGCTGCAACTAGTTCCGAACTACTAGTGAAATTATTTGAGTATTTAATTTGTCTCAGTTTTTATTTGCTGCAGCTTGTGTTCTTGACATCAGTCAGTTTAGTTCATGTGTTCTGATTTATTCATTATAGTCTTGAGTTTGTTTGCTTTTTCTGCTCTTACTTTAGCCTTTCAAGTTTCACCCGTAAGCTTCGCTTGCAAATTTTCAGGACTGAGGATGCGTAATTTTACGTGAAATCGATTCCTATTGAAAATTTGCTGATCGATTTCTTGCTTGCCCCGTTGTGGAGAGTACTTACTTGAATGGCTGCAACTATTCACATGTTCCTACAGTTCTTCTCAACGCTTTACGAAATGCTCACAAGCAGGTCCTTCATCCAGCTATGTACACAAAGATAATCAATGATACGACTCAGTGCAATCTTTGCAAGTGTCGCTGTAAATGTTTATAAACGTACCTGTTTTCATTTGGAGCTTGTGCAAATTTTGGTGATAGCTTTAAAATGAAAGACTTCACAGTTTTATATTTAACACGCCGAGGGTCATAGTTCAGGTTCCATAATTTCAAAAACAAAACAACACGACTTGAAAGTTGACCAAATGCAGGTACCTGAAAAGTTTGCTGCAGGACCTGGACTGGAAAGTGTAGATGCAGACTCACTGAACTCACTATCTTCGCTCATGTAGCCAGGAGGCGGGCTCTCAGGTATGGTGAAGTTTCCAGATGGTTGCATAGCTTATAAAATAAGATGAATCATCAGCAACGTTCTTACATGGCAAGCAATCAACATACACTACTGATGGTCTGCACGTGGATCACAGAGACCGAGAAAAATCTTACTTGGCTCGTAAGTAGCATTTTCCGGAACAATGCTCCAGTCATCGAGAGGAGGGAATTCAGCAGGTATTGGTTCGCTTTGTCTGGGGACTAAGATGGGCGGAAGAGCAGGTGTTTCGACTCTTGTGTAATGATATGGGTTGACACAAACCTACATGACACAACATAACTGAGGTCGTATCATGTGCGATTTGCTATCTGATCACAGGACACACATATTTCCTCAACACTGCCAAAAGAACCTGTACGTGGATAATGCCACAGACGCACATCAAAATTTTGTTTCAGCTTGTAGAGCAGATAGAATTACAAGCTGTATGACAATGATACTGCATCTTAACTGACTTGACTCATACAAAGCTATAGTGTTTTTTGTCACTACATGTAAATGTAACAGTGTACAGAGAAGAGAATTTAGACTAAAGAAACAAAATCAAAGTTGTAGATTGCAATGCACTGTTTGTAGAAACAAACTGAATTAATTCACAGAATGTTTGAGCGTTACTTCAAAAATTTTGAACTGGTGGTACAGAGAGTTGACACTGCTCTGGCTCCAGAGCACTTTTTTTCATGGGTGTAGCTCTGGCTCCAGAGCTCTTTTTCATAACCTGGCTCCAACTCTAGCTTCTGTTCGTTTTTTACACATTAGTATTTTCAATTGTCTTGGTGTGCCTCAAGTTGAATGGAAAATGAAATATATCAAGTAGACTAAACGAAAATAATATACCAAACGAGAAGGTTAATCTGGTAATTTTTTACAATCAGCGCTCTTACCATGAGAAAAATCAGAGAACAAGCAACTATCAGATGATTCAGAGAACAGTTAATAGCACAAACATAACTCAAGATAACGGTAATAAAAACAAATTCGGGAAATGCAACCAGTGATTCTGCTGTTAATGCCTAGTGACCTTTCTGTAACATGTTTTGAAATATTTTTCTCACTCAAACTTATTGTTTGTTCTCACATAATTCTAGTACCAATATATTTTTCTGCCTATTTTGTTTCAATCATGGAGAATATAGAAATTTTTATCCCATTTTTAAAACAAACAAAGATTAAAGGAATTGAGCACATATTGGCAAAACACATACTAAACACAATTTTCCACATTTGGAATAAACTACAAATGCAAGATATGTATTTCAAGTGTTCTAGCTCCTGACACTATAACAAGAGCATGGTCCTGTGAAAAAACTTGTCAACCACATGAGTCACTAGGATGTTAAAAGGTCAAGACTGGCTGTTAAAGGTCAAGACTGGCTGAAATGAGTTCAACATATGCACATAATATGAAGTGTGAACTTTGGTGAAGCAATGCGTAATAAAAATAATTCATAAACATTGTGCATATTATAGTGTACAGCCAGAAGTATTTCTTCTGCAATTCAGATAAGAATGTTTATGGAGAACTAAAAGAAACAGGAAAATAGATTCACAACACCTAAATGAATTTGAAACATGTCTGCACAGCTTTAAATTTTCACAAGTGTATGTTGTCATAATGCAGTAAAGTTCAATCTGTATTCTGAGTGGAAGATATTTTAGAAACTACAATCAGCCACCAAAGTAGGTAATTGCAGTTATAATTTTAGACACTTGAAATTTGATGATCTTGGCAGGGAGAAAGCATATTTGCAGCTATACTGCTTAAGAAGTAAAAAACTTCAGCCAACATAACCTCAGCACATTAGCTGCTTTTTGAAAATGTTTCACATTGCCCTGTATTTACCAGAAGTTTTAGTCCACTGGCAATTCTTTACTCGACTAACAATTTGTCAGTATAACAACTACAGTATTTGTTAAAAATGCCATGTTACATAAAACAGTTGGTGATAACGAAGACTGGTATGGCAGTAGCTTTCCATCTCACTACCAAAGAGGGTTTAGTTGTTTTGTTTGTGGAAGCAGTCAAAATGAACTAAAAGTGCTCTTTGTTGCATGCATTTTATGAACTGCAGTGAAGCAATACCTAATAATTTCCATAATCATAATTGAATTCTCGCCAAACACTGATTTGATTGAAACTTTGCCTGGTAAAATACAGTAGATACTGTAACAAACATGTTTACGTAGTTTAATACACATAGCACGCTTCAGTCCAAACAGCCAACCATTTATTTTTGTTTTGTGACAAAATCCAAAGCAGATGAAGGGTTGTGGTTGTTTTGTCAAGGGGCAATCCACAAAAAATTAACTGGTACATTTAACAATAAACAACGCATCTCCAATTCACACAATCCCAAGCAAAAAAATATCAGTGCATCAAAAACAACATGCAGTTCACTGCGCTTGGAAAGTCAGTGTTGTCCCATATCCATGACTTCATTCTTTCAGTTTGGTTCGATGACTCATGAAAAATCTAAGATTTAACTCTCTACAGCAAAAAAGCAACAAAGTAGAAGTATAACTAGAATGGCTGCATTTTTTTCAGCCCCAAGTGATGTGATACCAGTAGGAAAGGATGAACCTGTTAGATTTCTTCATTTTTCCAAACACCATAAAATCTGTCAAATTGGCTAGCTAGAATTTCAAAAGTGTTTAAATATGATCTTATTGAAGTATATACACACAAGATATCACAGCTCACTGACTTGAACCTTTTTAAGCCCAACCAAAACCATCTGCCAATGTTTCACCAATCTTTGTAACCAGTTCATGCCTTCCTCAGATTTGCGCGTGTCCTAGCACTCTTAGAGGTGAAAATGCTGCCTTGGCTGTTTTATGTTTATTGTACAACTCCATGATACTACCTCAACATAACATTATCACAGGCAAACAGTGTACTTGCTGGTATTTCAAAAAAAAGCAAATAGCAACAATCAAAATAGTTGAAAATTATTTCAATCATTGAAACGTAAAACTTGGGAAAAGGTCAAACCTTGATTCTATGCATACCTCATCTCGTTTTAATTGAAAAGCATATTCACATTTTTCTACAGGACGCAGCTCGTGATGGTTTCGAAGGTCAGGCCATCTCCACAACCGACAATATAGCACATGAGGCAGTGATTTTTTGTGAGACACCTTCAACAATAACATATGCATCAAACAACATTATGAACTGAAGCCCTCCATGCAGCAGAACATTTAATGTTCCAGTCACAAGCTTATACGAATTGAATTAGGATGATGAAAATCAACAAACAAGAAAAACACAGATAAGGATATAAGGGTTAGTAGTCATTGGCCACCATAAGTCATCAAGACAAATATAACAGCACAACAAAAACATTATATATATATGATATCCATATGTTGCTTCTGCAATCACAGCTCACAGAGATGAAAGCAGAGCCCAGTCAGCTGATTCCTCGAAAGCCTACAGAAAACCTAGAGCTTTTAATTGTAGCTCATAGAATTATATACTTTCTGTCCATCCCACTGCTTTGAAAAAAACACAAGCTACCATTCCCATCATCACTTCCCAATTTGCATTTCTGTTTCATAAGGTTGTCAGGACCACAACCCTAAGTTTTGGAAAACTTCTGTAGGCTCTAATCAGTTCACTCAATTATCAACAATTTCTTGGGGGGCTAGTGATCATACCAACTGGTCCTCATCTTGCCTATGGGGCACAATTCTGATAGCAAGCAGAATTTGCCAGACTTTTTGGACTATTCTGGCTAAATCATGATAGGTAAGGTGTGGTTACTTGTGTAAGCTCTGAAATAACAAAACCTCATGTGCCAACACCCATTTTGAAAGACCATTTCTGCAAATTGTTCAGTTACACCAACTGCAGAGCTCTTGTAAAAAGGAAATAGTTCCGGCTCCAGCTTCGGAGCTCTCTGTTTTCATAAGCATGGCTCCGGAGCTGTGTTTTTTTATAACATGGCTCCGGCTCTGTGTCTTTTTTTTAATATGGCTCCGGCTCCGGTTGTGCTTTGTAAATACACATTAACAATTCTGGTAGTCCTAGTGTCCTTCTTGTAGTAAGTGAGCATGTCATTCCAATATATTTTGAACTAACACTGCTACCACTACCAGGCCTGGGTAGTTGGAAAGAGTTTGGTCTAGAATAGTCGGAGTTGGTAAAAATTCTTTTTGAAAAAATCCGACTTCGGGCCAATCTTCTGCTCGCCGATTGTGATTGTCTGTGCCACAAAAAAGTCCGTAAGCATCACACTTCGCATTTTTTTGCACACAACAAATATGCACTGCGCTGGTGTTGACTGACTTCTTCACACCACACTCAGCAGTAATTTCACAGTCTGATGTGACTAGAACAAGTCTCAACATGAAATCAAATCGCATTGTGACCTTAATTCCTGGTAGAACAGACCCTTGGATTTCACCACAGCGACCCATTTCCATCAAATTAATTAGTCTCGAAGCATGAGCGAAACATGGCAACTGTCAGTACGCAAATGACAAATCTGATTTTGGTCCTCGGTTATGCCCCTGCTTCTAAAACGTTACACGTTTTGATCCAATTAGTTGGCGGTAACACAGTTACTTGTCTTCGTCCTCTACACCAGCGTGGTCCAACTGCAGGCCCACGGGCTACATGGGGCACATGGACAGAATTTTTATGACCTGCAAACTTTCTCACTATTGATTGTTGTGTGGATGTAACAGTACGTAATTTTAATTAGAACATGCATAACATCTTTTAATGATAACAATGGCCCGCGAAGACATCTTGTCAATAATGAAAAAACAATGTATTCACAAAAATTTATTAATTTCGTAGAATGTAATATATCCCGAAATGATCCTATTACGTAAGATGTCCGGTCCTCGAACTGTTGTGTAGTGGCTCTCTGACAAAAAAGTTTGGAGGCCCCTGGGCTAGACTGGAGAGAGCTTCTAGAAAATAATTAGCATAAATAGGTTTCCTGAACTGAAACATTTTGCAATAAAAATGCACTTGGCGTTTAGAAGCACATAAATGTGTGAGAGTGGGCTACATTTTCTAGTATGAAGAAAGTCAAATCCAAAACATAAATCGAATGTCAGGCAAAGCACTGTCAGTAGTCTCCGACTTGCTATCACTAAGATATTGGTATTGATATAGGAACCATAGTGTCAGAGAAGCTTCAACCACAGGTATTGCATTGATTTGTAGTAAATTTTTATTGCTATTGCAGTTTTTTTTAACACTTTGGCATCCGGCCGGTTTTGGGGATTTTCACGAAAAAAAACACTGAAATGCACGTGGCTTTGCGCGGGAATTTCTCAGGTTCAGTAAGCGCTACGGACCTGGCCAAAAGCTCAAAAGGCGCTGCAAGCCTTGTAGCTTGCATTCGAACAAAGATTTTTTGGTTGGGGGAAGGAGCTATGGTGTTGGTAAGGCAAAAGAAAACCACTGGTTTTAGGCCGAAATCTAGGTACAAATACATCGTACGCCGGCTCTCGAAGTGTTAAGGAAGCTGTTAGATATCCAGTATGGACCTGTAGGGACCCGATATGTCTGATTCTAAGGACCGAATTTTCTTTGATTCTAGGGACCCGATGATAATTTTCTGATTCTACGGATGCAATTTTCAATTCTAGGGACCCTGGTCCCTAAAACACTTTAAAACTTGGCTCAATGACATACTGACTTCGCTCACTTAGTTTCCTTTTTCTATCTTGTTAATCTGTTTTTCATACACCATTTTATGAGAAGTGGCCCCGCGAATTGTCACATTTTTGTAAAATGGCCTGAAGGTCAAAAGTAGTTGGACCACACTGCTCTTTACCAGGGGTTTCCAAACTTTTTTGTCCAAAGGCCACATAAGCTATTACAGAACAGAGAGTGCCGGACGTCTTCATTAATGTGATTGTTTTAGGATATGTTACATTCTACCAAATCAACAAAATTTTGGTAATTTTTTTTCATCATTTGACAAAATGGCTTCGCGGGCCATAGTTTGGAGACCCCTGCTCTACACAATAGCAGTGTGGCAGAAATCAGTGAATAACAAAGTTCGTGTGACAAAAAGTGTTGGAATAGACTCATAATTGCTTGACATAACAGCAGTAAACAACAGAAGCGTTAAGTTTGGAGTTGGTTGGTAGGCTCAATTGCTTGAGTTTTTTGTTACGGTGGTTAGAGAATATTCAAATAACCTCACTTGAAAAGCCATTTGAGACGGTATCATCATGAATGCCTAGTGCGTTTTGCGACAGTGCCGCGTAGCCGATGTGTGGAGACTGCAGACCAGGAGAATGCACTTTTCCATTTTTTTTGGTTTGTTCAAAATCCTGGGCACGCACCGATATCAATAATATCGGTTACAAAACTCACAGGGGATCTGCTTTAACCAGTTATTATTGGCATTTGGCAATGACTTTAATTGTGGCTATTTTAGACTAACAGCTAGTCAGTTACTAGTGACCTGTGTAAACTATCTCGGTGCAGTTCCCAAGTGCGATTGGCATGCGGGCAAACATGTCAACTAGCCAGTTGTATACATCACTGAGTGCTATTGTTTAGTCATAATACATAATTGATGATAGTAGGGTGCTGTGAGGTGTGAGCCAGTTCAGAGAGCCTTGTTTTTCAGCGCGCTTAGCAACTAGTGTTGGATGATGCATCTCAGGAAGGGTCCGGAGCCAGAGCTGCTAAATTAACCACCAGCTCCAGCTAAATTTTAAAATCAGCTCCGGCTCTAGGGCTTTGGCTCCGCAGCCCTAAGTTACACAAAACGAAATCTTACCGAAAGTTAAATTTTTAACCACGCTCACCAGACTGATAGTGGATTTAAACCTCTGCATGAATACCGGTTTGAAAAAATTAGTAAGTTGGACAAAAATTATATGTACGACGCTATATATTGCACATTTCATCACATGATGCAATAACAAAATTTAAGCAACATATTATGTATGGGTCATTACTCAAACCGCATTCAAAAGACTTTACAACGCATATTAAACCAACTGACCTAGAGGATTACCTCATAACAGAAGAAATATCACAGACATGTTTGCATTTTTGCAAGTAATAATTTAAAATCAAATTTTAGGTTACGATAAAGAACAATACATGTTGAATTCTGTGCAGACGTTGTCACTAAAGCAGTCAAACATGACAGCATAAACCGTGATTTTGTTCTCTGTCAGTCATTTGCTTACAATAGCGTTTCTCAAACCATGGGTCGCGACCCAAATGTGGGTCGCCAAGGCTTTGTTTAAAATTGGATTTAGCCAAAACAACATCTTCAAGCAGTATTTTATCTCTTCTGTTTTAAAATCGATAGCGACTGTTACATCTAGAGTGAGTAAAATCATTCTGGATTGAGCATATCCAATCTTAGCCACGCTCTGTGATGTCATAGAGTTGACTAATCAAAATTTTGCAGAGAAAATACGTGTTTCTTCTAAACAGAGTGGTAACACTAGTGCAGACCCAGTGTCCCAGTAGGTTAGGTGAGGTGAGTTCAGCAGTGCTTGTATCTGCATTCCACACTCTAGTTGATGAGGAGAGGCTTGCCCAATTTTTCTTAACACAACTGTTCATAAATATGGGAGATTGAAGAATTGTTGAATTTAACTTTTGAATTAAACTTTAAACTTTTTGAATTAAACTTTTTGAATTTAAAATCAATGATTTTAAGTTAATTTTTCATGGTATTAGAGTAGTTTGAAACATTTTCACTTCCTAAGCATGCAAACTTCAAATTTATCAAGAACTGTCATAATGTAAATGTTGTTTGATAGTACTGTGCACTATGACTGGTTGTCTGTGTCTTGTCTATTTCATACATATCTGAAAAAATAGCAGAGTGCTAAAATTAAAAATACATATTTTCGATGTTTGAGGTTTGGGTCGTGAGATGTTCATAAAACTCAGATTTGGGTCGCGCTCAATAAGTTTAAGAACCACTGGCTTACATGAAAACTCAAACGTTTTTGGAGGGTTATCCAGTACGCAACATCAAGAACAGGACAGATTTAGCATAAATAATCAGGCTTCTCAATTTTTTCTATATATATACTATAGGTTGATATTTTAAGGTGAAATTATGTTGCACAGGGTAGCTCATCATCTGCAGCAAGTGTTTTTGAGGACCACAAAGAGATATAGTGAATATTAATTATATAAAACTGAAGAAGTACTGTACTCAACTAGATTCACAATTTGCATGGTGCTGATAACACACATTATTGGTTGAAGACTAGGTTCAGTGCAGCAATTTGATTTTAAGATCAACTTACACTTGTGCTGCAACACATTTTATACGCCTTAACCAAACAACTTTTTATTCTCAAGACACTAAAATGTGGTACAATCAACATTACAGCCAAATATACCCTTGGCAGAACACTTAGCTGTTGTCTAGAGATCTTTATGTACATTCCAAAAGTTTCTCAAGTAAAATAAGCATCAGTTTGATTTAAACTACGTTTCTGTTTTTAATGCCATACTTTTGGTTTGACATTACAATATTTCACAAACCAACTTGATGCAAGTATTGATGAAGCGTTACATCATGAAGTTTATGTTAAACAGGCAACAAACACTCAACTATTCATACTAGAGATAGACCAATATCTCGGCTGACATTTGGGTTTTACTGATATATCGGTATCAATGAAAATGGCTGATTTTATCAGCCTCAGTAGGTGTTGGCAAAACGTTGTTATACTCCTCACACATGCAGACAACTTGGGCAAGAAAGCACAGCAAACCAAGTCAAGACAGTTATCTTGTAGCAATGCTAGCAGATGTGTTTTCACAAACAAGCAGACAAGGTGAACCATGAAGCAGGTGTCGGCCGTCACAGCCAAAACAAAAGCATCATGATTAATCAGATTAATAAAAATAAAATATTGAAATTGCTGCAATTTAAAAAAATTAGCTCATTACTGATTTTTTCAGTTTTTGAAAAAAAGGTAAGGCACAGAATACATTATATTTATTTTTGACAATGAAGCACAAAACAATACTATAAAATTTTAGAAATATCAGTTATTGGTATTGGCTGTTGGTCCATGAATGGCTGATATATCGGTATCGGCCCCAATAAAGCCATATCGGTAAATCCCTAATTCACACTGTCAAGATTTCACTTCTGAGTGAAATGATAATACATTATTTTTGTTTTTAATTTGCATAGTTCATTACTGAGCACAAATGTTGCTTACAACGATTGAAACGACAAACTATGAAGAAATTTATTCACGTTGTATCTTATTTCCATTGGAATATACCTCATATCAAAGATTAGCTTGTGACATCCACAAAACAAATGATAAACTTTCAATCTTGAAATGTTTGTTACTGATAAAATAAGCATAAATTTTTAATCACTAGATACAACATACAGGCTAAGGCAGTGTTTTTCAACCAGGGTCCGCAGAACCTCAGGGTTTCGCGAGTGGCTGCCTGGGGTTCCGTTAAAACAGACCAAATTTGTCTGGGGCCAAATTTACAACCACAGTTCTATGCGGTTGTAGCAATAAAGACACTTGGATCATTGCATAGGGTTCTGTGAGCAATGCAAACATTTGTGGAAGGTTCCGCTGCAGCAAAAAGGTTGAAAAACACTGTGCTAAGGTAATATATATAAATACAGAAAAAGTATACCTTTATCCAACTGACTGTTGCAACAAAATTAAGTGAAACCAAATCTACAAATAAAAATAACATCATTTCCCCATCAATCTTTGCAGCACCAAATAAGTAAAAATACCAAGATTTTGGCAAAATTTTAATTTTTTCATGAAACAAAATTACAACTAGGGTCAAGCAAGTTTTATAGCATGTCTAGCTGCTTTGTCCACTGCTGCTGCAAAGATTTAAGAAATTGGAAAAAATGATTCATAAACATTCCCCAAACACTTCACATGCAAGGAGTTTGCAACTACGAGGTAGCAAACACACTGCTTTCATATTGCTTTTTTTGTGTTAATTACTGACCATCTTCCATTGAACCTGTTTTTTTTTCACGGAGATATTTTGGTCATTTGTGCTACTAGTGCTAAAACTCACCAAAACAGTATTCACTAGCCTACCTTTTCGGACATCATGTCCGAACTGACTGAATTTTTTCAGTCATTTAAAAAAATTTAGCCTATGACCACAACATGACTGAACTGAAAAAAAACTGAAAGACGTTAGAATGAACAAAGACTGTATTTAACTTACTGCCTATAGTTTAGAAAATGAGGACTGGCCAACTAGTGAATGCTGATCATTTTGCAGCATAAATTAAGAACTTTACCTGGAGTCTTCCATCCAGAGATCGAGGAATCTTTACACATTTTGTATCAACAGATTGCTTAGTAACTGCTTTCTTCAAGTCTTCTAAGCCTCCACTTTTCTTTAGCTTCTTGACCAAACTCTTAATAGCCTTTTCAGCAAACTTTTCATCCTAAAATTTATAAACAAAAACTTTATTAGAATGAATCAGAAACATACGTGATTACTCTTATTTGCATTTGTGTTGCTTTTATGATAAACATCTCTAGTATAAAATATCTAGATGGCAATAGAATGCTATGTTCAAAATCAAGCCTGTCAGTGATTACTCACAAGCAAAGGAATATATCAATTAAATGAATCAACATCTCGAACACACTTATCAGAAGTGATTTGTGGCAAAGCTCTAAACAATAGAGAATATGTACAAAAGGTGGTAAATACTGCAAGCACTGAATAAATTTAATTTTACAAAATGCAAGGAATTTTACAGATTGAATAACTAACAATTGTTTGCGATCATGTAGCTATACCAAGCTTCTCTTTTCAAACCATTTTTTGATAAATGAGTTCCTTCATGACATCATCATGTTTACTCTATTTAAGCTCACATTTATATCAATTATAAAACATACTGAAAAGAAAACAGCATTCAACTTTAATGGTGCAGTCTGACATATTTTCATAAGAACATTAATTGTGCAACTTTAGTGACTTGCAGTGATGAAATTGCAAAGCTATTTATGAGGTATTTGTGTAAATGCACATTGCACATCACTTTTTTGATTACTAATACAAATAAACTTTCGTATGATTATAAACTTCAGTATCCCACCCCAAATGGAAACTTGCCTGAATGTTCTGCATTTTTTTAGTTATGAGCAAGAGTAAATTTGGTATAAATTAACACTTTTGTTACAGGGGCATGTATCTGCACGCATAAATCTGTACAGAACTGATACAGTGCTACATACCAATATGTAGCTGGTTGAATTTTTTCTTTTGTGTAGTAGGCATTTTACTTATTTGAACTATCTGTGACATGTCAAAATCTTCCTGCAACAACCAGTGTAGTAGGTGTCATCTTCTTGATTGTAAGTACATACATGTATGTAAGTAGATGGGAGAAAAAAAGCAGATTGACAGTAGCACATATAACTGGTTTGCCATGCATTAAAGATTGCTTGAAGGCATTTATTTTCCAACATGGCTGCACTAGGGTGCAAGGTTCATGTCCATACTGCTGGTTATTGCAGGAAGATTTTGACACGTCACAGATGTTTTGTAAGGCAGGAAAGGTTGTTTATAACATACTTTATAAACAATTGTGTGCTTGATGATAAAATCTATTCAACATGGATGCACTCAGCTCACACATTGGCTGCAATACTGCTAATCATTGTAGGAATGTTTCAGAATGTCGCAGGCAGGTACAAGAGGAAAAGTTTTTTATACCATGTTTGTTTTGTGCTTGCTTATACTTCCAATTACAATGTGTTTAGGTGACCAGCCATAACAACAAAAACCACCTGGTACCCAGCGCATTTTTTCTGATGAAACACATGTAACTAAAAGTGTAGTGAGCATCTCTGCAACTTGAAAAATCATTTATATAAAAATTTCACTCAACTTTCGTGCAAATTTTAAACTATCATGATGTGAAACAAACATCTTGTGTGGAAGACTTGCACAAAAAACTGAGTTGCTCATAAAAACATTTGGAAGTGGAAGGTGCAGAAAACCTAGCTAAATAGTCTGCTTTTAGATTATCATAAACTATCCAATTTATATAACGCTAAGGCATCCATACTGTATTTGAAACTGAATAAAAAAATGAAATTAGTTTCAAAGACTTGGAAAATATTCCATATATACAGAATGTTTCAGAACACCACAATTAGTTTTCTCGAAAACAAATTTGAAATATTAAGACAAACTTTTACAGACGATACAGTCGATTTAACTAGTTGCTAGGGTGTAGGCAGATTAGGCCCATGGGCTGTAGTTTGGAAACCCCTGGTGTAGGGGTATGTTGAAAGACTAAGAAAGGGCTGTTGACCTGCCAGCACCTAACTGGGAAAAATAAAAAGCTTCAAGCATAATTCAGCTCAGTTGATCAAGACTTGGGTTAAGACCAGAAAGAAACGCTAGCCTGACAGTGAATTTGAAAAATTTAACAAAATAGATGCCCAAAACGCACCTCAATATAACAACACTAACTGATTTAACAACATAACTGAGGGACACTGACCATCTCTTTAACACAAAAAATGGTTCACTTGGGATGTACATCCATAGTGGATACACAATCATTGCTATTTTTGTATAGTGGTAACAAAACATGTTGAATTTAAAAATTATGCCTAATGGGCCCTAGATTTTGTTCCAACATGTGCGGTCTATAATCACTCAGATAAGCACTATGCTGTTTAGTTATGTTGGATGTCCATTATCTTGATAAAAGTCTTGCTTCTCAGGTATGAACTCAAGTGAGACAAACTGTGGAAACTCATATGTAATCTCGACAAATTGGGAAAATATGTACAAGTTAATTTCATCTGATAAAACCACCTCCCATGGTTGATGCAACCACATCAGGCAAATTATTATAGCTTTTTATTGCCGGTAGCTATTGGACGCAGTTGGTTTTACATGTTTTATCAATATTTCAGAGATATTATGTTAAAGACGTACATACTTACATAAACGATCCTTAGGTACATTTTCATATTTTTAACTGAATTACCAGATAAAAGGTATGATTAATATACACATAGGGAGTTGAACTCAATCACTGCCAACAAATCGGTTACTAGATTGTTTTTGGCAAATTTTGACTGAATTTCTTTTAGGCTAAATGACTGTAATCCAAACAGTGTTGTTTTAAAACTTTAGCAACAATAACAAACTTAGAAAATTGAGCTTACTAGTTCATGTGAAGCTGATGATTTCATATTTAGCATATGAAATATTGTAACTTGTAAACAAGGCAAAGGAAAACAGGGTAAATGTTGTTTCCACAACATACTTCCTAATGGTGTAAGTCTGTTAGATTATGAATAAGCAGATATATTTTCTGGCTGTTTTTATTCATTGAGACATTCCAGTCATTTGGCCCAAAATAGTGTTAAAACTTGCTGAAACAGTAGTCACTAGTCTATATTTTTTTGACTTTATGACCAAATTTACTTAATTTTTGTGGTCATTTTGTTGACGTGTCTTTATCTGCAAACACAGGCTCATTCAGTGAATCTGATTAACTCTGTCCTATGAAATGACGAAAGGTGTCACACAGGCTCGCCGCTGCTTGAGACACAAAGCAGGCAGGGGATTTGAGAGGTGACACTATACAATTTATTGCCCTCGACTCTTGCGTCGCATTTAGTAACGCATAACGGCAACATTTACCGACCATTAGCACAAACAACGACTTGTCTTTACCAAGATGAAGAGACTAATATATCGTAGAAAACAGTTGATTGGTCAGTCAGACAACAACTTGCTCGCGACACTACTCGGAAAGAAGCTCCATGCAAAACTCTCTGAGGTTGTAAATACACGCGCAGAAAAGCAAGTAGAAAAACGCATCCAGCACAAGACGTGATTGTTAAGTCACGTGATACATATAAATGCAGTGTGAACATGTGAATGGTTTGTGCCTAGCAAGATGGCTCTATGAGCAGTCTATGACAATGCGTTGATTCCAGAGCATACGTACTTGTCCATATAGTTGGGCCACTGGCCGCAACAACATCCCTTTCTTTTAAAGGTGAGGCCCTGCTGGGGCACTGTGGATCGTGAGTGGCGACATGTGTGGTGTGTGGCAAATGGTGAGCGTTAACAGAGCTCATGGCAAGCACCTTCCGGGCGTGAGCAGTGTCCTGAAAAGGTGCAAGGCAGGCATTATCACAGCCTGCGGGGAACCTGTAGGATGTTGGACCCCAACCACAAGAGGAAAGTATTTCACTCTAGTTTTTACTAGAAACTAGGCTAAAATCTGAGTCTTTTGAGCCTTTGATTAGCTTTCTAAGGTTTCTGGTTCAAAAGTTATGGCAAAAAAATTAAATTTGGATAACAATTACCCAAAAGATTCATTTACCCAAATTTTGGTTATTTTACCCTAATGGAATCTCCTACTTTGGCAGCTCCATTGCAAGCTAAGCTGTCAGAAGCTCATGCACTGCCACACATACACACAGTTGTTTTGCAATATTTCGTGAGAAGACAGTTTCAAATCCCGATTGTTTGGTTTTTCAGTTTAGGTCTACTTCAATGTCATGCCAAGTAATGTGGGTTCATTTCCACTGAAGCTATATTTTTACGAAGAATTTATCATACTGAAAAGCTAGCCTTAGAAATTGTCATCGCATTGTCTGAAAAAAATACCAGTTAAGCATTGTATTTTGAAAACAGCCTTTTCAAAATGAACAGTTGACAATGTTGTTCACTGCACAAGAAGTCTCATACTAATTTCTCATAATTCACTTTTACATCACGATGTAAAATCAGAGCAACTATTCAAACGCTCTTCGCCACAGTAATTCCATAAGTACATTTTTAACAATCTAAGTTTTTTTATGGAAAGTGTTGGGCACCTGGTATGGACCTGTAGGGAACCTATTTCTCTGATTCTAGGGACCTGATGATAATTTTCTGATTCTAGGGACCCAATTTTGAATTAGCCAGGGACTCCTTAGACCTGAATCGGGTCCCTAAAACACCTTAACACTTTGAGAGCCGGTCTACGATATATTCGTACTTCGACTTCGGCCTAAAAAAACGGCAGTTTTCGGTTGCCTTACCAACGCCCTAGCTCCTCCGCCGATTGTGCTAGAGAGCTGTTCAAGGGCTTAAACGGATCGGCCAGTCTAGTAGATTGTACTCAAAATTTTTTTGGTTGGGGGTTGCTAATGACTGACATCATAAGTGAAGTAGTTTTAGGGTCATTTTGGCTCATGTTTCCTGGCCTAGGGCCCAACCGCTAGACCAAAGTGTTTCGCTGAAGTTTTCATTGGAAACTAGGCTCGAGTCTGAGTCTTTTGAGCCTTTTATCGACTTTCTAGCATGTCTGGTTCAAAAGTTATGATCTAAAATAAACAAATTAATTATCTAATTAGTCAAATATTTTTACTTAACTTACATCACAACTTTTGAACCCGAAACCTCAGTAGGTCATCCAAAGTATCAAAAGACTCAGATTGTAGCCTAGTTTCCAGTAAACACTGGAGCGAAATACTATCACCTAACGGTTGGCGCCCAGGGCTAGGCAAAGTGGGCCAAGGTGGCCTAGAAGTCCTCCACTTATGACGTCACTCACAAAAAACCCGCATCCCCCAAACAAATAAATTTTTTTCAACTGCAGACTAGAAGACTTGCCGCATCTTTTAAGACTTTTACCAGGTCTGTAGAGCACACCAGACCGTAGAAATTCCCGCGCAAAGCCACATGCGTTTAGGCATTTTTTATCCAAAAATCCCCGAATCCTAGCAGACGCCAAAGTGTTAAAAACCCTGATCTTAATCTTGATATAAAGAGCTCCTGCAGGCGATGTCAGCATCAAGTTTATACCACATTTAGTTGATTGTAAGCCACGGCTTATGAGGATTTTTTTCATCATTTCATGTGGCTTATAATCAAGGGTGGCTTACATGTTTTTATTTCTTTACCTTATCGAAGGGCATAGATGACGCTCAGTCTTTCTGTGGCTACATTTCGTCGACAAAACTCTTTTTACGCAATTTATTCTCTTCAGAATCATATGCACACTCTGTCACAGGAAGCATTACGAACAGAAGGCAGTTGTAGTGATGAAACATCACTAACTGGGTTACAAATTAACATGAAACATGCTTGTACGCAGAAGTATTTCAGATGCTTACGTAACCTATGTTTAGTGTTTCCAACCCAGGTTTTCCCGAACCCAAAACCCGGGTCTTTAAGCTATTTTCTACAACCCGAAACCCAGTTTTTTTCCAATCACCAAATCCAGATATTTAAAAAAACATGGAATTGGTGTTGCATTTAAACATCAGGAATTGTGATAACACTGAAGTTGCAGAGTGGCACGTGTAACAGCCAAATTAGCATGTTTGAACTTTCAACTATTACCATGAGGCACAAAGTGTGGGGTTTGCTCGGTGACCACTGGATGTTTGTTGTTGGTCCATTTATATTTTCATTCAATTGACCTATTTAAACAAATTGTGACATCATTTTGTACATAATAGGTGTCAACAGGACCTTTAGTCTTTTCGCTAACCTAATTCAATAACTACCACGTGAGGTAGTTCTTCAAAGGTGTGCCGTAGTTTCGTAGTTACTAGTTAGTTCATTTAGAAGCTGTTATGTGTTAGTTCACATAAAGCTGTTATTCTTTGCAAAATCAATTTGTTCCTTTTCAGTTTGCAATAACTTTTAACAAAATATTTGGCTTTCCTTTAGAAGTGACTTTAACTAGATCTTCAATCATGCACATTCAGTTTAAAAGACGTTAGTAATCAAAGAAAATCAGAAGCTTAGAGCCATTTCTTATACACTAAGGTTCAACAAACATCAAATTATAATTTGTTTTCGTTATACAAAAGGAGGAATTTCAAGCACTGAAATTTTAATCAACAATTTGAAATCAAAGCACAGAATCCATGTAATCCTTGAGAGTGAAGACCACAAAACTATTCCATCACAGGAAGAGATCTGATCACAAATTGAGACAAAGGAAATGAGTCTTTTTGAGGCTACAAAGAATCAAATAACCTTGAAAAACTGTGCCATGCCTTAATTACAATCAAGCCCAAATCAGTGTAACCAGAGAGGGTTGTTTAAGCCACGGGACTATTTGTCACAAAACTCAGAAACAGACTGAATGATAAGAGTGTGTTTTGATCGTCTTTCATCAGTATTTTATAAGTAGTAAATAACTGTGCTTACCCTAATCAATAATTTGCTAATTTACTATGCACTGACCAACAGTAGTAATTTCACAATGATATTGAGTTTTGATCGCACAAAATCGCATTCATTTCAAAACCCAAAAAACCTGGGTTTTCCCATTTTTTTTCTCAGCTACATGAAACCCAGGTTTTAAAATTTTGCCCCAAATTGAAAACACTATCTAAGTTCAAGTGCAGCTAAGATTTATTTATTAACACCATTTCGTGCTGCTTATAATCAAGGGCGGCTTACCATCGAGTAGACACGGTAAGGGTACACTTAAAAGCACTAGTGTTTCTGTATGCTTTCGAGGAATCAGTTGACTGCCATCTGCTTTCATCTTTTACGATGATTCAAACTTGCACATATCTTTATTCAAGTATGTACTTTCCACGATGGGTGTAATCAAGGAATCAATCAGCAAATTTTTGATAGGAAATCGATTTCACGTAAAATTATGCATCCTTAGTCCTTATTCAAATAGAATACAGTAAGTGTATGCTTGGATAAACAGAGTGTCTGTTGCTGCATGGCTGATGGTTCAAAATGCTACGTATCGTTTCAACACCACGTCCGCAGGACCACAAAGCGATTGTGATGTAATCTAGATTTTTTTTGGTTAAAAGACTTAAACGTTTTTTAAATGACCAAAAAAAATTTAGTCATTTCGGTCAGAATGTTTGAAAATGTAGGCTAAAAACACTGTTATGGCAAGTTTTAATACAACTGTGAGACAAATGACCGAAATGTCTCGGCAAAAAAAGACAGGAATGTTTCAGTGAAAAAAAAGCAGGATGTAACAAACATACTTTGACAAAAACACATAACCTGGAAATATTTCCTTGTGTTTCAACAATGCGATCGGTACCTACTACAGAGTGCAACTGATGCATTAATATGGCAATGTTTAATATTGGCAGAATTCCACCGATGTATCAGGAATATTTGCTCACAGAAGCTGCTACCCTATTGTCCTGCACGGAGTGGTGGGAACCCAATTGCTACTTCATTCATGATTAACACAAATTCTCTGTCCTGTTCCTTGTGAAACAACATACTCCGGACTAAATCAAGTAGTGCATAATATCCAGACTGCTGTGCAATCATCCCGATAAACTGCTCAAGACGTAACATATGCTCACAAGTTCTCATGCAGTAAGCAGATGACTGCCAACAAACATACCAGGGTATGTGCTGTGGTGGTTGACTGTTTCAGTGACCTAGGAACAATGACCGTTCTTCACCGCAGTGAAGTAATGGCTTTATCAGTGTTTGTAATGAGTCGCGCATTAAGTAATGCTATCTTCATAATTGCTCTTTGCTCTCAGACAGCATATTTCATCAGAATTGACGCTGAGTGCCTACAGTACAAGGGGCCTGTCATGACAGCCAAACAGACCCCTGGATGCTGTTCCTTAATAAGGATAGCTGTAATAAATCATATTGCTATGCCAGGGGTGTACAACCTTTTTCCTATTGCCGGCTGCATTACTTTTATTTATATGAAGTACGGCCACCAATGAGTTCAAGTTATATTTATGAGGTTTGTTTAAATAAAGAATAGGTTTTATCTGATATATGTCATTTATTTATGCCTAAAAGTATAATAAAATGTCAAACATTTAACATAATTATTAAAAGAAAAGTTTGCAAAACATCATAGCAATTAATGAGTCCCTTGATCTTGCTTGTTGGCAGATAAGTCTGGCAACTTGCTGGATACCATCAGCCTTAGTTCAGACTCCAGATTGCTGTCTAACAATCAGGTTCGGTACTTGTTCTTCAGGTACTTCATTCTTGAAAACGCTGCTTCGCACACATAAATGTTTCCAAAAAGAATGAGTTTTTCTTGCCAATTCTTGTAGCAATGGATATTGAACTGCACTCTTCCACGTGTCCAGCAGATTTTCTTCGTCTTTAAACTTCTTCAGCTCCAGCAGTTCCATTTGAGGATGCAATGGAGCACTTTCGGTTTCCACTAGATGTGGAAAAGCAGCGAGTCTTAAGGTTGCTGAAATCCTCTCAAAATCTTGAAAACGATCGGCGAAATCTTGCAACACCGCATCAAAAACACTAGAAAATAGGACGACTGGCATATCATCAACCTGTATTTCTTTGTTGTCAATAAGAGCTGTCATGACTTTTGAGAAGATGACAATTGTCATAGACATCCTGTACTTTTTTGTACATGAGACAAACGTTATTGCTTTTCCTTGCAGACATTGATTCAGATTGTTAACATGGGTCAGAAAATCCACCAGAAATGCCAGAGATGTTAGGAAATCCTTGTTTATTAAGGGGCACTCCTTGCTTTTATGGAATAGTATTCTACTACTTCCTTGCGCAACTGCAGAACTCAACAAGACATTTCTCCCTGAGACAACCAACGAACTACAGTGTGATATGGAATGTCCTCAACAGACATTTCACTCAATTGCAAAAGTTCTCGAAATTGCCAGTGATGAAGAGCATTTGCACAAATGAACAAGATGATGCAATTCACGCCCTTCAAAATGCCACTTAAAGCAACAGATTTGGCACACAATGCTTCCTAGTGAATTATGCAAGGTTGATGAGCTGCTTATTATCACATTCCTTTGCTACGTATTCTGAAAATCTTGCCACAAAACCTTGCGTGTTGCCCATCATGGCAGGTGCACCATCTGTGCAAATGCCACGAAGATTTTTCAGATCTAATCCCTTGCGCATGCAAGTATCCTTAACTGCAATAAAAATGTCTTCTCCACGGGTGTGTGTAGCGAGTGTTTCCATGGAAAGAAGATCTTCACACAACTCAAAGCTTGAAGATGGAAAACGAATGATGACTGGTAGTTGCGCTGAGTCGTTGATTCATCAACAGCCAGAGAAAATAAACTTGCTTCCTTGTTCACCTTTGTCTGTAGAGAGAGGGCTAACTTCTTTGCAGTATCATCTTGCCGGCGTATCGTAATGCACAATAGAGCAATTGATGAATTGTCAGTTTCTTTACCAGGATGAATGCACTTAACTATGTCTATCAGGCTTTGCTTAACAAGTTCCCCATCGGAATAAGGCTTCCCCCGCTACACCAAGATGATATGCAACTCTATACAAAGCTTCGCAGTGATTATTATTACACTTAATGTATGTGGAGAGGCATGTTGTCTGCTTTCATACACTTTTTTTCAAATTTTCTACACAACTCTTCCTTGACTCGCCTTTCGATTTCGCACGAGCGTCTGACATATGACAATAAAAATGCTGCTTTGCATTATCTCCTTTCACAGTTTTCATAACTTGACTGCATATTAGACACACCATGGTATGTTCTGCTGTCTCGATCATGAAGTAATCTATCTCCCATTTGGAATTAAATACCCTTTTCTCTTCTGCCACTGTTCCTTTCCGTTTTAGCAACACGAAGCAATGTTTACAAGTTTTATACGGTTTACGATAGGCTAGTGCTGTAATAAACAGCATACAACTGAAATTAGTTATTTAAAGCAGAATAAATATGGACATTCTATCCAAAAAAACCTAACGGTCTTGGAAACCTGGTTGCTATAACAACAAGCTTAAATTAGGCGTTAACTTTGATCTATCATTTTATCATAACTGTTAGTGCTACAGTCTACAACGCGCACAACGCACACTTACTGCTGTGAATATGATTAGTCGTTAATGCCAAGTGCCAACCAACACAGAACACATTCAAACGTAAATTGCGTATTCATTCTGTAACTCTTTGTGACATCACCATCCACATTGTTATACATTGTGTCGACTGATATTCTTGCCTTGTGTTTGTTTTGCATCAATATACGCTAGCACAACCACCAAATTTTATGTTTTAAATTACATGTGGACAGCCGCAGGTTGTGCACTGTTGATCTATGCCTATATTGTTTACTATTGCTTTTGCTGTAAATCTTTCTGTTGCCCACATCCTCATTGAATCACTGCTTTGTATTTTGTAACTTTACTGCTACTAGTACTCATTTTTCTTACCCATTTGATTACCACGTTTTTCTAACTCATGTGCTAACAATTTTTGTTGGTGTAATGGTTTATTACAATATGTCAATGAAAGCAAGCCAATGGCCTGATATGATGACTGTCTATTTTGTTTTATCTAATAAAATCATATATCTTATGCATTGGCTGTGACTAAAAACGTTTTTCCGTACTAAATGGTTTATATTACCAACTGCTATCTGTCAGGTAATCTTCCTAAAATCCCACATAGGGTGTTTTTTTTCCATGTGCAGTGGACCAATGTATTTCAAACTAATCACTGTGATTGAAAATTGCATTTTAAAGCACCATCATCAACTGTATCAAATTTTTTTCTGAAAATAATATGAGAAAAAAACATAAGTGTAAATTTTTAAAGGCAGTGGCCAGGAGCCGACTACAACTACACCAAGTAAACCGCTAGACAGCCAATTAGGGTTATGCAAGCAAAGCAGTTACATCGCTAACCATGGTAAAGTCTAAACCTTACACCTAAAACTTTAACCCTAATACCATATATAACATCAAAACCTATAAAACACTAGTGTAGTGCAGAGATCACTCTATTACTACTTGTTCACCCACTCTTATATAAGGAAATCTTGTTAATAAGTGCTAACCATACACTGAATCAGGTGATCTTGGTTAGCTACTTAGCCAGTGCTTCTTAAAAAATTGGAATGTACTACCAAAAATGCCAGTGCTTCATTACTGTTTAAGTACCGTACTACCTTTATGATATTCAGCAGCAATCAGACTTCCATATTATACTACACCTATTCATGTGCAACAGCTTGTTAAAATTAGACCTTTGACTTTATAATGTTGATTGTGTTTTTAGGCATGTCTTTAGTTTAGTGTGGTAACTCAGTCTCAGTGTAAGAGGCAAAGTGTGTACCATACCATTTTATTACCAGTTGTGCATTTCATGTGCACAGAATTTAACACTTTGAGAGCCGGCCATTGAATATATCGTACCTAGACTTCAGCCTAAAACCTGCAGTTTTCGTTTGCTTTACCAACGCCATAGCTCCTCTGCCGATTGCACTAGAGAGCTGTTCAAGGGCTTAAACAGATCGACCAGTCTTCTAGTCTACACTCAAAAAACCATCCTCATTGTGAAAAACGAGTAGTTACAACTAGCCACAGATTAATTTTTCAAAAACACAGGATGAAAATGCAGGCTAGATCTACCAAATCCACAAGAATCTGCTCGGTTAGGATTTGAGAACTCTACCCTGATCACTTCAAAACTAACATGCCTAATTTAAAACCAAACACTTGCCTACATTACTAGGGAACATCAACATACCAGAACCATCCAAAGCAAAATAAGATAACTCATGAACACAACATTTAACACAAATACCGTGACGAATTAATTGAAGAACTGAACCCTCAGGAAGAACATGCAAAAGAAGCAATTGAGAAAGAGTCATCTTCTTAACTCTTAGCAACACCAATTAAAGCTATTGGGTATGTGATAAATGAACAAAACTTCCAAGGTGCCATCTGCATCAGATATGGATAGAAGATAGATGGCACACCCACACTTCTTCAAATTTCAGAAAACAAGTTTGAGAATACTGCTGACAATGCAATGTTGGATATTTCTGCATATTTCTGATAAAAGGCCTGTGCCAAATATGGAAAAAGATCTTTGAAGTATCTTTTCTAGACCCTAAGATCTGAAACAATATTGATCCTTCTCTACATGAATGCTCCAAATTCACATTTTTAAAATAGTACAAAGATGTACTTATCTCTGCATAGGAAGATGGAAAGCAGTGCTAAAATATTAAGTCCTTCCATACATACGCAACACCACAGCTTGAACTTGTACAGTAACACAACTCATTCAATAGTCGAGGGGCAACAATCTGATAACCCTTCAGTTCCTTTGATGCCTTGCAAGGTTGTTGCAAAAGAAAAGCAACCCAAAAAAACAGCCAGATTTTTTTTTAAAAAGCCCACATAAAAAAACAATAAAACTTACTAAAAAGCCACTCTTTACTGTTCCTTTGAAAAATCTAATAAGTAAAAAATAGGATAAGCAGAACACTTGTGCGTAAACTTTTTTAATTAAACAAAACGAACAGCAACAAAATTTAATAGACTTCTTGAATAAATCGAACAGTTTGAGTCTTCTTCAGCTCTGCACAATCGGTATATTTTAACCAATTTTTCTGCCTTCTCTGCATCTGAACTTTTGCTGATTTGGGACCATACCAAATCATATGTTGAAAAAATACACTCTATAGATGCTGAACTGGCAGGGCATTCACATAAACTTGACGTGAAACTGCAGAGTCTGAGTGGGAATAATTTTTCTGTTTTCTGGGCACATGCTTGCCAAGCCTCACCATTTAGGAGTGAATCGACCAACAACACTTTGTAAAAACAAAGATTTTGCTTTACCTTCCTTTTCAAATCCAATAATAGGTACAACAAGTTATTATTGTATAATTCTGAAAATGGTGATATTGCATGATGCAATAAAAACAATTCAGAATGGGGCTTTTCCGTTTTCTTTAAAAAAGAGCAAAATCTTGTTACTTTTTAAAAAATCAAAAAAAATTGTTTTTTAAAAAAAACAGGTGTTTTGTTTTTTTAAAAAAAACAGGCTTTTTTCAAACTTGATGATGCCTTGGCACCCTTGCACTAGTTTGTTGTTTCTTGTTACAATGCCAATTATCACCAAATTACATCAACTCTGCTAAAGGGCTTTGGAATAGCTGTAAGAAAACATTCTTTGACATAAGGATTACACATACCACCTAACAGTCCTATTCCAGAAAGTCACTTTCACAAATCTACTGACACCACGAAGACAAGGATCTATGCAACCAAGGAGTAATTGTCATTAACAAGTCTTCATTTATTTTAGAGATAGACTGATATATTGACCTAGCTGCTATAGTTGGCCAATATTTTGGTTTTTCTGATATATTGGCATCGGCTAAAATGGCTGAATTTATTGGCCTCAGTAGGTGTTGAGAAAACACTGTTATATTCCTCATGCATCCAGACAACTTGGGCAAGGAAGCACAACAAACCAAGTCAAAACAGTTATATTGCAGCAACGCTAGGTGCGTTTTTATTAACAAGCAGACAAGATGAACCATGAAGCACGCATCGGCCGTCACAGCCGAAATAAAAGCAACATCATTAATCACATTAATTAAAAATCATAGCAAAATATTAAAATTGCCATAATTTAATTTGGAAGTTTTTCACTCATAAATCCTGATTTTTGAAGTTTTCAAAAATAAGGTAAGGCATAGAAAACATATTTTTGATCATGAAGCAGAAAACAAGATTAAAAATTTTAGAAATATCAGTTATCAGCTATTGGTCCATGTATGGCCGATATATTAGTATCTGCCCCAAAAACGCCATATTGGTTGATCTCTAATTTATTTGCCTTGTTTCCACAAATGGTGGGATGGTAACAGAATACAGTAATGTCAACAAAAGACTTGCTGTTTTTAGCTTACTTACTAAGCCCATAGTTCTTTGAAGCAAATCTAAAGATATATGTTTGAGTTATATCTCATGCAGCTATGTGGTGAGTGGATGTTAGACATGGTATGATTTGTCTTAATTTTCAACCTATTTATATACTCAATTCATTTAATAACTATACTCTGTTTTTCATGTACCTTTGGACCAGCCATTGCTTTATGGTTCAACTCTCATCTTGACGACTTTCCTTTTCTTTTTTTTTCTTTTTTCAAAAATTTCTGAAGTTTACACTAAGCGTTAGGTTTAGCGTTTGGGTTAGCATTAGGTTAGGGCTATGGTTAAGGTTAAGGTTTATCTTTTACGTTTACTTCATTTCTGCCAAGGCTGTTGCCGCTGGCATTTTGGCAGCAAAATAGACACTGCTTTTTTTTGGTACCTTGTAAAAGGCGGAGCTTGGTTGCGAAGGTTTGATGACGTAACTAGAGTGGAAAAAAGTTGCGTTGCAAAAGGAATAAACCGAAAAAAAGCAAAGGAAAAATAATGTATTATTGCAAATTAATATGCGCTTCCCCCAAACATCTAATGCATGGATGTTTGCAATGTTTACAAATTTTATACATTCACAATTTATAATCCTATATTTTTGTCCCCGAGCCGTTGTGAAACTCAGATAACCAAAAATTATCAAACTTCAGAATAGACATCTTTTACCGTAGTGTAATATCACCTTTTGCAATAAAATTATTTTTACTACCATATAGTTCTCATTGCTCAATGCAAAATATTGGTTTTAGCGACTTCAGTTATGTCATCAACAAGCCTCTGCAACCATGCTCCGCTGTTTATGGAGCTCCATCTTTTACAGGGCACCCTTTTTAATTTTTACTCATTTGACTACACACCAGAGGTTGCAACAAACCCGGCCATTATTATGTCAGAATTACAACTAAACTACACAACTAAAGTTGCAGAGGAATATCAACATCTGTTTTTGTAAAATATCGATAAAGAAAAAACTTTGCTGCAAGAAAATTTCAACCTAACATTAAATTTTGACTTTTTTTGATTTAATAACTTGAGTCACTTGTAGTATCTTAATACTTGACAACATCATAATATTGACAATTGAAAGCATTTCAAAGCTACAAAACACAAACATTAGACCACAAAAATCATACTTTGATATGGGGTTACCTTCTATCAAAAGGCTTTCGACATGGTCACATGGGGAGTTACCTTTTATGGAGATTACCTTCTACTTTCGACATGGGGGGTTACATAACCTTCTATCAAAGACTTTTGACTTGTGGTATCAGTGTGAAATTTGGTTTGTGGACGTTTCATAAACTTAGAAAAAGGCAGAAAATTTTTGACTTCATAATTGACTTTTAGTTGTCCTGTACAAATAATGTATCAGCAAACTAAAAGCATGTGTGTTCTTAGAGCAAACCAAAATTCGCAAACAATTAGATGGCAAGAAAAGTGCTAGAGTACTAGTATATCATACCATACCTGAGCAGACATTTCACCACGTTTCCATCCAAGAAGCTCCTTAACAACTGGTGGGGTAAACTGAAGCATACTCATATTATCTGCATATAAACTTAACACTGATACGTTTTTTCGCTACAGAAGCATGCGCAGCAAAACTGTATGAAGCTTGATGCTTGTCGTGATTTTTGTAATCGAGCAAGCACAACGTTCTGCACTACGTACAGTCCACCAGCGAAAACAACACACGCCTACGCAAAATCTGGACAAGACCTCTGCTGTTTGTTCGAGTTACAGTAGCGTATCAAAGAGCGCCATCACCAGGAATGGAACCAGATCGATAGAGGTACCTACTGGTGTTGAACGGTTCGAAGATTTTTGCGATTCTTATCCAGTCCAATATTTTTAATTTATTTAATTTAATTTAATTTATTTGTTTGTGAGCAGACACGAAGTCCATAGTATGAACACACACACTCTGCAGAACGCAGGTTGATAAAATCAGACAAT
>JGI24022J15233_10000187_pt1 | contig 30361 bp, 16 predicted proteins | sample Ectturendosymbi2_FD_15233 | JGI IMG/M metagenome (IMG submission 15233)
CTGCCAAATCAACAAATTTTCCTTTGTTATATTGTTTTTCCTCATTGGCAAAATGTCTACGCGGGCCGGATGAAATGGCTTCGCGGGCCGGATTTGGTCCGCGGGCCGTAGTTTGGTGACCCCTGACCTATAGCATAGAGCAGGGGTAGGCAACCTAGGGAACGCGTACCACATTTGGCACGACAAGAAATTTCTAAGGTGTACGCAGACGCTCTATGTCTTACATATTGATATTGTTATGATTCACACATAAGGTGCATTGACCCTGACTTGTATAAACATTCGTGTGTTGTTGGTACACTGAATGATTTGAAACCTTTAAGTCGGAGCACAGTTAGCAAAAAGTTGCCGATCCCTGGAGGATTAAAACTCTGTGGTTTGTATTGCTTGGAAAATGACAACTTAAAAAACGGCATAAATAGTCCGTGTCCACTGCAAGGACGTACGCAAGGGGTTGTGGTTGTGGTTGAACCCCCCCCCCTTGAGCTTAATATTTCACAAAAACTTTATTACTTGCACAAAGGGGATACATTTTTTTTCGCATACTTTTTGCTAGTTAAGTTGGCGATTTAATGCAAAAACCGCGGAATGAATTTGCATGCAAATTTCAAGGAACATTGTAAATGGGCCAAAAAGTAATAATTAGGTTTTGGTGGGAATTTGGGTTATCGTCTCCATCCAGAAACCATCTCACCACTTTTGCAGACCTTTTGCCCACTACGCATGTTTAAGTCTGTGTTTGTCGATAGTTCATTTTATCCAAAACAATCGTCTTTATTTTGTCTGCTATGACTGATCAGCGCAAATTTCACCAAACCGTTGGTTTGGAAAACATGAATATAACGTCAAATTATGACGTCACAAACAACGCACAGCAAATACAAATGACACCACACGCCATTGAATGAAACCCCCATGAAACTTTTCTGCGTACGCCACTGGTTCATTGATAGTATTGTGCTTGTTTGGTCCTTAAAATATGTGGCTAATACAACAAAGGAGTTTACGTATAGCTAATCAGGACGGCAACTACACGATATTTTCGAGGGCGGCAACACCGTCCCGCATGAAAGTGTATATATCCGAAAAAAACTTACACGAAAAGTTAGAAATCACGGAAATTTAACGAAGAGAACTTCTGAACTACGCAAAAAAGCTTTGAATTCCAATAAAAAATCACATTGCCATTTGTTGATGAGAAGAATGTAGGAAAAGCTTTAATTTCTGTTGAAGATCTCTAAGCCAATCATAGAACCGAAGTGGGCACCACAAAAGATAAAACTTTGAAGAGGAACTATACGTAAGCCGGGCAAATTTTAAAGTTTTTAAGACAAGCGACCAAATAGGTCACACTTACGTGGGGCCCCCAAAACTAAGATGGTGGCCCCGCGCTCCCTAAATCCGCCAATGTACCCGCCTCCTACACCACTGTCCGCGAGGATATGAAAAATATCCGCTGGTATAAGACGCTGGCATCCAGTCACAGTTCGCAAGGCATCGTTGATGACAGGATCTATGGGCAGATATGAACATTACGGCACCAGGCAGGAACAGGGTACTCTGCTGTTGAATGGACCAGGGATAGGGTGGCTGTTGGCAGGGTTGTTTCCCCAGCATTCCAGCCCAAACCAGCACGCCGCCTCAAACAGTGCGACGCGTGATACCAGCTTTTTGCGAAGTGACGGCGATACGCGAGCTTAATGCCCAACGTTACTCCGAGGTATTTAGGGTTGGAGCAAAAGGGAAGGGTTTAATCGTTGAAATTGACTTGCAACTCACGTTTAGCTTCCTTGTTGAGATGAAAGGCTGCCGACGCCGTTTTTGTAATACAGAGCTTAAAATGCCAGGTCTGGAGGTATTTATCCATTCTATAGTCGACATGTCTTTGCTGTGCACTCCTTCCACTGCTTATTATAATGGCGTCACACTGCTCGGCAAAATTTCAAATGCAGAGATGCCTGTTTTTGCTTATCAGAAAGTGCTTAAAATTCTGCTTCTTGTGATGACTTCGGTGACTCTTTAGCGCAATTGGTCATGGACTTATTACCGGAACTGCCCCAGAGGACATTCGCAGTTTTCCACGCCTGTGGATGCCTTACTACTTCAGAGCTGCATAATTCGTATAATAGTTCATGTATAATTCGTTTCAGGGACTTAAGATCAATCGTTTTTGCTACACACAGAGTTTATGTCAATACTGATGACTCATGTTAATAAAAAGAAGGTCATACCTTTGGGAATGAAGCACATCGATATGCAGAACAGTCCGGCTAGAATGAAGGACCAAGAGATCAAATTCCTACGTCCGACTTTGTTTGACAAGTAAATCACCAGTGGGTAAACTGGTATGATTACTGCTCCCATTATCAGGGTATTGATGTAAATGTTTCCTCCAACATTGGCAACGTTTAGTGTTAAGCCATAAAAAGCGCACGAAGTGGCAAACCTGCATGCACAGCAGTTTTGTTTAGAATCTGAGCAGCTCTTCCACGTGTAAAAATGCTATGTTGCAGGAAACTGTAGGTGGCTGAAGGAAAAACTTTTTCTGAACAAATGGCAAGCACGCGTACAGTTCATAGTGTGTTCATCTTCCACACTGCAAGGAATACGCTCTTCAATTCTTTATAATGAAAACAATTATTAAAATTTACGAATTTTGTGAAACTTCTGCTGATTAAAGACGTGTACTGCAGGTTCGTAATTTTTCATCATTCTGCAGAACCTGGCTGCTGCACTGTGTACCAAAGCTTTAATTTTCCACTTGATTTTGCAGATCGTAACTGCCAACATCCAGCACGCGTAGTTTTCACGACATTAGCGATGGATATCCTCAGGACAGAAGAGTTTCGCTATTTTGTTCAGCACAAAAATGTAATCATCAAACTAAACCCGTTTTAACGTGCTGCAGTCACATAAACCTCGAGATGTGTCGCTCTTGTGTTTTGAATATTAATACGAAAAAACATTTTTGAGTTACCAAAGATTACAAATCTCGACCGCTTGTTACCACACTTGGCCAAGGATGCATAGTCACGCTTGGGCACACAAGCACCATATGATGTTCGTGATTATGATCTGGATATCCTTATCCTTGATTGTGTAGTTCAAACCACAGAGTAAGAGTTCGAAGAAATAAGACCTAAGTCAATGGAGTAGGAAGACATTACGCATAAATCATTTTCACAAATTTTGTACTAAGCCTTACAATTGCTCATTAACTCAGGCGAAATATTGGGTTAACAAAGGGTGAAATCCACGTATAGTGGTACTGTAACGCCACAACCAGGATATACTCAAATCCAGGACCACACACTGATGAGTTATAATCTAACTTCGCTTCAGCAACTGCTAAACTATGTTGAATATCATTGTGCTAAAGCAGGTTGGGTTTTGCAGTTGAAGCTTGGTTAGGATTCGATGAAACAGGAATCGATTGAATTTTGGGCCAATCGGAACTAAGATTGATGCTAGTCAAAATTTGTATATCTTGGAAATTTTCTTAGAATGATGAGTTGTACAAAATTTATTTTGATTATTTAGTTCAGTAGTTTTGAAGAAAGTAAGAGAAAATGCACCCTTAAACGAAATGTTGGTGCCTCAACGGGAAAACTTTCCCTGGTTGAAATTGCCTTTTTTATATCCTGAATGTTTCAATTGACGGAGTCCTTTCTTTTTGAAGGAATCTTGCAAAACATCTTCAGAAATGCAAGCCTCATTTCTCTCACCCAGGCATTCAGCTACACAATACTGTAAGTGATAGCTGAATAAGCGTATTCATTGAGCCAGCAGAAATTAGTTGAAAAGTTATGCATCTAAAAATAGAATTTTCTGCAGAAATTTAAACGAACGTGCTTACCATGAATATGCTGTTACCAAGGTTAACTTTCTCAGTTGTGGTGTTCGCAGAGTATCAATAATACCAGGATTTTTTGATTCTTTGCCAGAAACAAGTACTGTGTTTTCTACCTTTGAATTGCCATCGTGAAGCTTCAGGTTTTCTTTATTACTTTTATCTTCATCGCTTTCACATCTGCAGCAGAAAGTGAAAAAACACAATAGAAAATCTAATCACATCAAAATTTGCATTGCTCTTCACCGAGATTTAATCCCCTTGTCAGCGTACATATTTGTCAGAGAATGTTTTCGATTATCGATAAACAAATATTTGTCCATGATTGGCAAGCTAGTAGATCAACGTTTAGATGGGTTTTCAGATTTACAGTAGATTCCACTTTGAAATTGAATTAAAATTTGTGACTAATGTAATATTCGTAGCAAATCGGTCAGTGTTCAATGATCAACCCCCTACAATGGATGGAATCTAAATTTAAACTGATTTGTCATATTGCACATTTTTTGCTTGACCAGATCTGAATTTTCTTGAAAATGTTTTACTTTCAAGCGGAGACAAAATCCGTCTGTAGTAAAGATCCTTTCATGATTGTCAACACTGTTAAGTGTTTGCAAAGCTTGCGCTTTTTCACAACCGCCTTTTTCTTCCACTTGCACGACAAAAAATTGTTCGACTAAATTATACGTGGAATTATCGGGCCATACTGCTGTTCGAGGCTGGTAACGGACGTCCGGTAAGTATGAATACAGAGAGATGCATTGAACTAATGAGAAGAAAAACTTATTCCGGAACTGAAGCGCAAGCGAAAATTGAACATGGATCTTGTGTTTTGTCAGCAGGTTGGAGCAACACCACATTGCTCCATTGTTTCGTTCGAATATCTTCATATCGTTGCTTCCCTCAGTCGTATAGATTACTGTTGGTCTGCACATTATCCAGACCTATTTCCTTTATATTATTTTTGAGGATACCCAAAAAATAGGTCTATGCTAAAATTCCACCAACTATTGATGCACTCAAGAACAATATTCGAACGGAGATCAGGATAAAAATACCACGTGATGTTGGGAGTGGTCATTGATTACTAAATTCAATGTGCGAGTAGCCAAAGTGATGCAGCGTCAAGAAGCTTGCATCGAGCAGATTGTAAAGTACTGAGCTGTGCTGGCAAAGTGGTGGTGTACGAGAAAAAAACTTACCCTGCACAAAAGGAACATGTCTGTAAGACAGAGCGATGAAAAAAATTGCAAAGTTTTACTTTCAAAGGAAAATGCTACTTTATCAAAATTGGATATATCATTTTCTGCCACTTTGTAACCTGTTTGTTTCATACACACCGTTATAAAACACTGAGAATACATGCGGTCAGCTGCATGTAGCGGTTTAAAATTTGCAGTTGTGCGGGATGATAGGCGAAATTTTGTACACTTTACATTGAATACCAACTTTATTGTAGTATTTCCCTTACGTGGTTTGACTCAAAAGTGTAACCGATTTCGTGTTGGTATCAGCCATTTTTTGTAATATACCGTTTGCCTCATCGATTTTTCCTCTAGTAGCCAGCCACCTTGGAGATTCGTCCAGATGCCTGCGTTAGTAAATTAATAATAGCATTTGGAAGCAGACAAAGGCTTTGAAAAACGTTAGTCAAACCCAATTTGCAAAGAAGGCAAACAAACAAAGAACAGTCTCATTATATTCGCATGCTGCACTTCTCTCTATATTGCTATTTTTGCTTAATTTGTAGTGTTCGATCTCTTCTGGTAAACCTACCAAGAAACAAACGCTCCCAACAGGTAAGATGAAGCAACAACAATTTCAAAAGTGATCCATTGGCGTGCAAAGTAACCAATCGCGACGAGAACAACCGTGCCCACAGAATATCCACTGCCAATCATTTGCACCATCGTTGATCGTTTGTCCGCACGGGTAGTTTCCGTTGCTAGGAAGACAAAAATAATTTTGAAAGACGAAAAGAAATCAGCAGATTACAAAAAGAGTTTTGACTATTTTGGAAATCCAACCGTGCTATAAATGAAAATTCCAAAATCTGTCAGGGAGTCCTTTTGATGTGAAAAGCAAGATAGGTTTTCTGCAGGTGGGTAGTTGGGTTTGTTTCTTTGTTACATTGTTCAATTTAGCGAATTCTTTTTGTGTTGTTAGATTTGAATAGGCACTTCACAGTAGTGAGGATGCCTGCTCGGTGTGAAAATATATACTCTGCTATGCAATGTAGGTACAAATTATTTGCTGAGAAATGTTGCCCTTGAATTAAAAGTCAAGGTTACCACAATATCTGTTCACTGCGGGAAAGCAAAAAGCGTGATTTAGAGGAAAAATATAACCTCAAACCTTTCATTACTTGCAAAGGAGTATCAGCACCTTCCAAATTCTCAGTGAATTTTTATTGATGCTTCGATAGTAGAAATACATGAAAAGGCATTGCTCATTTTTAAGTAGTCAATGAAACTTTTGTGAATTCAAATCACAATATTTTATGAATTTATGAGTCTTGGCCAATCCTTTTGAGTAATGCAGGTTTTCATACCAATTGGTGCAGTGTGCAGTTTGTGATTTTGTTAAGAAGACTCTGTACTTTAGCGAACTCCAACGGAAATTTTGTCACTTGGCGAATTTTCTTGCCATTAACTTTGCTCGTGAGCATATGTGTCCCTCAGGTTACCACAAGTACACAAATAAACTTGCTATGTACATTTCATACCCTTCGGATAAAAAGGTTCTAATCGGTTAGTTTTCCATCGAATCGACGTTTTTTATATGCATTAGTTTGGTTTCTAACAGTGAAATGATCGAAGCAGAAAGTTGTGATCATGTGCGTGGGAAGGATTTCTTTCCAGGATTATCCAACGGTGGAGAATTTCCTTTTATCATCTCCGAACTAAGCGAAACGCCTGTTTTCAGTAAAAGATCAATAGAAAATTGTCAAATTTCAAAACCTAGGAGTGCGATGGCCCCCTGTCCCCCGTTTCGCTCCCATGGTTATAATAGTGATAACAATTCAAGAGGCATTTTTGCCTTGCACTATTTGTGTCACAAAATTGATTGACTTGTTCGTTGCAGCAAAGCGAAACTTTAGAGATTCGTACGCAAGAATACAGTAAATAAGTGCAATGCAATGAACATTTTCACTGGCAGAACTGGCAAAATTCGCAAATATAAAAAAAATTTCAGGCAGATCTTAAAAGGTTGATTTCAATTACGAAAGTTTACAAAAACGAATAATCAAGCACGCAGTTGTTTTGTGTAAATGTTCAGGCCGTAACCTCAAGACGATATTAAAGAATCGTCGTTTCCAGAATTCAAAAGCAGGTCGGTCAATTTACTCTCACGAACTTTGCTTTACCGAGAACAATTGCTGTTGGTCCCACAAAGCAAACGAATCCGATCAAAGCTCTTAGAAATGCAAAAACCGCAAATGAAGTCGCAAACACCAATAAAAATCCACTGGCCACAGTCGCGATGTTCATTAAAAGGAGAACTTTTCTTCTTCCAAACCTGGTTATAAACAAAACAAATATAAGCTATTACGTTCCAGGCCATTTTTGCATCGCTCTGGGCAATTACTTTGTAAATAGATGCAATAGAACGTGGTTCGCAAGACGTTTGTGTTATTTGACGGACGCGTGTAGAGAAAATGAAAATATCAGCCATATCATTTGTGCGTATAGAAAATATCAGCCATGTGCATATATTGTGTGTGTTATTAAATATTATAAGCAGCCTTTAACACCAGATGTTTTTTTGAATAGCGTAAGTGTTGAGTTTTTAGAGCCGAAAATGAGGCTGCGGTAAATTTGGTTTCATCAAAATCTTTGTAACATTAATGAACAAGGTACAAATACATTGAATTAAAAGTACGCTACTATAACCTGTCCATTGCTGAAAAACTCACTAAATGTCTTTAGTACTGTTACGATGCACTCACCGCATGTTTTGTGATCGGCCCGTAATTGTCAATATTTCATTGACAGTGCTGGTTGGTTTGTCGTTCGACTTTGAGCCGACAGAGATGCAGCCAAGTGTGGAGTCTAGTCGTTAGAGTTTGATTTGACATCGGAACAGTTAAATTTGTGTATGTCCGTGCGCCTGAGCAGTTGGGTACCTCTGCACTACTTTAAACCAATCTCAGACCAGACGTCGTTGTGTTTGTGGTCCGGTGAATTGATCATACGTACTTTACGTGCTCCGCTATTTACCCAGTTCAAATTTATGGTGCGCAAAATTATGATGCTCTGCTAACTTGCTTATTTTGTCCTTCTTATCATAGATACATCTTTAAGAGCTCCAGGGATATCTCACTTCAGTGAACTTCGAGAAGCCTGCTGGAGCGAAACTGCACGAACCGCACAAAACAGCAATGGTTTGTGGGCGGTTTGAACTTGATATCTTTGTGCATATACTTCAGGTTTCGACAAAGCTTCTTACAAATATTCAGTATAATCTTTAATCGAAATAAACAAAGCAATCAGTTTGACAAAGCAATGCAACAACGTTGCGAAAGTTGAACAGATTTTCTGAAAGATTACAGGCATTCAAAGTGTTTGATGCCTACTAAAGTGCAACACAAATCTGTTGCATTTGTGCCTTATTCGAAAACACGCTAGAATTTTTGTAGTTGTAATTTGATAAACAAGGGGAATAAAATATTGCAAGGTGACGAAGTTGATGCATTGTGTAGTTTACTCAATAATTTTTTGTTAGAACTTCATACAATTTCATTTATTAAGCTCTAGGCTACTGAATAGTGCCGTTGCAAAACGGCTGAATTGATTTTACTTTTTGGGATCCGACTTACACTATATTATATGGCTCGAAGTTTGCCATTAGTCTTGTATCACTTAAAAACAGCCTTGTCCTAAATACTTGATTCTATTCTCTTAGAGGCTATTTAGGTACTCTGATGCACAGATCGCAGTATATAACGGAGGGTGGGTTACGAGGAGATTACAAAAAGCACTGGATACTTTTGATAAGATCTGATTTTTTGTTGGCAGAAGAGGCTGATTCGTTGCTCCCAGGAAAGCAAAAGAGTGATATATTGATTTCAATGCTAAGCGATATTTTTGCTGCCAGCGTTCTAAAGTGAAGCAATACAGACATGTGGCAGTCGATTTTGGCATCAGACATTGTTGATGTGTTAACTAACCAGTTTGCTGAAAGTCATTGCAGCAGGAACATTGACTGTCCAAGTCAGATTTCACGAACAAATCATTTTTTTGAAAGCTCAACTAGCATTTACGGCGATTCAGGCCCGTTCCGGCTTGTCAACTATGACTAAGTATGGGGAAACTTGGCGCATCGTAACTCTAGAAAAATGGCTTACCGTAAGGTACAGTATTTCATTCCTTTGATAACACTGTTTCATCCACTGGTTGTGTTACACAGAATAGGAAACGGGCCTCATTTTGAAACCCGAACCTGGCCCGAACCCGACATTTATTTTTGAAGGCCAGTTCAGGCCCGAAAGCCAAATTTACCGAGTGAGATAAGGTATGGGCAACTGAGGGGTGTTGGTGGCGAAACAAAGTAAATATGATTAAAAAATTCACATTCAATCATTTACTGTTGAAGATTTAATCAACTCGATTGCTTCAACAATCACTGGCGACAAACGTGTCGGTCGTTGCGACATAATTTGTATGCAGGCCTAAAATCTGCTCGAAACATTTTGACAAACTTTAGCGCAAAGCCGGGCTTGACCTGAAAAGACCGACCATACTTGCAACTCTCTTATTACATGCAATGTGTAGTGAGGACACTTTTATAGGATCTTTTGTTACGATTGAATCAGGTGCAGGTCCGTAGACAAATTTTAAAATATGGGGTGAAAATGCGTTTCAGGGAGCTAAGATTTTTGTTTTAATTTGAAACAAAATTTTAGGGCACAACAAAGTGTGGTTGTGCACTGCCCCTGAATTCCTCCCCGCTTGCCTGCGGGCCTGGTCACGCGATGATGGCATAGTTAAAATAAGTCAGTACAAGGCTCTTTAAGAGATTATATCAGAGCCTGCGGATGAGTATTCATAATGTTGTCGAAAGTGGTTAAATAATTTGATAGAAATCGAAGTCTGCGATCGTTTTTCATCTACTTCTGAATAAATACCACATATAAAAATACGCAAAGGATGTTTGCTCCCCTAACGTAATTAAGAGCGAGGTGACGTTTCAACTTAGTTGCGGAAAAAGTTTTTGTACTTGTAAAAGAAAGAATTACGTGTAATTACCTGTCGGCCAATTTGCCAAAAACAAGTCCATTTAGAAAAACACCGGTCATGTAAGCCGACTGTAGAAAGTAATTATACCAGGCTTTATCGCACACCATGTCGAAATCTTCGCTCACCGATGTTTCAACTGTTCCGTCAGAAGTGAATATGTGCTTACTGCACGATTTCACCTGTAAAATGACATGGCATGTTTAATATTGAGGAACTGAATATCAAATTGTTTACGTCACCAAAGCGTGCAAGGTGATTCGTTTAGCTGCAAAATAATACTGATACATCATGCAACTCCATATAATTGAGTTAAGTTATCATTTTGGTTTTAGTATTTTAGTTGGTCGCTTGCTGCAATCTTTCAAATGCTGAAATGAATGGAAAGCTTGAAGCTCGTGCCAAGAAAACAATTTTTCTATTTGAAAAAATTCATTACAACATTTCAGCTTGAAAATTCCCTCTGAGATCTCAAATTAAGTTACAAAATTAGGAAAAATATAACGATTGGTAAGAAATACCGGAATGCCGTTCCGGTGCGTTCCAGTACCACTACATCCTTGATTTTGTACAAAAACGCTAAGATATTTTTCTGAACAAAGTGAATTTTTACACCTGAAAATTCGCTTTAACAATTTGATAAAGAGTGGCACAAACTACTGGATTTGACAAACTTGCATTTGTACGCCTCATCTCTGCAACAGGGATCCTTAGCAATCATATCACTGCCGTCTTGCATTTTGTATAAATACTTTTTGTACTTTGATATCATTCGGAATAAAGATTTCGTTGGTTTCATGAGCCTAGGTGCTTTGCTTGCAGTTTCGTCTGCAAGAACGCACTGGCAGTAGTTTTAGAAATTCTGTTTCTTACTTTGGTTTCCGATAAAACTGAAAATATTGCTTGAGGTGATGAAAAGGCATTTTCGAAAGGATTGTACATGAGCCATTAAATACGAAAACAAGGAAATGATGCTCACAAACCTCTTCGCTTAAATTAAATGCTTGCTTGTCTTTCCATAATACACAAAGTTCAGATGTTTCGTTTCTGACAAGATTCAACGTGAATCTGCAAAAAATGATTGGATAACAACTTTGAGGTTTTTGCAAACAAATCCTGCTTTTAAACTTATCATTGTTATGCATTTTGGTCAGCGCGAAAAAGAAGTGAGAAAAATGCTAAGGCATTTGCATTTTATACGAATCTTTGAAGTTTGTGATCATTTGTTTGCTCCAAATTGTTTAAAGACTTTCTCTAAGCTGCTTATTGAATAAAATGGTTTGCTGTTGATTTCTAAAGTAAAAACGTTTTGATTTTCGTATGAAGGCTGAAAATATCTACTTTTAAGCGCATTGATTTCGTTAGACTAATCAGGCACTTAATATTTAGGTGTATAATTTCTGCAAAGCTTTCAAAGGCAAAAATATTTGTTGATAATTTTGTTGTGTCATTGTACAGCCCACAGGTACAACAAACTTTTATCTAGCTGAAGTTTCCTTGCAGTCCCTTCTCGAGTTTCGGTCTTCAATACTATAGCACTTTGTGATTATGTTTTCGAAGGATCGTGTAAACAACGAATTTAAATGTTTATCTGATATCGTTGGAGATCATCTCCACAAGGATATGTGACGCTCATTATCATTTATACTTTTGTCGTCTAGATTTAATATTCAGTGTAAATGTTTGTCAATTGGCAATTGCAAAAAGCAAAGCATTTCATTAGTTTTGACAAAGCACATTTAATTTCAAGTTTCGCAGAACTGAGACCAATTCTGGTTGTCGCCTAAACGCTGTTGGGTAGATTTTGTCGATATGCGTTTATGTTGTGATGATGTAACTTGTACGTTGGAATAAACTGAAAATGAACTACAATTTCCCCTACATGCATGCAGCATAAAACATGACGATAGACGCATGTTTCACAGGCATAGCTTTTTCAAAGCTGTCTTTTCATCCTGTGTGTCGGTAGTTCCATTCAGCATCAGATGTTCACGGGGCAATTTCGATGTAAAAGTATTGCGTACCAATGAGCAATTTCGTGAAAAAGTGTGTCTGCTTATTCATCCGAAGTGTTGTTAAAACGTTTGCGTAAATCACCAAACGTTTTTCTTTTGTGTTGAAGATCTGATGCCACTAGAAACTGAGCTCGAACTTTGATTAATAAGCCTTTTTACGAGACTTTTTTTCGGATTATATTAGTTGGGTAATGGTTATTAACGTCTTAAATTATGAACTGCTTCTCATTAAAAATAACTCCACTTTTGAAGGATTTTTTTAATACTTCAGAAAATCAGCTTATGTTGAAAATAAACTAATGCGTATGCGCTAGCGACATTAACACACCCTATTTTGATGATGGTGATAAACACAGCGTGTGTGCGGATCATATTTACGGCAAATTTAAAAACATTTAATGAAAAACTAGTCGTCTTGCAATAGTTGTATAAAACAAACGTAGTACTATGAAGATCAAGATATCTATTTGTTGGCCGTTTTCTTCAGACCATTCAAGTTTCGTTTTCTGGTTACATTAGGCTTACTAACAACGGCAATGTAGTCCACGAGGCGTGAAACCCACCTTCGATCAAAACTACTTTCTGAAACAAATGTCAATAAACGTACGAAAACTTACTGCAAGCAGTGATCGTGAGTGTTTTCATCCTTCCTTGGAACAAAAGAATGAGTCTGATTTCTGACTAAAGAGATGTTGCAAACCTTGAAACATAAAACAGATCTTGGTCTTGTTCCTAACATTTTTAATGGTGGAAGGTACAACGTTGTTTGATTCAAGAGTTGCTTTCGATTTTTTGCAAAAGAACAAAGCTACGGAAAAGAACATCTGACGTTACTTGTTTCACTCTAATGTGTGAATTTCATTTATGAAAGATATCAGAATGGACTCACATCAAACCCCGTAACTACATTCCGTTTTTGGAAACTGTTGTGATTTAAGAAGTCAAATCGTGGTAACAAACAGAATCAAATCTTTAGGTTTGTTTGGAATTTGTTTGATATAACCGTCTTAAGTCTTAGGTTGTTAATGATCAACGAGTTGTCTTATAAGTACTTTTTCGTTGAATTCTGGATCCAGAAAGTTGATGGGCTTTGTTCCATACATTTGAGCATGAACAGATATTTGCATACGTCGTTTTGACGTTAAGAAAGTTTCAGTAGTATTGTTCTGTATGTGACACTTTAAACAAATTCAACATTTAAGCACCACGTTTCATAAAAAAATCTAACTTCTTCCAGCACTAACTTCTTCCAGCATTTCCCTCATTTCTGGATCGCAGGTATAAGGCATAGGATAAGCAAGAAATATGGTTGACAGGGTATGCAAGGCCATGATGTTGAGAAGAATGTGACTTAAAATCATATTTCTCTTCTGGTATCGACCCCAGCCAAGTTTTTGTATGATTTCTTCATAGTTCGACATTATTTTTTAGATACGAAGCTGAAACAAGAAACACAGCTCGTCAAAATTATATCATTAAGAGTAACCATGAAATCTAAACGATTATTCTATTCGTGTTTGTTTTTACTTTACACTGTTGCTATTTTTCCTGGTGCAACATTCATGGTTCAAGGTGGATTAAAAGAAAGAAGTTACTGGTAATTAAGAAGACAGAAATTAAAGAAATGTGAACGGAATATGTGAAAGCTCTGTTTGAGTACAGTTTGTGCCCCAGAAAACGTAGCGGAGCACATGCAGAAGTTGTTTTTTACCTCTGAAAAAAATTTTAGCATGAATTCCGCCGTCGTTCTGCATTGCAAAATGTTCAAATATTCAGTCGATACGAAAACATTGCATGCGCCTTGAATTAATCATTTGGTACTGACCTAGCAAGTATATCTTACCTTATCAGAAAGTTTGGAGTAGAGGTTCCCAACCTGGGATACCAGTACCCATAGGACTACGTTTGTCTATCTGAAGGGGTACAGTTAAGGTTAGCAAAAGAAGTGAAAATATATTTATCTTTTTTTATTTACAATACATGATACTAATTTTCAAAAATGATAAAGTGCTTATTGTTAAATATATGTATGATTAGTCATTGTGAAGTATTTAAGAAAATGTCGATCTATGCCATAGAACTAATTTTAGGTATACGTGCTCATCTGTCCGAATGCTGAAGGGGTACATGGTCAGAGAAAGGTTGGTAACCACTGGCTTAGTGCAATAGGCAATCTTTCTCTCAACTTCGCCAAAAATATTTTGAAATGTGTTAGATGTCCTTGTGTTTTTGTTGATCTTGAATGATTACTTGAAAATTGGTCATCCCTATCTTGAAATTTTGCAACTCTCCCATAACTTTATTTCTCGCAGTGATGCTTGATCTCGCATTCGCAGTTCGTCACTGGCAGTTGTTTTTCAAAAATGAAAAACTTCACAGTGTTTTCACCAAACACCACAGGAGTTAAAATTGAGTTACCCGTATTCGCTATCGCCAAATCAGTAAAAGTGGAGAACATCATTTTATTCAGAAAAGGTCAATTCAGTCAAGTTTTTCGATCAAGCTTCTCAGGTTCAGCGCAGCTTAAAACGACATTGAAGCAAACCAAGAAGTAAAACGTCCTACATTCAGGCGTCAATTGCAAATATTTGTGCGTAGCTGCATGCTACATGTTCATTACTTCACTTTCTATTTCAAACAACACATATCCCAAAGAATAATTAGGGCTTGCAAGTTTTCCAAGTAGCTTTCCAACTTGTCCGATTGTACAAAATTGTTATCGTTATCCAGCTTTTTCAAGTCGGATCGGAATAATTTTGACTCAGTCGAAAGCAAACATGAGCTTGATGTTCAACATTTCAAGCTTGTTTCATAATGCAAAACGCACCTAAGCACCAGTTAAAATGTATCGCAAGCTCTTCTTGTTTGGGCATGTGATCAAGGACGTACTCAAAGAATATTTAGGCTTAAAAGCAAGCGGTAGGTTATTTACATTACAGGTGTGTTTTTTCAGCACATCTTCTGTAAATCTTTATAAAATCTCCCCAGATAATAAACAGAAACAATTCATGCAAAAATGTGGATAGCAGGTATGGCAGCACAATGGTCAGACATACCGATTTAAAGTAAGGGAAAGAACAACGATACTAGATTTTCCCTTCAGCAAAACATACTGCAAGACTGCTGACAGTTCCTTGGACTGCGAGGTTTTCCAGTCGACTGCATCGCCTTGAACTACTAAGGCAAGCACAAGCGCGAGATGGCAATTCGGGGCATTAACTAACAGGAAAGCAACCTACAGAAATACAGATCCATCACTAACTTCACTCTACTACAAGTAGGTTGCACTATCTTATATAGTGATAAGTGAACTACGATAATTCGCTTGTGGGGACTATCACAGTGACTTGTTACTCATGGGCACCATCTAGCGGTGACCATTTATTTACATGTGGCGCCATCTTCTCGCCGCCATAGAGGCAAGATGTTGCGCTGAACACAAAATTGTCAAATTTCTATGTGTGTAAAGTGCCCCAAGTAAACAATGCTTTGTTACTGACTTCGTCTGTCGTGCTCACTCTTTCGGAGCGTTTGTTTTTGTGTATTTCAACCTTTCACATAAATTTTGAGATTTCTCGGAAAACATGTCACATTTGTCAAGGTAACTTTTCTCCTCTCTTTTGTGATTTCCATCTCATTTGGGCTAAATTTTACGCGGGTCGCTAGCAATTCAGTTAGGTAATAACGACAGCCGATCAACACATTTTTAAGGATCATTGCGCTGTTTCCTTTTTGTGACAAAATATTTTTCAGACAAGAAAACTTCTAGAACCTTTTCAAACAGTACTGTGATGTTTTGTTCCTGGCCAAACATTCACAGAAACAAATTTCTCACACGCTTTTCAAAAACAGTTTCGTTGCTTTTTGTGATAAAATATTTATCAAAAAATATTTTACACGTTTTTAAAACCATTGTGCTGTTTCCTTCTTGGGACAAAACATTTTCTAAAAAGTCTGCCACATGTTTTCAAAAATCATTATGTTGTTTTTTTATCGTGAAGTTGGAACAACCCAGTGAATATAATTTCAGCATATGGTTGATATATTTACTGCGTGAAACATTGATATAAAACACAACATCAATCTGATGTATACTGTTGAGTTAGCCACATTTGCAATCCTCACCTGCGCTTTGATTATGACTTGTTCAACAAGCTGCCGTACAACAACCTGCTTCCTATTGCAAAGTAAAACATGACATGCTAACTAAACCAGCATATTGCTGTGACCACCAACAAGACTGTCGCGTGGCTAAACGCACCTGTCGAACAACATAACTTGGCGCTTCGCGCAAATCTGCAGCGCATCTTTTAATCGGTGTGTGATTAAATCATTCTTGAATGAGCAGTCATCTTGCGTTAGTAACATTGCTTGTTCCAACCCTGCTCTAAATAATATTTCTTCCTACGCATACCTACGCTCAAAGCCACCGACTGTTTTTGCAGAACCAAGGGCGTGAATCTTCAGCGAAATCAGATATTTTTGTCTCTCAGCAGCGGCATAGTGGGCTCACCACTCGCACAAATAAATTACCTTGATGCCCTGAGCGTCTTTTACGATAGTGACCGCAGCGATTCTGTGTTCAAAGATTATTTTTTGTTTTCGCAAGTGCTTTCACGTCTGTCGTTATACCACATTAGGCAAAAACAGCTGTTTGAAATCTGCGCAGACGTATTTTGTTTCGTTTCACTAACGCAAAGATTTTTGTAACTTTTCTTAGCAATCAAATGTTGCCTTTTATCTGCATCACGCGTTCTTTTTTATGGGCATCATAACATGGGCTCACATACGCAATTAATTAATTGCTTTTTATTTATTTATTTTATTAATTTAATTAATTAAAATTAATTGCTCACGCATTACAATTCGTGAAAATGCTATATTCGTAACCGTAGTCGTAAAAATGCTATCTTTGTAACCGTAGTCGCAATCTTACTGTATACTTCAAACTTGATGATTCGGTTTAGATTAGCTAAACTGAAACAATTACATAATCTCCCTCCTTTGAATCAAACGCTTTCAGTCGTAAGAAAACGTATGGTGTTTGAGAACCGTAATTGACAATAATTTTCACTACAGTCAACAATAGTATGTTTTCAGTAACATTTTTTGTTTTCGTAGGTAATTACAATCTTTATTTTTTCCGTAGTTTAACTGGTTCTGTCGGACCAGGGTGTTGTTGCAACACCTGGTATCCACATTTTTGCTTGAAACGCTTTGTTACCTGGGGAAATTTTCAACAGACTTACAGCAGTTTTGCTGAAAAACCTCTACTGCATTGTAAATAATTTACAACTTGCTTTTTAGTCTAAATTTTCTATACGTTGCAGTCACGTCCTGATCACATGCCCAGACAAGAAAAAGTGAGAGTGAAGAAATTAAACTGCTGCCTCGACGTGCCTCCGGGTTTTTTTCGCAGGGTTGGAATGTTGAACACCAAGTTCACGCTTTGTTTCAATTGAGTCAAAATGATTGCAGTCCGCTTGGATAACGATAACTTTTTTTGTAGAATCGAACAGGTTTGAAAACGTACACAGCCTGATTTAGGCAACACTTTTGAGTTTTGTGTTTTGCTTTAACCAAACTGAATTTTCTGCGATGGTATGGTGGAGTACTATTTGCAAGATTGGAAATTATTTGCACATCACGGATCCACGAGCAAGTTTGTGTTACGTCGAAAACTTTTACAATTAACTAATCAGAATTGATGATTGCGTTTGTAACCGTAAAACTGCATCAGGTCATTGCTTTCATGATGCTAGTTCTGAATTGCTTAGCTTTGTGCAACTGAAGATAGGCCAGTACGAGAGTTCTGGTTAATCTTTTTGTTTGCTTTACTGAAATTCGACAGTAGCAAACCTTAGGGAGGGGAGTCTCCGTGAGTTTCAAAGCAAGCAAACAAGAATGGCCATACTACAATTTCGACAAATTTGGCAGTGTGTGAATTGATACGCATAGCACTACTAACCAGAGGTTCCGTAAATGTTTGAAATATTTTAGTTTAAATGTCAAAGAACAGTAATTGTGGCCTTGATGAGATTGCCGTACAAGAAAATGGACTGATAAGTTGGACTGATGATTAGATGTACTTTTATGCGTTTCTAACATTGAATTATTGAAGTATTTGCAACGTTTGAATGAAATAAATCGTAAACAATGAAAGTTTAACGCTGGCATTACTGGAGCAGACAAACTTATCGTGATTTTGTTGTTAAACTCTGACAAGCTGACTCGGTTAGATTTATTAAGTTACGGAACAGGCTGAACAAAATTAGTTACGCTGCAAGCCAAATGCACTCAGTTATCTGTAATAAGCTTCTTGCCTTAGATTACAGCCACTGCAATGAGTAATATTTGTTGTTTGGTTTTCTAAAACTGGACAGTAATGACACACTTCGGGGTAGTTTGCAACTCACAAGCATAGAACAAGTTTGTTTTACTAGCTACGAAATACAAGCAGAAGACATTTCTTTTTGCAACCATCGCGCACACTGCTGTAACACCCGGTTTGTTAATCATTTTTCCGATTTGGTCAGAAGAATATGGTGTCGTACCTTGAAATAGTCAAAACTTAAAGCGCACGTATGAGACAGGGCGACGCAAAAATACTGCCTGCTAAACGTTTAGACTGGCTGTTTGAAAACAGAGGAGAGGATTTATGACGTACTACTTTTTTCGACGCTTCAAAAAGCAACTAAAGATTAAAAGTTCATCGTATAACCACCTACAAGGCGAACTTCATTGGGGAAGCAAAGGCTCAAATTGGATTAACTGTAAATTGGCATGAAGAAACTCGATTTAGACCACCCTGGACATGCCATCGAAAAAAGCTGTCACTCATATCAAAACCGCACAGTCCAGCTAGACCTAATTAAGAAATTCTGGACAAGGTGATGCGAAATTAGTTAATCAAAAAGTAAAATTTATGTCTGATGTCTGATCTATTAAAAAGTCTAAACAGCGTTAATGCAAAAGTTTTAATGAAACGCATCAAAGTTTCCACGACGAGGTGAAGTCATTGGACAAAGTTTTCGTTGGATCCAACACAACGCAAACATCTGACCTTCCCGAGCAACGACAAAAGCAGCTTGTCTCGAGGCTTTTGCAGAAATATGAATGCAATATGGTAGCATATCCAAAAATAATTTATAAACTTGCAAAAACATTTTCGCAAAAATATATAGGTCCGCTTCTGGATACCTGCACGCTACCCCTATCTGCACCGCCAACGCATCTTGCATCTCGCTGAGTTGCCTGTAGGAAACCTCTCTTATTATTACTGTTGCATCAGTTTTATCTGAAAGTAATTTCCTATCTAAAACAATTTGCTCTCCGCAGTAGATAAATCTAGAGATTTGGTCTCGGTCTCGAAAATTCAAGTCTACGTATCGATGTGGCCTCGTTTTTTTGTACCAAGATTCCGTGTCGAGGTCTCATGGACACGGTACACCACTGTCTTTATTTTTGGGGTCACAAAGGGAGATACGTATTTTCTTTCGCCAAACATGTATTGCAATGAATTTGACGGCAATTTCATCCCGGGCACTCCTTGAATTGAGAAGTAACCAATGGAACAGAGACCTTTTACGGTAACTACAAGTAGTCTACTTTGCAATGACGTGCAACCGTTTGACTGTTCGTCTGGCGCGCAGGTGGTTTCACCATTTATCGCTTCAGGGTAATTTGCAACAGCAGACACATAGATAGCTTTAAAGCTCGGTGTATTGGAGACATATAATATCAACACAGATCAGAGCATTAAATTATAAAAAAAGCTTTTTCCCGATAACTTGCTTTTTCCCACGTAACCACACATCCCAATGCTTTTTCAAATCTCGGGAAACAGCGCGATTTACACAGTGTGTGGTATGTTTAAAGTTTTGTCTGCTAGATTTTAATCCTTGGCCGGGACCGTGAACCCTTAGCATCGCTCTTAAATATTTACTGCCCTGTTTATGTTTGAGAAATTGCTTTGGGTGCTTTTCTTACTCTATTGGAATAGCGAGCAGTGTTTAGTTTTCTTCGCTGAGTCCAAAAAATTATCCCGGATTCAGATTTGACTCTTAGGTTTGCATAAAAGAAAGACTCCGAATACCACAAATATCCTATTCTAGCATACTGCACGAAAAGCTTACGACTTTATTGTCATTGTTAAACTACCTTTTCTTTGCTAATGAAAAACTCAGTTTTGTGACCTGACTCAGCGTAAAAATGCCACTTCGTCCAAAAAATCTTTTTGAAGTTGCTAAAACTCAGGTTTGGTAGACCGGTTTTGCTCATTTCTAGTCTACCAACCAGACTGAAAACACGTAGCAAAGCAGTGGGTCATCGTTTTTGGTGCTTCTTGCAGTGCATGTTTGTTCATTTGTAATTCTTAAAAGCTATCTATGGTGTGTCAGAACTATCTTGCTAGTTTTTAACCATTGCAAAAATTCATTTGCAGTAAACAGATATTCAAAAACCTTAAGTTGTCGCCGCTAAAAAACACTTTTCAAAAAAGGGTCGTGATCAATCAAGGCCATTTTATTCACAATAAGTTGCGTAAGAGCCACTATGACGTGACGTCATAGGCCAGCCTTTTTCAGGAAGAAATTGTCTGGAACGTGACTTCCCTTAAATTGCGTGAAGTACTGCTTCACCAGTTTCACGCTGCACCTTTGCCGTATGTGTTTCTCTATTTTGATGGATTTTTCGGTGGCGTCTGACATGGCATTTCCAGCCGACATTTCGTATGGCATTGGTCGTTTGGTGATCTACAAAACACTCTTGTTTATTTCTCTTTGGTTTCATGCTGTTCCTCGTTCGCACGCATTGTCTTAAATTTGGGTCCTTTTGCGGTTCTCCAACGGTCACACCCAGTAGAGATGATTCAGTAGGCACCCATACCTTAAAATGGTGTACAGCTGTCCAATGTTCCCATTCTGAAGAGGTGTTGGTTTTATCCATATCGAAAAGTCAGGACTGGTCATATCGGGTGGTATGACTTTGCTCATTAAAAAAACATTGAGTACCTGACCAATTTCTTTCTGAATAACATTTTTGGACTTTCAGGGACAAATTTAGTAAAGTTTGTCATTGGGAGTGTGATGTTTCTGAAGACCAGATAAATTTTGAAAGGGTAGATTGTTTTGCTGCTCGGCGCTATAATTAACCATTGCACTATGATCAATGAAGGTGCTTTTGGAACGATTCGATGAATCGAATTGTAGTCTGGTTGTTTTGGAAAACTGTGGCTGGCCATTTCTAATTGAGCATCCTCGATAAGAATGACCATGGCATAAAACATCCTTGATTTTTTCACGAACTTTGATAGTCATTTTTCTCTAGCAAAAAATATTTGGAAACTTGCAAAGTTATGAACAAAAATGTTTCACAAGATCATTCCTCAGCTTTTTGCCAATTTAAAACACTCTGGAACAATGTAAATATTGAGTTTCGAATTTAGTGTCTCACTGCCTAAAGAAAACCCTTTTTCAATTTACTTCAAATACACATACTCTATCGTCTTGACTGTCTGCAGGTAAATCTAAAAGATTTTAAATACTAACTGTAGTTCAATTGTTTATCCATTACTACGTCATAAACTTGAAGGTCTGGTCTGTTCGAAAAATCTGTCTTCAAAGGATCTGACTATCTTTGGAACACTGGGGTGAAAAGCGCTAAACTAAACTACTTTCCATTACGACGCAATGCCTCATTACATTGGCGTTCATGGACAACAGGATATGCCCAGCGAGTTGAAGCTTTTATATTTCCAACCAACCACTGCTTAAATATTAAATTCTGTGAAATTCGACACAGGTTCCTAGCTTGAACACTTGCACAAATAACTGTTTAACGATACGAGCGAAAAATATTTTTTCAACCAGATTCGAGATGTCGTGTGGATCACGCAAAACGGCACATCTGTTAGAGGTTGGAAATAGATTTCATCCAATTTAGCGTTCGCAATAAGTGCACTAGCTATATAAAATATTTTCTGACACTCAAGACGCTAAACTATGGGGAAACTTTTAATTCATTATTGAGGCACTGCTGGAGTCTGCAGAAGCAGGTATATGGATTAATTTGAATCAAAACCAAGCGCGGAATTTCTGAACTGAAGCAGCAACCTGCAGCAGCCTTGAGCAGACTCGCAGGTTCACAGATGACCGCAGACTTTAAACGCGCGTATTTGGTCAAACTGGGGGGTTAAACACGCGCGCTCGCTCGCGGATGAAAAACTCAGAAGAGACGTTGTTTACTGATTGCAGGAAAGTCTATTTCTTGCTGTAAATTTCAAGGAAATCTGGAATGGACCAGAACACCCATGGTCAATATTACTTATGTCCTTTAGATATCTGGATCAGGCCTGTCAGTAAAGAAAAGGGTTTTAGGACCAGCAGGCTATCAGCCAATTGCTACGCCAAAATTGCAACTATATGAAAAACTTTCTCTGTCTACAATGTTACATCACTGAAATAACCGTGTACGCTGAGCAACAGAACAGATTGCATCAATGAAGTTAGCATGTGCGATTATCCCACAAAGCAAGTTGATGCCTGGGTTCAGCTACAGAACAGAATTCTCTCATACCATGGAAGAAAACCTTGCTTGTACTAAAGAAAACACACATGAGAAAATCAAATCGTTTTGATACTTCTCACTATAGAGCTTGTTAAAAATTCCAGGAACAAAACCTCTATTTTAGTGCTTCTTCTCAACTTTAGATCTGTTCATGTGGCACAAAACAAATAGTATTTTAAAGATAAGGTAGTGTCACGCCACCAAATTTTTGACAATATAACATTTTAACATCACGAAAAATCTGCAGTAGGAATACCAATAACAATAAAGTCTGGAACGAGGTAACACAGTATCACCTTTTAGAAGAACTATCTGATCGGGCCTCACGATGTCGAGTAACTGTAATAACCGAGGTTTCCTCTCATTCACCTGCTGCTCAAATGAAATCACCGAGAAGTGAAAGGGGCTCTCATGGACTTGTTCCTAAATACAGAAAAACCGCGAGTGATCAACGTGATGTCAAGTGTGTTGAACCACGACTTTTTCGTCTGTCATCTGAAGTGCAGTAAGCCATGGATAAGCTTCTTTCAAAGTTGACTGTAAACGGATGTTGCTGCAAACAATCGATATTTACTTTGCGCAGATCAGTGCAACACAAGTTTAAACTCACGATAACATTTTTGTAAGCTCTCACAAAGTCGAATTTCTGGGTAAACTTTTGCAGAATTTCGTTCAGTTAAGAGATTTTGAAATTGAATGGCGTATAATAGGTCATCCAGTACTTTTAACTTAAAGGGCTCATATGCCAGTTTGTTATTACGCAGACTCCCCGTAGTTCTGAATTCGTAAAAGTGGATATGAAGGGCCGAAACCATGGGCTTATATAGAGAAATGTGCAATGATTGAACTTTTTTTATCACGTCTGCATCTGAACCGCGATTGAGGCATGTAGGGAAATTTTTCCAATAACTTTTTCTTCGCACCTTCAGGAGAATAAACAAGCACTGACGAGTTTCGGGAAGTTTCTTATAAATGAATGCCGCAAACAAGAAATGGCATGTCCAGACAAGCCTCGGGGCTTAAGTGTTTCAATACCTGACTATACAACAAAGCCGATAAAAACATATTACATAATGATTGCAAACAAAATTCACGTGGAACCACATGGTCTTTTTGCCCTCATGTTTGCAAAAATGTTAACGATTACATTCTGTCCAACAATCGAGCATTTTGGGAAGTTGAAGGCAGGAAGCTCTCAACACTTTCAGCCGCAGTTTTTTGATGCGCATTTCATCGATAAGCTAGTTGGATAACAACGCAATTTTCCGACATAACATTTATCGTGTACAAAATATCGAAACTGCTGCAAACATGTTCTTACCCAAACTTTTTCATCACAGATTTGTCTCTTAGCCAAACTATCATCAGGCTAGTCGCTGAACGGTTAATTGCAAAAGTGGTTATTTCAATATCATTTGTACTGAGCAATAATTGGTTATTAAATCGTCCTCTTTAAACAAGGGTTTCGTTGTCGAAGAAAATGCTCATTTTTGAGACATGGTGTGCTGATAAAGCAATGAATATGGTTGATGGCCGTAAAAAATCGTATAAACTGACGCTGTAGAAATTTTCAGCACTTGTCTGGGAAAAAATGATTTAGGGGAAGTCCTTAAGCACCATCTTCGCAGTCTATACATAGCGCCTTTCCTTACACTAAAGTTGTACATACGAGTATTAACCACAATATGTTTAATCTTATGTGCAAATTACCAATTGTACTTTGTAAAATGCACCAGAAAAGGTTATTGAGCGGCAGTGGCGTAGCTAAGGGGGGTGCCTGGGGGGTGGTCCGCCCCTGGCGGCACTTTTATAGGGGCGGCACTATGGGCTTTGCTGTAGGCTGTAAACCTGAACAGGGTGTATTGAAATAAGTGGTTTTAATGTCGGGACACTACTCGCAGTTGAAGGAGGTTTTTGATTTTGAGTAATAAACTATGGCATGTGCATTTAAGCCAGCGGTCCTCAAACTTTTTGGATGCTGGGCCAAATTCGCAACCTTATCTGCGTCCACGGGCCTGACTATTTTTCGTATTGAAAAAAAAAACAGCAGGCATAATATCAATCACGTTTGTGTATATTGCTATTTGTTTTCCTTGTTCGGTAACATGTTTGCAATTTGACTAATGAAACTCCTTCTTATGTTGCATAATAGTTGTAATGTTTGGTTCCATGCCTGATGCTACAATACGGAGAGTACCGCGTTAATTTTTTTACAACAGCCAGATAACGCTTACGCTTCAAACTCCGAATGCCTACTACAACTTACAGATTTGTCGAGACAAGTCCTGCGAGCTACATCCAAAGGAAAGCAGTTCAGATGTCGACCTTGGTCAAAATCTTTTCCATCATCCATGCTCATCCTTTATCTTTCCATCCGACTTCTTCAGACACTAGACCGATTTTCAAAGATTAACGCACGATTTTCTGAATGTTGCAACAGCTCCGAGATAGAATGAAGTTGTTCAGTGAAAATCTTCTGCAAAGTTCATCCCTCGGTAAAACATGAAGTTTGTCACTTCTGCAACGCAGGTACACTGGTTATTGTTTTGTAACTGATGATTGAGGAGGCCGCTCGCCGATCACAGAACGGTCGTGTTCGACATGAATACGCCCCGATGTTGTGAGTATTTGTGATAGGCAACGTTTTTCGTTACTCGGTATGACTGGAAATTCTTTTCTCCCGACGCAGTAGTTATAAAAGTCTGTTGTTGGTTAACTTAGCCACTTCAATCAATAAAGCAGGCCTGACATATGGATGAATTTGGTTGAACTTATATGTCGGTGATTCGGGTTACAATTACTGTGTACGCAGCACTTAGTAATTGTGGCTGTTTCGATTGCGTCCAACTGAAAAATGTGACTATCATTGGCCACAATCTCGAATCCACCTGCACATTGGTAACAATCAATTGTGACTTTCGAGTTCTGCACCAACTCGCCAGCAGGGCCATTAAAAGCCATAATCTGGACGATGATTCAGCAAGAAAAAAGCCACAAGCGCAGCAAAGCCACAATGAAACGCGGCATGTAAACACAGTTAATGTCATAGGGTACTTTAAGTTCAAAATATATGGATCGTTTGATGCAATAGGTTAACGTCCTATGGCAAGTTTCACGCGTTGCAAGCTGATTTAAAATTGCGAGTGAAAAAAAACGTGACCTCATTAGCCATTGTGAAGCAACTGGAAATGTAACATTGAAGGTAAAATACAGAGAAGTTTGTTTGGTAGGAAATAACTAAGATGAGTTTTTCTCTTTTGTCTCGACTCGAAAGTGCCCATTTCTATTTATCCAGGTTGTATGTGTGTATCCGAAGTGTCCCCAATAAAGTGTGGTAAATCGCTACACAGCTTTCAGTCAGGTACAGTTTCATCGCTTACTCATATCCTTTTCTCTTCAGTTGCTGTACTTTAAATCCGAATAAGTTTTATATCCTCATAACCTCATAAATGCCCTCTAGTCAGGTGCACGTGTGGCAGTAAACAGTTTCACAGAATGTGGTAAATCAAACTTTTAAGGACCTTGATGCTTGTTCTTTTGTTGCGAAATTCTTTTGTTCGTTTAAAATAAAACACAAGCGTAAATAGATTTTATGTCGATACGACTACTATGGATGAAAATATTTTCAAAATTTGCTTGCAGTACTTTCATTAGCCGTCGTTTTCATATACATCTTAGGGTTGCTTCAGGAAAAATTGCATTGTTTTCCTATTTTTTATGAATAACTTCAGGAAACCACATATTTCAAATTGGCCACACTACAGAGAAAATCACAAAACAGAGCAAAAATGCAAAACATTACTTTTCATGCGTTACTCGCTACACTATCATTGCCAAAAGAAATGGCCACTCTCAGTTGCAGTTAGTGCATCAACCAAGAGAGCCGAGAAAAATGTTTGCTGTATTATTGCAAGTTGCCTCAGCAATCACACTATGTATTATTGAAGATAGCTGCAGATATAAAAATGTGTGTCATATTTTGCAACATTTTTCCTTGTAGACATGGCTAGAATTTAGAATAACTGCTTCCGTCATTCGAAATTTTTTCGTTAGAACCGCGAGATGGATATCGCACTTTTGGTTTCTACAATACGGTAATTACAATTTTAAGTTTATCCAACCTGTTCATTTGCAACAAGTTACTGTATTGGTAATGCGATGAGCGTGTTTGCAAAATATCATAAATTCTTTTTACTGACATTATTATTTGGTATGTTAAGTATTCATGCTTTGAGTAAAATGATAGTCATTGTAAATTTTTTGAAGAGAGGTAAAACTGAAAGAATGCTGTATGAAACCCAGGATGTTCTCAGCCAATCGCATGTTTTAAACATAATTTGTTAGGTGCTGAGAGAAAGAAGTTTCAGAATTAATTCTAAAATCAACAAAACACTGAAGTGTTGTCCCATCTTTTGTTAAAAGGTTTGTTTCTGTTAATGTATTATAGGCAATACTTTTCCATTTTCAGAATAGCTAGAAATATTGCTTCCCTGAGCCATTAGTTGCAAAGATCATAAACTCAACATACCTTGCACTTATTTACTTTAATCAATGAAGAAGATAAGCTCTGACAGATTTAAATAAAGAGCAACGCACAAAAAGAGATGCTTTGCATATTTGCCCAGTTTTGTTAGTTTGTGTGTAGTGAGGCCAACTTGAAACATGTAGTTGTTTAAGTTGTTTATAAAAAAAAAAACAGAAAATTTTGCCAACTTTCTTGAAGCAATGCGAGGGAGTACGTGAAAACGACGCCTAATGAAAGTATTGCAAACAAATTTTCAAAATCTTTTTCACCCACAAGTAGTCATATCGACATAAAATCCATTTATGCTTGTGTTTTGTTTCAAATGAACAAAATAATTTTCTGACAAAAGACACAAGCATGGAGGTACTCAAACGTGTGGTTTACCACATTATATTAGACTTTTTACTGCCACAAACGCACCTTCAACACCAATAGGCATTTATGGGCATTTATGGGGTTATGAGGATATAAAACTTTTTCGGATTTGAATGAAGAGAAATATATATTGAGTAGGCGATGAAACTGTTCCTGATTGAAAGCTGTGTAGCGATTTATTACAATTTATTGGGTACTTCTGATATACAAATGCATCGTGGATAAATAGCAAAGGGCATATTCGACTCTAGACAAAAGGGCGAAACTCATCTGAGCTATTTCCAAGCAAACAAACTTTTCCGTATTTTACCTATGCTACATTTCCAGTTGCTTCCCAATGGCTGATAAGGTCATTTATTTTTCACTCACAAGTTTGAAAATATCCAAATCCAATCCTGATCACATCCAAATCCAATCCTGATCCAAAAAAATCGCAAGTATCCTGCAGGATATCCAATCCTGATCCTGTCCATGCTCACCTCTGCTTCAAACATGCATAGCAGTAACAAAGAACACACAAATGCATGAAAGTACACGAGGATATATACGTGACGTATAGTTTTTTAAGGCGTTTTATGAGTTCAAAACGGACCCATAAATTTCCTGCGGACCCATAAAATTGGTACTTCCACATGAAAATCTGGACAACCACGACAAATTTTACCAAAGTTGAATTGTTGCTTCAATCAACATCCAAAACCGATTATCCTCACACCAAATAAAAGCAGTGCAAACAGTAACCTCGCCTATTCATTCATAATCATCTTTGAAATCCCGTGCAACGCAACAATTAATAATTTGACAGCTTTTATGAGATAAACAACAACCTTAGGCAGTTTTTTAAAGAAATGTTAGGTTCCCAGTATGGACCTGCACGGACCCGATTTCTCTGATTCTAAAGACCCGATTTTCTCTGATTCGAGGGACCCGCTGATAATTTTGGCGCTTTTAGCAATCCAATTGTTTTCCACGGTGTCAAACATTTTCAGTAAGCCAAGCTTTATCCAGATTTTATTCAGTTACTTTCTTGTGTGCGTATTTTCAGAAGATGATGTCACAGCAAAAACGTAAAGCTAGCCATCCAAGATTAAAGCAGTATTTTGTAGTAAGCCTAAACTAAAGTTTCTTGCTGTTAGCCAGCCAGAAAGTGCAAACGCCAGCAGCAGTGAATGCAAAGGTTCTTTTGGTTCTGTTGTGCAGGAAGTACACCATCCAACTGTCAGAATCTCAAAAGCATTGTCAGTTTCAGCTAACAGTCAGTCATAAGCATCTAACAATCAGACTTTTCAATCATGGATTAAGCTGTAAGGTTTTGATGAATCCCCACAAATGAATGTGTTCACTCTGCATGCTGAATGATGTTTGCTATGCTCTAAGCATCCAGCAGTTACCACCGGCCGAGGAAGGAATGGTAATATTTACACTTCGGAGCCTGCCAGGCCTCCAGGCCCATACCACCTGGATAATCATCTCAACTCTAATTAACTCAAAAAAGCCAATAGCCTGGAAAAAACTCAACGCATTTCACTATTTCATCCTATTCATCAGGATCGCATTTCAGACAAAGTTAACACAGTAGCTGAGCGCGTACATCTGATTTATTGGGTTTTGAAAGAAGAGATAGCGAATCGAAAAATAGCTTCCTTACAAACCTTGATAGACCGCATTGGCCATAATAATGATCGGCTTTGCGACCGCCACCATAACAGTTCTGTAGCAGGATCCGAGTTTATTTTGCTGATCTCGGAACATTTGAGTAATTGCATTGTTTCTGATGTCAAGTAGAGCCTATGCTGGTCTGGTATGGTCGACGAGACAGCCAATATTGCTGCAGTGTGCTGTCCATTCCACTTGTCACAACCTGGCCAGAGCAGAGATTTTCAACTCTGTTCCGTGTTAAAATCAAGCAGCGAAACCAGCTGTTTGATGTAACTCTGAATGCTCTCATAAATGTTTCAATGAGCAGTCCAGAAAGTCTCAATAGAGAGGCTTTACGTTTGTGCAGCGGGGCTTGACTTTATGAAAATTGACAAGAACTCCTCTGATTTATAGTATTTTGTATTTTAATTTGGGGACTGGGAGCTTTAATTGGAGGATAACCGCACCAAGACCCCCCTTGGCGACGAGACTGGTCCAGAGCAGCTTAATGATGAGGCGCGCATGAGATTGCTCATGAAATTTGCGATTGAAATAGATAACAGTAAATAATAAGCGAAGAGTGACAAGGCGAGCACTAAAGATCCTAGAATTTGCAGATGGCGATTAAGAAACCGATGTTTTCACTGATTAACGACAGCTGTTTAATGAAGTTGAAGTTGAAATTTTTGTAAATACAGTAGTACTAATTGTGCACTGTTACTGCTAATACAGTAATTAACAATACGTTTAGGAATTATTTTGTACGTTTTGCTAAAAATAGCGGTCTCGTAAAATTTTTTGGTGTTCCCTTAAACCAAACCTTAAAAAAACCCTGGTGGCGTATATACCAACTCTGGCAGGCCTGCCTTATAGTGCCATGATTATTATCCTAAGTTAAATCTAACTACTTTCACCATTGTTGAGAGACTTGACACCACTTAACAAGTTTAAAACTTCCTTCGGGCTGTCTGCGGGACCGCTATTCAAATGACATAGATACCGCATGCGCATCGGAAACTAAAATAAGACAAGCGGATGGAATACCTTAATTTTTTAGACCTTGGAGTACTAACTTGTTACTCTGTGTCGGCCAGGCTACACACCAAAGAGGGTATCCGGACAACTGCCACCTGGACAAGTGCCACCCGGACAACTG
>JGI24022J15233_10000189_pt1 | contig 30273 bp, 17 predicted proteins | sample Ectturendosymbi2_FD_15233 | JGI IMG/M metagenome (IMG submission 15233)
TTTTTTCTCAAATTTTCTCAAAATCTTTGCATGGGTTAGAAAAGAAAAAGCTCTTCTGGCGATTTTTTTATTATTTCTTGATATATGATATATTCAGCTTTTTTTAGGACGTTTCAGGGATCCGATTCGGGTTCCTAAAACGGGTCCCAAGAATCAATTTCAAATCGGGTCCCTAGAATCAGATAAAATTATCATCGGGTCATACGTATAAATATTTGGAAATAAATAATATATAAATATGTACTCCTTCGTATTTTTGTACTACTTCGGATAGACAAATGTACAGTACCCCTAGGGGTACATGCAGGGCCGGATTTAGGCATGTGGAGGTCTCAGGGCAGCCTTTGTGTGGAGGTCCTCAGTACCTCAAGGAAATATTATTAAAGGTCAAGGAAGTACTATTATAAGTAAACTTTTCTTTGTTTCCTGATACTGTTGCTGTTAACTATTTTTATGATTATTCGCATTAAATATGTTAAACCAGCCTTAACCAGGGTGTTCACGACTCATGACTGTGAAGTTTGTGGAGACCCTGGGCAGGTGCCCACTTTGACCCCCCTAAATCTGGCCATGGGTACATGTCCCTATGCTAGAACATTCGACAGCAGGTTTTGGCTATGGGCTATGTTTTTAATATGTTCATGAAAGTCGATCAGTTTGAAAAATGTTTTTGAAAATCCTTTGGCCTTTTATCGTGTTTTGATTCTCATATGGATTGAATATGCCAGTTCCTCTAAAACGAACGCTGGTTCATTTTAGGGTTCTACTATAGCGTGAGGTCTACCGCCATATGTCGCCTACCCAGGTGCAGCCTGAGGTCTACCGCGTGGCAATAAAATAACAGAAACCATGGGCGTAGAATTGATGGACCTTGGGTTTTGGTCTTAAGCAAGGCTCAGACTGTCCATGCTTTTGTGTGGAACGTCGTGACAGCAACACTCTTTTATTGAAAGAGGATGTGCATATGGTTCGGTTTTTCATTCAGATGAGTGGCCGGCTTATAGAAACCTAAAAACCCTATTAACGCATACCTAAAACAATGACTGTTTTTGGACGCTAAAACGACGATTCTGAAGAGAATGCGAGATGTTGATCGTCAGCTGTTCCGTACTCATCTTTATCCGTTTTGCTGGAAGGTGATGAGAAAAAATTCCAGTGATCTATTTGTGTCATTCTTAGAAGATATACGAAGTGTGTATCGCTGGAATAAATGTATGCAAATACATGATGGCATGTTTACTTTTACCTTTCTTCCTACAATTCAACGGCAGACCTCACGCTATAGTGCTGACGTGAGGTAGATCTCACTCTATAATGTGGTAGACGTCACGCTATAGTAGCACCATGGGCGCTATTTGGTGGAGGTAACGGGGGACGTGTATCCCCACTTCTTCAGACGGTGGGATATTATGTGCTGTGTTCCCCACATTTTTTTCTTGAGGTTTTGTATTTGGAGAGGTTTCAAATATAAAAGTGACATTTCACACGTTTTGTGTGAACAGCTTTTCATGTTAGATGTTACACATACCCGAGTTGATGTTGAAACAAGGTTTGGTGTGGTATCACTGATTCTGATATTTTTTATAAATTTTAGGTGAGAGAAAATGATTTTTAGCCTTTTGCAAGTTTCTAGAGACCGCGAAAGATTGTTAAAACTGCTTTTGTCTGACATTTTACCCTGTTTGGTATACCCTACGAAAGGTCGTTGTTTTGAAACAAGTGAAGTCAGTGGCGTAATCCGTCCAAAATTCTGGGGAGGCCAAAATGTTTGATTTTAGGCGAATAACACTATTTCGTTTGGGATACCGCCTCTCAAAGCACAAAATGACTATATATGCTAAAAATTTGGGAGGACATGGCTCCTCGGCCCCCCCTGGCTACGCCTGTGAGTGAAGTAGGGTATTCGAGGAATTTTCCTGCCATGCTTCTTTCATACCTCTGCAAGGATTCTGACTACACTTAGTAATATTCAAGTTTCGAAGTACAGATGTGGAACTTCGAAACTTGTCTTGAAACAATGAGAGTTTAACAGCTGCGCGTGTGAGAGGCCACAGTACAGCCAAGATTTGTTTCGTGCAGAAATGTATCTGGCTTTGCTGTAACGTTTGTTGTCACATATTCGGGAACAGACAGCGTAAAATTTAAATATGCAAGTTTATGATGCTAGAAAAAGATATTTTCAGGCACATGATCTGCGAAATTTTTGCTGAAGACATAAGCAGCACTGTGAAATTTAGGATGGGCAATTTTGCAAAAGACTGCCTTCAACATTTTGATCATAACGTTGAAATATTGACTTAGTTATATATTGACCTATAGCTCAAAGTCTAGCAGAATTATTATTTTATACGTGTGCAAGCAAGCTATTCTTTTGATTAACAGTAATGTTAATTAATAGCCTTTCAGTACTAAATTGTCGGCTCATCCTGAATGTTGGCATTGCGTGTTGCCAAATTCATGACTTTTACTTGTAACAGCAGATACCGTTATATGTGATCACGCTGTACGTTTGTCAAAGTTTGGAATGCTGATCATGTTGCTGAATTATAGTAGCGTGTGTCCGTGTCCAGTAACAGTATAGCAATTTGAAAATCATCTGTAAGGATAAAGCAAAGCGTGATCAGTAAGGCCATTTAAAGTCATAAAACTAATATTTTTTCTGTGTTTCAGGAAGCAATGAGACGAATTTTAAAACAAAAATCGCACCTCTACGACATCCAAAACAAAAGTTCTAGAGTCATAAAAAGTCATATTTTCCATATTAGGTCACAAAGTCGTTTTTTGCATGTTTGCAACCTAATTCAATTAGTAAACTATTAAAATAATCTCAAACTACCAGGTGAAACTACTACATCGCTCGGTTTAAGCTGCATCCTGCAAACTGAACACACTTGGGCACCCTGCGAATATTGGCAAAGACGTAGGTATTTGGATGAAATGTAATGCACTGCTTAAAAATGCATGTTTTTGCTGCCCCAAAGAATAAATCAATGTCCATGCATGTTTTCAATTTGCTTCAAAACAAAATATATGTTTTGCTCATGTTTTGAGCTGTTTATTTTAGTGGAGTTTCAACAAACAATGGGACTATACATCCTCTTATGCCTATTTTCGCTGGCAATGCTTCTTTGTACAGTACTTGTATGTTCTAGCTCAGGGATTTTTGTTTGGTCATATAAGGTCATATTTCCTGAAAAATAAAGTCATATGATCAAGTTGTTTAGGTCATAAAAATGGCCCTAGTGATCAGTGTTTCTTTCAAAAGACCCGTGAAAAACAATATTGGGAATCTGTATTTGTAAACCTTCACTTCTCCATCAACCTGGTGACTATATTAGTTTCACACCAAGCTGCCCCCAGCATTTTGCAACAAAATTGCGTCTATGAGTAACACCCATGTTCGACTTGTGTATAAAGATTTTTTCACGTTAGCGCGGGAAAGGATATTCGAAATTCCGATTGACAATGTATTTGTCGCAGATACGAGTTTTGAGGTTTTTGTCGAAACAAATCTGCAAACATTATTCTTACTTTTTTTAAGGGTACACAAATGGATTGCGAGCAAGTGAACACAAAAAGCGAAAAAATCATTAAAAAATATTGTAATTCAGGAATCTCTTATCGAAAACCTCCTTTTTTGGTATTCTTTCTGGCATTCTACATGGCATTATTTCATGCAGATACGCTCTGAGTTAAGTTCCTGCTGCTTTTGCTGGGTAGAATCTGCCTATCGTTGATACTAAAACGTTGAGTCGACATACTGCTAAATGCAGAAACATGTAAAACCGGGTTAATGGCTATCACGATGCAGCAATCTGTAGATAGTTTTGTCCAAATACTTAAAGGGAACAAAAAAGGGAAAAAGAGAACAAGAAAAAACTGAGAAGAAAGAAAGAAAAAAACGACGGCAAAAAGAGACAGGTACGCAGAGAAAAAGCAGTGACGCACTACGTTTCTATTTAAAATGATTACGATAGTTCTACAGTAAATGTCGCTTCTCATCAATTTGGTTATCGCGTGATGTGCATCACAGATCCGTTGCTATGGGATGCTTTAGACTTAGAGATTCTACTTCATAGTTTGACACAGTTTTTGAAGTCTACTGCTTGGCCGCACTAGATCTCGGGGCAGGTGTTGAGCAGCCATTCGATGAGCTAATAACCCCAAATGGAAGCTCACCTCCCTCCCAATTTACATGACAGTATGCAAAGTCACAAAGGCCTAATAACTTCTAGTTGGTTCTTGAACTGCGTGAAAAATCTTAGGCTGGCGATGGACATCGATACGGGACATGATTAAAATAAAGCGCTTCACCACTGCACCGCACGAAAGCAGTCAATGCCTTGGTTAAATAAACTCAAGAAGAGGTAATACCTCAACGACAGCATTCACAACGTTAACAAAATGATTTAGCTATACTATAGTAATGAGTCTGTGTCAGAACAGACTGCACCCGTGGGTCGTCTAACGATTTGCCTGCCTATAAAGTGACTCGCAAAGCAATTTAAATGAGGAAAAAAAAATTTCACCACGAGTGGCTTGTAAGCACCCACGTCCATTACTGAGAAACGTTTCATTTTTCTTGTGGTCATTTGTTATCGGTTTTATGCGGTGGTGTAGTCATGGGAACACCATCTCCACATTTCCTTTTTGAAATAAGAACGATATTTTTGGATTTTTGTTGTGGCACCAAACATCGTCGGTTATGCTGTAATTTTTGTGAATTTTACAACAGAACAACCTTAAGAAATTTTGCAGCACAGGCACCGGACATGACTTTTTGTGAAAAGCGTTATTCTACTGCTTTTGCACACCAGTGTTTTGTCTTGATGCTTGTTTGATGTCTTGGTCATTTTATCTCTCAACTGCGACTATTGATATGCCAATTTACTGCCTCATGTGAAGGCTGTCTGTCGAATCAAGGATGCACCATCCATGTTTTGGAGCGCGTTTTTAGCACAATGCAGGAGTGAAACCGGTAAAAATGCTGGAATGTGGTGTCATGGTGAGTAAGATCACACGAAAAAGGATGTTTGCACAAAAGCCGATTTTTCAGAAATTTTATTTTTACATGCGCACAAAATTTAGCAAACGATACAAGCGTCTCAGGACACGTATTCCTTCCAGTTGTGAACAAAGTCGCCAACCAAAGTTTCACGATCAACAGCAAAGCCTCTGAAAACATTTTTAAATATAAAATGCATGTAGTTAATATAGAAAGCACTATCATTATGTGAACACGTTCGACATAAAAGAAGTAATCATTAGTCTAGTAATCATTCATTAAAGCGAGTTAAAATCTACAGGGTTTCAGGCCGGTCATAACTTTTCCAAAACCTTTTTGTTGAAGTTTTGCGTAACTGTAGGAGAAACACTAATGATAAATAAAATGATTAAAGCAGGTTTTTTTTAAGGAAAATGTTAGGTACCCGGTATGGATCTGTAGGGACCCGATTTCTGTGATTCTAGGGACCCGATTTTCTCTGATTTTAAGGACCCGATGATAATTTTCTCTGATTCTAGGGATCCGATTTGAAATTCTAGGGACCCGAATCGGGTCTCTAAAACGCCTTGAAAAAACTGTTAAAGTGAAGTCATATTAGAATTTTCGAAAAAAAATTTTTCGTCTTCAGGAAAAATTTCCTGAACGAAGCGCAAATTATTACACGGCAAAACAAGCAGCCGAATCGTATACGAGTATATTAGTGAACAGGCCGCTAATAATAACAATCAGTCATTATTTCAAGAGGTGAATTAGTAGGATACATCCACTGAGCGTGCGTCAAACATACAAAAGGAGCAGGAAAGTGAAGTTATATTTTAACATATGAGTGGTTTTCCTGGATTAAAGGGTGCGAGTATTCTGACGCATTTCGATCGCCATGATGGAGGCCAAGATTTCTCGCTCTCCAATTTTGACATCACATCATGCAGAGTGTTGCGTGGTGTGCGCGATTACTCCTATATCATGGGATTTTTGTTTTTCTTAAGTGGCGGTGTGGTGCCAAAGCTGAGGTGGGGAACACACGGTTACGTATAAACTATGATTTGCTACAATCAAGACGGTTGAAGTTTTTTGTGGAGAATTTCCGTCAAAAAACAACATATCCGTCAGTATGTCGGTACCGCTTATGATTTGATCAACCGGTCAATCATCGCTGTCCGTCTGAATTGTCTGTCCGTCCCTCTGGCAGTAAATGGCTGAATAATTCACAGATTTAGAATGCGAATAAGGTGGCGCTGAGAGTTGTGTTTTAATGTTTTTTTGAGTTTGTTGTTTTTCTGCTGGCTGTATTTAGCCTTGTTTTACATGAGAGGAGACAGGTTTGTTTTAGATTTTTTTAATTTACAACAGAGCATATCGATGAACGTGCGTGCAATATTTTGTGAATAAGATAGCACACGTAATAGATAAGCGATAAATGTCGAAAATCAGCGTATACATACGTGATACACAGTCAAGCATGCATCATGAAACGTTCGAGCATGTGTTTGGGAATTGCTCTGGAAGTGTCTTTGGAGTCTGCAACTCCAACTTGTTTTAACGTTGTTTGTAACTTTCCGTCAAAAAACAACATATCCGTCAATATGTCGGTACCGCTTGGAGACACGCCGTTCCCTCTTCGACTACACGACTGTCTTTAAGTCTGGTAATTAGGTTGCGCTGATTCCGACAAACATAAGTTTCACCTCACGATTTTGTCAGCTCGCTCATAGTTTCTGGACGTTTTAAATCACATTGTGGCTCTTTATTTGACCAGTTAGTTACCTTTGTGTCGAATGTCACATGCACACACTTTAAAACAAAATTATCGCGTTTCAAATGACGGGAAATTTTCTTAGATTCATGCTTCAGATAGTGCGACGTTGTGCCCAGAAAAGCGAGCTTTTTCAAAGCTTGAAAATTGCATGTCTGTTAGGTTCAGCTGTCTGATTCTGAACCCATGCTTGATCTTTGATTTTGTGCTTGAATTACTAGTTGAACAGAAATGATCTAACATTCCTTGCGTATATTGATGATAGCTTTGTTTAAGTGCGATGCAAAAACAAATTTGCAAAAATCTTGAGAAAATCATAAAATCCATTCATGATTCCCGGAAACGGAAAATACTGGCAAGAAAGAAGTGTCAGGATTGCCCAGAACAAAATAGTGCATACATTTGACAACGTTTCAACTTGGTGTTGATCCAGTTGTACGTACGTGATGCTGTACCAACGCACGTTTCGCGGAACTTTTACACTGAAATCGATGGATTTCACTGTAAAATTATTCGAACCCCCCCTAGGGGATTAAACTAATTAATTATCGATTTCTTGGCCATAACTTGCCAATCACTAACGCTGGGCGGCCAATCAACGGCTCTAAAGATGCGTATTTTCGGCTAGTTTATTTCAAAGAAAAAACAAGTAAATTGCCACTCGAACAGTTTTCTCAGTCCCCGATGACGTCGTCTAAAATCGCTTGACCATCCCCAGTTGTGACGTCACACCAAAAAAGTTCAAACCCAAAACTTCTCAATTTAAAAAAATAGAAACTAGAAGACTTTCCACGTCTTCAGAGGATTCGAATAGCTCTCTAACTCTGTCGTATGGCGAGTTATGGCCGAACATGTTCAAATCACAGTTGTGGCTTGCGGGGCGTTAAAGGATTTTATTTGATCAAACTTGTCTTCTTCCAATAAACTTTTCACGTTATGTCTCTCAGAAAGAAACATTGAAGTTATGGTGTTGACTAATATCTACCTACTTGCTTTTTTCAAACGTTTGCAAACAATCATTTAGAACCCTTTGCTGTAGAAATCGGACACGACCCTTGCTAGGGAATGAATTCTGAGATTCTAAACGGAAATTCCCATTTCATAAAATTCACTGTATGAAACTTTAAAATCGGTGAGCAACTATAAAAGACACTGAAAAACATTTTAAATTTAACCTCCTAACACTCATAAATGAGAGCCTCATCAACGAAACGTGAGTCAAAGATGCCTTTGTAAGGCATTATGAAAACCTAATTCTTACCGATTTTAAAGATTCGCAATTTTTCTGTTCAATTATACCTTTAAACTTCTAAATAAGGTTCACAGTTTATTTGGTCATACAGAGAAATGTCAATGGTAGGAACAGTAGGCACAAGCAAAATCTGTGGGAAAGGATTAACTTCTGCTGATTGCGCAGCCGAACCCAACACAGCTCATTGCTCAACGACCACTGCGAGTTTAAAGTAAAAATATTGCTAGAAGTGCATTTTGACCACGTTTTTACAAACCTGTTGCTGGGATGAATTCGTCAGCGTGTAATGTCAAGGCCTTCTAGAAAACTTTATCTGAGAGGCCTTGGTAATATTGAGTTGATGGTCATCTGCATTAAATCGTGCTTATGAGTCGCTAGATGGCGTCATGAAACCTGCTGTAAAAGTTGCGGCGGAGGTAACTACTCAAAGTGTAGCACTATTGTAAATCTTTTTCTGTGAAATTCGCAAAAAAAATCTGCTTCAACTTGGATTTAGCACTAATATGTCAAATCTCTGCTTTAATAAGTAACTTTTTGAAAAACATTTCAGCTAAACAATCATTTACGTTAGTAACGCAATAAAAACTCATTGCTGAAAAATTATTGTTTTTAAGACATCCGCGTGCAGCTGATTGCTGTTTTGTCAATACAATTTGCAACTGAAAAAAACTTTCAAGACCTTTTCAAACGTTCGACTAGAAACACCAAGAGTAATTTTGTCAATTCTTTATGACGAAAAATGAAGTTTGCGTGGCTCAAGCTTTGATTGTGCTCTTTTCGTATTGGGTGGAAAGAAGTTCAACAATTGGAAAAAAAGAAGCTAAACAATCCTGCCAGAATGAAAATTTGTGTCGTTTTCTTGGGTGCAATTACTGCATCACGACGTGGTTCAGTTTTCAGTGATTCTGCCAAGCCTGTAAACTTCAGATTAAGATCTCCTTTTTATCTCTCTTCTTTAGCTTTCATCCAATGACAGGGTGTGCTCTATTGAAATGTCATAACCACTATGTCGCTGCCTCAGGCAATCTGAAGCTTTTGCCTTCCTTTCAGTGCTTGGTGAAATTCACTCGGTAATGTTAAACCCTACTTGAAAAAACAAATTTATGCATAGGCAATGTTGTACGCCAGCATTGTGTCCATATACCTGCATTAAAGTGAGTTTTCACTGCTCTGGTTTGCTGCGCTGCGTGTAACGTAGCCATCTGCGTATCTAAGTATGTTTTTTCAAAATTGAATATCTTCAGCTGAACATTGTTAACAATTTTCTATAGCAAAAATGCAGTGATTGCAAAGTGCCAAACATTTCAAAAGTGCTTTAGTTGTGAAACTTTTTTCATTAAAAAAAGCTTCTGCTTTGCTTGGGACTCGTTGAGTTAATTGCGATACCATCAGCATATTGATGTAGAAATCTTATGCGACACTCTTTAGTTTTCTGTCTGTTAATCTTTCCCGTAGCAGTGAGTAGCACTTTTTTACGAACAATTGTGGACAAAATTAAAAGGTAGAAAGAGTTGAAAGCCAAAAGTTTCAATGTTACCAGTTCAGTTTGCATAGAAGAATATANTTAACAAGGTTGGAAAGATTAGTAAAGAAGTCATTCTTCATCACTAAGGCTATTCAAATAATTAGANGTTGGTTCTTATGCTTATGCAGCAATNCTCAGTAATGTAGTAAAAAAACTTCTAATCGTGCATGAACGAAACTAGAGCTCTGTCTTCTCCGTTTTGGCTTTGAAAGGTCAGTAAAGTTTTTCCCTGACGCAATGGATATTCTATCACAACTCAATAATTTGCAGTTACGAGTAGAGCAGTTTTTTTGAAGGTGTTTAGGGACCCGATTCGGGTCCCTAGAATCATAGAAAATCATCATCAGATCTCTAGAGTCAGAGCAAATCGGGTTCCTACAGGTCCATACCAGGTATCTAACATTTTCCTTAAAAGAAAACCTGGAGTAGAGTACAAAATATTCGTGCCAACCGCACCAACCGCCAAATTAGCAGATTTCCAGCGGTATTTTCTCAGAGATTTTATGATCGTTGAAAAAGGAATAATGTCAACCATTTCTGTGGCTCTCGGTAATGCAGAATCCTTTTTGCATCGATATCTGCAATCTGCATTAGTAAAAACAAACAGCAGAGATATTGAACCACTGGTTTATCTGGAAATAAATTAGAATTGTTGCGTGTTTTAAATATTTAATTCATAAAGAAAGTTTGAAGCGCTGTGTGATAATAAATTATGAAAAACTGTTCTTGTTATTGTTTTACATCATACCAATGCTTTGTACCGCGGTCACAGAAGCTGTTGCATTCACTAGATACACAGAAATCCAGAACTTTGGTCACTCCAGCCGCATGCTATGTTCTCGCTCGAGCGAAGACGTGAAATACATCACCATAAGGTTGATCAAATGTGTTGTCCAGTCGTGCCGCTGTTTTGCAAGATTCAGTCAATTGTTTGCCAGCTATTCAGTTTCGTGGACGTGTGTAATGCAAATTTATGTTATTTAGTGTATGGTTTTTGGTTGATCGGAAATATGGAAATATATCTCCCAAGCCTNAGTGCTGAGGCCTACGTTTTCTAAAGAATATGCACTATTACTTCAAAGCGTGTGTAGTTGCACCATTTACCAGNATTTACCGCTTTCGAAAANAGCTGGTCAAAAACCTGCCAATGCATTTTTATTGCATCGTAGAGATGAATGTTTCACTTTGTTCTGCGTAAATTTATACCAAATTAAATGGCATCTTGAATTACAAAACAGTGACTCGAAAATAAACCANATTGGAACGCTGAAATCTATTTACGGTGGTTTGAGTCATAATGAAAGGAGGAAGACTTTGTCCCAAGAGCAAATTAGCGTTTAGNTTTGTGCAACAAATGTTCACCTGTCAGTAACTGTCGCTGCGAGGAAAAACATTTGTTTGACTTGCGTATCAGTCGCACTGTGTGAAAGGAACAAGCACATGGTTCAGTGCACCTCTCTTTGAAAATTTGCTGTCTGTGATTTTTCCAAATTGCAGATTCTCTTAAAACTGACGCATGTAAAATGTCCGGAAGCAAGGCAGAGCCGCCGAGTAACTTATTTGAGCCTGCGATATAGTGTACGAGGACAATTTTCGGGAAAGTTGGGCATCATTAGTTTTGGCCAAGGCTGCCCAACCCGCGGCCCGCTGGCTGCATGCGGCCCGCGAGGTTGTTTTAAGAGGCCCGCGATGTAATAAGTTCGTAAGCAGACTTTTTAAATTTTTAGTATTTTTTATAGGCTCAAGTATATTTGCCATCAAAACACACCAAAATTATACCTGTTGCTTCTGTTATGGGCCTACCACCCAAAAATTGTATAACAAACGCTTCACAAATATGTCAAATGTTTAGATTTGGTTTACATCCATACAAACTGGCAACACTGCGTCTGCGTGCAACTATAAGTCTCATTATCACCTCGTATTATCGCATAAAACTTATCAAAATCAAGGGATTTGTTACGTCACAATAGCTTATTGTTACGTCACCAAAACGTTTGTGACCCGCAATAAATTTCCTCTTGTGATAGTGGCCCGCAACCCTAAAAAGGTTGGGTAGGCCTGGTTTTGGCCTTGCGAGCAACTATCTGAACCAGGTGACTAACTACTTGCGTTTTTCATGGTGAAATTGAATAGTGAAGCTGGTGCAGGCTATTCTAAACGTGTCAAAGCATGTAAATAGTTTTTAAGAGAACAAACTTCCAAATCTGCGATTTGAAAGTAACTTTATGATTTTGTCAATTTTCAAGAGATTTTTAAAGTACTTAAAGAGATTGTGAAGTTTGTATTACCTGACTGTAACACATCTTGCTCTTTTTCGATCACTGACGAACATTTGCGCACCAAACAAAAATCTTTAATTTGTTGTGTATATAATACGGTTTCAACCAGCTCAAAAACCCTGCACCAATGTAAATCAGCGATTCAACCGACAACATAATTATGTTAGCTAAACACTGTGAAGCGAAATACCATTGTCTGAATAAACGGATAAATCTCATCCGCAACAACTGTCCGGATGCCTTATCAAAATTCTTGCAAGAGTCTCCGTGTAACTTGGTATTGATGAAAACAACTGAAATTGACTTAATGCTGTAGAAAATCCAGAATAATTTTAAATGACGCTTTGCAGTTGAGAGATTCGCCAAATTGGTTAATGTAGTGTGTTTTGCCCAATGAAGCTTGTTCATAGCGCGACAAAATATTTTCTTACCGAAGGTTGACTGCAAAATTCCACTGAAAGTTTTTAATGCACGTCATCATTTAAATAGAAGCCACTTTATTTCAAATTCCTGATTATCTCAGAAAAATCCGCTCTGACTGTTTGCCATGGTGTCGATCTGAACTGCACCTTGCGTATGTCAAAAATATCAGCCAAGCAAATGCAGTAATTAATATGACGCCAGTCTTCTTCCGGTAGCTAATTATTAGCATCATCATATGTTCTGGCAGAATGCAGATTATTTGAACTTATGTTTCCACTTGTTTCCACCACGTCATTCCATTAACATGAGATTTGAGGATCGTGTGCACAAAACGTTTTTCTTCTTACCCGGCTCATCTATTCTTGATTGACATTTGCGAATGTGCATGAAAGCAACGTGACGTTAACTTGCGCGAAACGTCAAGGGACTGGATGGCGCTGCGTTGTTCAGCGAAGATCCTTTCAAGAGAAAGTGTCAAAACGTCATGACTACGCAGTGCTCAAGCATAGCTCGGAGCGGTAAGGAGCGAGTAATATTTTTGGATTGACGCATTACTGCAAAAGAGCGGAACAATCAACTGAGCTTGTTTGTAAACAGCCTACGCTGTGGGACCCAGCATGTATAAGTGACGACTGAAGTGCTTTTTTTCTGCTGCAAGTCCTCGATGAGCTAAAAAATAGCTCATAAAAACATAGTCAGGTCATAGTAGGGCAAGGGCGTTGCGTTTGTTTTGTATTGTTCCGCCAAATGCCGAGATGTTACTGCTACAGAGGCTATCAACTCCGGTGTTTTCTAATAAAACGTATTGGCAGCTTATATTTGTGGAATGAGTTTGTAAGGGAGGTAAAATATAACACTAAGCAAGTGCTTGAATCAATAGGTGTATATGCACAAATCAAGCATTAAGTTATGAAACTGATCCAAGTAAAACTTTGCGTAACAACACCGAAGTTACGTTATTTGAGGACAGCAGTTTGATGTGGTAAGCTTCCTTCTTGCATTGGAAGAATGGTGATGATTCAGTCAGTTCGGTTGTTTCAACTCTCATTCACTTGATTGGAACCTTTCGGATTATCAATTAATCGGTAGACATTCGCAGCTGTTAGCGTCTTGCTGAGTTCAGCGAAACGGAAGTAGTTATATTTAACAGTTTCTCTTGAAATTTGCTGGCTTAAGAAGGTATGAGAAGTTTGGTTAAAGCTATATTTTTGTGCAAGGAAAAATTTCTCGAAATAACAAATATGTTTTTTCTCCAAACACTGTCATGCCGTGGAGACTTATCCTACTTGATTTGTTTAATTGCATACAAGCACCTGACTTATTGTTTGTATCTGTTGCCATTTATTTGTTTCTTCGTTTGCTGCTTCTGGTTAATTAACTAGATGTTATAGTTAGTTAGTTGGTTGGTTGCTTGGTTGGTTGGTTAGTTGGTAAAGAACATGAGCTACTAAAGTAACACTCATGCTGTCAAGTTCTCTGGTTATTCGTCTCTAACGTTGATTGTATTCACGAATTCGTCTCTATCATTATTTTGTGATCATAAGCTGAAATCACAAGCAACCCATTTTTTCATTTTCCTGCACCAAACCTTTTTAGTGCATAAAATAAACAGACTCGCTTCTAGGCTTATCGTGTTTTGATGTGCAGTAGAAATCATTTCAGAACAATTCACCAATAACCAGCTCCGCAAAGGTATAACTGCTTATCATCAATGTGGTTAAAAGTGTTTAAGCTTGTCAGGTTGCGCACTGCCCAACTTCTATATGCTCGTCCTTTCAGTTAACGTTTTTAATTAAGGGCAGAAAAATAAAACTTCCGCGGAAGTGTAAATAAACCAGATAGAAAAAACAGAAGTCGCTATTTTTTTCGAGAATTAGCCTCGCATTGTAATATGACACTAATAGGCGGATGAGGACCGGTTACTTTCTGTTCTCTCTAACAGAGTGCGCACAGCAGTATCAAATTTTAGCGCTGTGCTATTAGCAGGCTATATTTCCTTTTGACCAAAACGCTGTATGTTCGCTTGGTACAAATTAGGCCCAAACAAGCAGGACGCACTGCAGAGAAAGGTGCTATTTCCATGAAGACACTAAGCCTGAGGCGTACGTCTGAACTACGCCATGATGTGAGTCAGTGACTTACGGCCGGATCGGCCATGGAAACCTACTTCTTTGAAACATTGGTTTGTATTACCGTGCAAAGATGCGCACATTGCCGACAAGTTACCTCTTAAAAAACAGGTGTCGAGTAGTTAGTAAACGGCTGATTAGTCACCTGTTTTCAAACCAGAACCGTCTCTGGTGGAGCAAGTCTGCAGTTGAAGAATGAGGGTAGATTCAAACTGCTGAAAAATATACTTTGAAACGAGATGACTGATGTCTTCATGGGTAGTTTGCGGCAGAGTTTGAATGAATTTTGAGCAATGAATCTCAAAGATTCATCTTCTAAACTACACCTCAATATCTGATTAACGGCCTGTGCATCAACAACACAAATATTGGTTGTTGTTTTACTACTAACCTGTCCGCAAATCGCCTCATATTGTGAGCAAAAACGATGCCTCTCATTACGCAGAATACCGTAGACCAGTGGTTCTTAACAGGGTGGGTCCCAAGGAATCCCTAGGGTTTCCTAATGAAAAATCTGTGTGTCTCCAGAATGAGTGTCAAGGTGTTTTCTTTTAACCTCCATGTCACAATAAACCAAGTTATTAACCTCCAGGCCAATATTTTTAAGAATAGGTGTCCCCTAAGAGCCACTGTTGTAGTCTCTTATTGTACCGATTTGGTAATTCACTAATCTAAGGTCTATTTTTGGTGTTGACTTCGTGGAGGCAAGAATTTAGAGTGGCAGCATCGTTTCCAACTTGCGGAGCACGAAAGCACTAGTTAGTTTTTTGGTCTTTTAGTTAGCTCGTGAAAAGGACAAATGGAATCATGCAGGCTTATCTTTGTTTCTGCTGCAGGACCTCACATATTTTGAAGTTGCTTAGTAAACTTGCATTGGGTCAGCTAAAAACAACGCAGGTAGGAAAGCAGCGGAAAAATATCTAAAAACATAACCGAAGGCTGGGTCGTGAAAGATATTACAGACATCCATTACATGATTACCAATTACCTAAGCTGTGCACAATCAGAAGATTTGGTGCAATTTGAACAAGAAACCCAAGCACTACGCCGTCCATGAGCGTCTCGTTTAAAACTGAAATGTAGCTGAGTCTGTCTTGTAGTCGAGACGTTACTAACGGTGCATGACTTTTTGCTGAATCTCTCATCACTACAAAGTTAGTTAGGCTAGAATGACGACGCTATCACGACAGGTACAGTGCCTTCAGAATTGCGTATCGTAGTGCTATTGGGTACTTTTATATTTTGCGCACAACCTTCCCGTCTTTTGTTTGTGAATAAAAGTCAGATGTAATCGCTAAGCGTATGATGAATCGGTGTGGAAGGGAAAGGCTTCGAGACAAACGCTGTGCAGTTTTGTTCGAACTGTTAATTGCAACACTTAAATCAGCTTCTCGGCTCGCTAGCTTTTGTTTAGACTGTGACATAACAAAACGATTCGTCATGCGGCGTACTCCAGACCCCCTCATTTATGTTCCACTGTTTGTGTGTGTTGAAGGGAATAGTGTTCAGGATAAGCAACAAAAAATTGCGAGCCAAGAAGTCGGTTAAGCTTTACAATTAAGATTTAAACAGCGTGCCACATGAAAGCGGTTGTACGATCACAGAGATGCCACTTTGCCGAATTTAGTACTGAAATGCTGCCAGCGAGAGCAGGAAAAGGACGTGCGGTGAGTTCCTCACTTGTGTAGCAGAAAATGAACAAGCTCCATCTTAAATAGTGCTGAATTGAAAAACGCATCAATCTGATCAGGCTTGCCCTAAACCAATTTGTCTTGAAACCTGTTCGGACAAATCTGTTGCTCTTGATGCAAAACGCGTAAGGCTAAGGATGTGCATAGCTACGTATATGAAACTGTTCAAAAAGTAAAAATTCTGGATTGTGGATTACAATGGAGTTTATCAATATATAAGTTTGTCATTTCTTTTTTTGTTTTGAAGACAAACGAGGTTATATTCTACCGAAGTACAACAAAAACATTACCTCAACAATGAAAACTTTGTACCGACTGTTCGTAAAGTAATTTGCATTAATCTATAACATCTTGGAATCGAAAATGCTATTGAAATTAGAGCAAAAACGACGAGTAACTTCTAGGTCGTCCTTAACCTTCGGAAGTGATAGCATAAAACGTGCTCATACATGCTTTACATTAACAAGATGAAGGTCTCAAAACGTCAAGGACTAAATTTTGTAGTGTTCTTCATGAAAAAAATGCCAAAGCATGAAATATTTCCATTAAAAACAAAAGAAAGCAACATGCATTCTTTAATTTCCTGTTGTTCAGATGAGCCACAGACAATTCTCTCACCAAGCTCGATACTCGTTCTGAAGTTGCTTACACTAAGCGAGGCTTCAACTGGCTTTGCTGAAAATAGCAAAAACTTGATTTGATTTAATTACACCGGTGCACTCGTTGAAGAAAAGGAAGTCACTTTTCACCACCATTAATAGTTGATGCATTTCCCATTTGTGCACCTCGGTTTAGCGTCGGTTCAGAGCAGAAACGTCGCCAGAAAGTTTTCAATAGGGTGGCTTTGCGTTTATGCGAGGGTGCTTGACGTTCTAAAAATTGACACGAACTCCACTGGTTTATAGTGTTTTATGTTTCAATTTGGAGGAGATTGGAGCTTTGTTTTGGGGGGCTAAGCCCACCAAAGCCTCCCCGTGGCGACGGGACTGGTTCAAAGTTGTTTGGTTGCTGGCAACCGACCCGCTTGGAATTACAGTAAAAACCTTCCACCGGAATAAAACCGTAATCAACTTGCTGGAGAAAAACCGTAGCAGGCCTAGGCTACCGTTTCGACACGCTGATTCCAGCTGATCACTTCTTTATTTGCCAGTAGGGCCTGATGTAAGTGAACAAATCGGTCGTTCAAGGCTGTTCCGTCATACTTCCGACCATGCGTTGCTCGATTGGTAATAATGAGCATTTTATGGTTTTTACTCTGCTCATAAAGAACTTCTGTGCTCGCAGAATGCCTTGCAAATTTTCAGAAACATTCACACTGAAATGCATCTCAAATGTCTAACAATCGTTCGGTAGGAAGTTACGTTACATGCATAAATGCACTGAAGCCTAAATTTTAATTTTCCGCTTCCTATCCGCAGTACTAGTCAGCGTGGTTTTTTTTTATTTGTTTATGTCCAGACATGAAGGCCATAGTATGAACACACACACCCTGCAGAACGCAGGTCGATAAAAACAGACAAAACAGAACGTAGTACAGGCATTGAAGCCGGCGGAATCACAGGGTTACAGACACGTTTTGCAACTGCATTGAAGACAGAACCATAGGGTTACAGACACTTTTTGCAACAGCATTGAAGACAGAACCATAGGGTTACAGACACATTCTTAACACTATTGTTGTAACACTTGTTACAAAACTACTGCGGAGTAGGGCGCCAATTCCTAAATTGGTCGAGTCTAGGTAAAATACGAAAGCATTATGGCATGGCACGCCATCAATCAAACGGATACTGCAAAGTTCTTTCACTCATTCACAGAGTAAAATGCGATTATAGTGTTCAAAGAATAGGGACGAATACAGCAACAGTTTTAAAGTAGGTTCTAGTTATTTGTCCTGAACGTTTTATTTGTTTCAAGCACATCCTCATGTGTTTTGCGTTTTGAAGACACAAGTATTGCCATGTTTAAATATAGCGCTGTCTGGCGATCTGATGCGACGACGTTTTCTATGGCAGGGAATGTTGATGGAGGAAGGAAATTAAACCAGAATGTTGGAAATTGACATTCCCCGCACTTAAAGCGAAAACAGCAGATTCTCTATCCTTAACCAACGCCAGACCATAACTCCCGAGAAATGGGAGTTTTTGATTCACTTAAATTCATAGTGGTACATATTTGACATTCACCAACTTACTAGAATTTGTAATTTTCCTGTTATGCACAAACGCATGCTTGTTTGTAAGAGATAACAACCATAAAATGATTTTTAGGTTGTACGTGTTATTGGGACATACATGATCCTGATTGACAAATAACTCTGGAGACGCATTATCCTGGTGCGATGCACTTAATCATAAGACAGTTCACCCTGAGTTTCAAGTATATTATGGGCAGGTTCGCATATATAGATAGGAATGTATTCAGCTAGTTTATGCTTGCAGAAATATTCATAAGATCAATTACAGTCCAGTTGAAGCTTAGGCAGAGCGACCATACGTCCCAGTTTTTGGGGATTTTGCCCGTTAGTTGGCCCAAAAAACCTGGTCGTCTGCAGGCAATAGGAAAAAGAAAGCGTTGCAAAAGAGCACGATGCAAAGGAGACGGGAAAGCTCCCGTTGTCGTTTTTTGGTTGAAAGCAATTGCCTAGTTTTGTTCTCCATTTTGTTGTTAGCCAAAATTTCGCAAGAAGTCGAACAAATCTAAATACCTTGTTTTGATCCAATACACACTTAAAAATACCACAACCGATATTTAAAAGATTACAATCCAAATTGCGCAACCTCTCGGTTTAGAAAAAATTTATGGTCGCGCTTGGCTTAGCTATGTTTCAGTTGTAACCATTGCGAAGTTCAACGTTGTTTGGCATTGCTGATCTCCTGGGATTTGATATTAGGGACCTTGCTGTGCGTGACCAAAGGAAAATTTGAATGGTATTATGGCCTCAGTTTAAATGGAGAAAGAGCAAATATTTCAAGAAAAACACATGCTGATGAACTGTACATGTGCGTGATTAAAGAACAAACTTAGTGCGTTTATCGAGCCAATTCAACAAGTGGTATTAGTTATAAGTTGATATTTTGTTATAATATTAATTTAATCGCCAATTTTGGGCGAAGAAATGACGCTACCGTCGTTAAAACTTGTATTCATGCTCCTACCATCAACAAAAATAACGCTCGAATTAAAAAATGCAAACCTTGAGCTGAGTTTATTGGAGCAAACACCACATAATTTCACTCAAGTTAAAGTCAGGAGGCCTGGACCCCGAAAAAAACTGTTTACGAAGTGGTCCAGTCGAACGTCCCTCAACATTAGTTAGATTTTGCTTGGAGTTTGTAGCTACTGACCAAATCGTAATTAAGCTGTGATGAACTTAAACGCGGACAAAAGATTTCAACTCCATATGAAATGTGCCGGAATATTTAATCGTGGCTTCAAAGCCATTAACCCCTTGTTGAACAAATCAGTAGCGTAAATTAGATTTGTGATGATCTTGCCAAAGGCTCGCAGCAAATCAGTTAGTTGCCTTAGAACTGATTGCAAGGTAGTTCATGGTTCGGGAATGCGAAATCTAGCAGCGCGATTTCCACCTTTCTAGCGGAAACCCTAAGATTATGAGCTCAATTCACAGCCATGACTGACCCGCAACGGCAATACTGCCGATCTCGCTCACCCTGTGAAGAGGCAGGTTTATGGGGCAAATCGAGTTAAGCAAATATTACCAGAGATAAACAGGTTATTGTTGATCTCCAAGGCCGTGGTGAGAACTTATCTGTGCTGCGGTTGGCGCGGAAACATTTTGACTGTAGTGACTTCTGCAGTGATCACAGTCTGTTTATAGTCGATTGGGTACAGCAGGATAGTAACAGATTTGTAGAAGCTTTGTAGTGAAGTATCGCCAGGTTTGTCGCAGAGCCATTGCAAGCGCTCAATCGTGACCCATCTTTTGCTCAGCTGCTAAATTTATTCACAGATTAAAGACAGGCACCAGGTTGCCTTGCAAATTCAAACAACTTTGTATGGTGAGCCACCCACCCACCAAAAATACGACAAAAAACGCTGTTCCTCTTGTCCACGACGACCGGAAAAGCTTATGACGAGCCAAAAAGTAAGTGCTTTAACGATCGCGCAAAGCGTGACGAAGTCTTGAGGACGCTTATTGCGCTTTGCGACTAAGACCGTGGACAGTCATCATGCACGTAGGAATGAAGCTGATGGTGACGAACCCGACTTCCACGCTATCAGGTGTCGGGAATTGGTCACCACCGCTGCAGCCCAGGCGCACGTTTGCGCACTAATTCATGCATCCAGCACGTCGTGTTTTTGCGAGTGGATGTGGTTATTTGATGGCTCATGCACGCTATCCACATTAAATTGACAAGTGTGTACTTTAGTGCAATTGTGAAAGATGTGCAAGGTGCATCGATTGTGTATGTTTATTTGCTAGCAGCTCGTCAAGGCCAGTTAGACAGTTAGCACAATGTAAATAAAGTTTGCGGGTAGATTTCGTGTTTAAGGGTTTCACTCCGTTACTCGTTGCTTCAAAGTCATAGCACTACTTTGCTTAAAACTCTTCTCACACTTTTTGAACAAACCTTTAAGAACAGTCGTAACAGATAAGGACTTCCCCGCGAATGGACTTAAATATTCCTCTGACATGACGGACCACACGGGGCTGATAAAAGCAGTAGTAATTCAGAGACTGTTGGTAATTATCTTGGCATTTCCGCATACTCTTCGCTGGCCGCACCTAAAAAGTTATGTCAAACCGTTTGCGACGGCAAAGTATTAAAACGTCTTTTTATATCCACTGTTTGTTTCGGCAGCACGCTTGATGCAAGGCGACTGTCACTGACAACGTTTTTGCAAAGAAGCGCAGACGCTTTTTTTTAAGTTTGGTATTTAACAGCTAGGCAGAAATCCGTGTCAAAGTATTCAAGTGATGAAATTACTTGAGAGTGTGCTATTTTGCGACAAACATAGCGAAATTTTTGTTTCCCAAAATATCTGTCGTAATATTTCCAGTAAATTGCCTACAGCTAGGTTTTATGCTTCAAACTGTCTTGAGTGAGTATCGCAAGTGACTGAAATTTCGGCAGATTTTTATCAGAAATGTCGAGAAATTGTGTTTTGCTGAAGCAGGGAAACATTGTCAAAGTGGTGCGTTTCATTCACTTTGCGCTGTCAGTTTTAATACAGTGTTTGACATGACCTAGTTTTTTGTCAAAACCTGCAGTAGCGGAGAGTCATCAATTAGTTGTAGAGCTAGCAAAGTTTGTTTGCTTCAGTGAAACATCTTTGCTTCTCTGTGTTCTCAGTTACAATGTTAAATTTCACTCAGCCGCTACAAATCGCACTTGATATTCACGGCCGCAGTAAGGGTCAAACTTTTACCGAGGCGAATATGTTAATTACGTCACCGGTTCGGTATGTTGTCAAAAGTATTTTATGGAAACCTAACATCCTGCCCTTATTTAATCTAGGTTGGTAGTATCTCTGATGGTTGCAACACTGTGTAGCTGTAGTGCTGATCTTTTTGAAACAGCAACACAATATAGTATGATTTGATTTAGCGTTACAAAAATGTTTTCTGGCAGCATGACATAAAGTTTACCGAGGCAAGTGCCCCATTTGCCTCAATGCAGCCACGGCCTAGATATAAAACCAACACGATTTGCGAAACTTATTGATTAGGATGGCTTAAACTGAGCGGGACGTCGATTCCAATCCTTTGTTTGGACGAAAATTGGCACTTGGGTTTTTTGAATCACTCGAGCGCGGACAATTTTCTGAAATAGTCTGGTTGTGTGCTGGGCCCCACAGAACCCAATGCAAAGTATAACTCGCAAACCACTTGTTTACGCCGATGACGCACGTCGAACTGCGCACTGCGAGTGACTACTCATCGGCCGGTGATCAATGCTCGTGATATGGTCTTCACGCCTCCTCTTGGAAAGCGCCTTCGCCGTCTGTTGTTCGCAACGCTGCTGCTTTGCCAGAGAACCGCAGTTCTGATCGTGGACGATGGGATGTTAGTCTTGGTTGTATATAAACTCGTTGCGATTATGGGTTTTTGCATACATGCCAAAATAAGGCTAGCACGACTCCACTCAGTGACCTAACTTCTGCGCTGTTGGGTCTGCTTCTTAAGGTTGCAGGGCGTTTTCGATTTCATGATCTGCAAGGTTTTTGATCAGCGATTTGATTCGTAATATGTGTTATTTGGAAATAATTTAGCAAAGGAATTGAACCTTTTTGTTTTGGTCGTTACTACCGCAGAAATCCCATGAGCTTATCGCATTGCACAGTCATCAACAATTTTGGTCAGATTGATTTTGAGTCAGGTTTATTCAAATTCCTTATGGTATGTTGTGCGCTATGCTGTGCTTACTTCTTCGCAGCTATATAACCCTTTTTCGAAAATAAAGCACGATCTGTGCGTATTACATTTTGAAAACAATTTTTCGAACAATAGCACCAAATTGAAAGGGCAAGACCTTTGTTGAAACATATCCTGTTAAGTCACACCTGGCGCTAGCAGGAATATACGGAGTGAGCGTTGTTAGCAGCGTGCTCAACTCAAGCGAAGTACTGTAGTGGCTGTGGTGCGATGCTTCCAGCAAGGTTGTTCAACGTGGAAAAGTCGCAGGTTGTTTTGCAGGAGACGTTCTGGCCAAAAGCGCAATCAACTCCAAGGTCCAAAACCAGTTTCATCCCTGTTGCACGATTGAGCGTGCGTTTGGAGACTTACTGCATACGTCGGTCGATGTAAAGCCTTGCTGTAAGCTTCTAGGTGTTAATTGAGTTAAACTCCAGACAGAGAAGCAATACAGCACTTTACTCGAAGACGTAAACTTTTCAGCGCATGACCAGAATATAGCAAGTCGGGACAGCAGTGTATGCAGATGCGCATCGGGCAACAGTATTCCATACACGAGGTAGTAAATAGTAACAATTAGTGAACCGTCGAGATCTGGTTGGTGAAACTCTGTCAGCGTATGATGTTCATCGTGAAACTTCGATGAGATCTCTTTAAAGCGATTAACCAGCTTCAAAATATGTATGGTTTGTATTTAGCGTTCTTTTTGTTTGAGATTAAGTAAATCGTGGAACAAGATAATACTAATTTTCGTTACCAGAGCAATTCTCATTTCAGTCTCGTGCCGTATTGCAAAAAAGCACAAAAAGTGAGTGATTTTTGCCGATAAAAACGTACCAATTTGCTGAAAGCTTACTGCTTACCTCTCCAAGCGAAAGCCCTTAAAGCTTCAGACAGTACCCGCTCTACTTATGTCATCCTTTTCATCACATTTCAGCGCAAAACCACCTGAGTATTGTTTATGAATGATAATACGAATGTCGAGCTGACCGGCCAGCATGTTGATTCATTTTATTTGTGTATTACCTTCGAATTAAACTATAAGAAAATGTTTGACCCTGCACTTTCGGCTATTCAGTTCAGCCAAGAGAAATATGCGGCACAGCTTGGGCGGTGGGTTTTAGAATCCCCTTTTGTAAACTGCTTCATTAGTCCCATCGAGGTTGGAGGCTGTTAATCGCAAATGTAAAATCATTTTCCAGTCCAAAGTTAACCTTTCAGAGAAAAAAAACACTACAATCGCCAGTCGTCTGCAGTGTCAACTAATGCTGTGGCAGAATGTTGGTCAACTTAATGGTATCAAGGCATTGTAAGTTGCGAGCAACGCTGGAAAACTTCAAACCTCAGTCCATTAAAAGCTAATCTGCAAGGCAGATTAACAGATTTCCTGCAAATTGTTTTCTTCGATGTTACCGAATATTTTGGTTTCTTGAACGCAACAAAGCCCGGCAGATCGCACTGCCGAAGCGCCAGAAATGCAACTGCCAATATCTGTTTTCTGACTTGGCTTAGTTTCTGTCACTCAGCAAATACTTCCCAACTCGTCTGTCAGCACGTATTTCGTAGTTGTCTGAGATACTGCAGAATGTTTTCAAAGCATATTTTGTAATATGGGGGAACAGCGTAATCAGAATCGATACAGCGTTCCCCACAGTACCTTGTTGTGCGAAATTTCCAAAAGATGGTGTGCTTTCATTTCTCTTCAGTAGAAGTCTCCATGGTGCAACGTAAAATGTCACTCAACGCATAGCGGAACCCGCCCCCGCGTACACACTGTAAGCGTTTTGCAAAGGAGATTGCGTCCTATTCAGTGCAAAATCGTGTGACGTTGCAGTGGGTTGTAGCTGGCGATTAAAAATAACTGAACACCCTCTGGCGCGTGCGTGTAACCAATCACTTGAATATTGCGACGTATATATTTTTATTGCAATTCTCAGCAGTGCGAGGCACGTCCAGCATCAAGCTGTCAGATTTTATGAAGTTTGGCGTCTTGCTGTTAAAGCTGGCTTCAAGCAGGTTTGAAAGACTTCAGTTTCGCCACGCTGTTCTTCTGCTAGCCGTGACGACAAATCTGTTTTTGAATACGCGAAACCCGTGGCACTGGCCGCACTTTTGCAGCACATGCACGAGGTATTCTTTAGCTTGAAGATAATGTTGAAGACCTTTTGGAAGGAAATAGCTTAAACTATTACTATTCAGTAGAGTAAATCGGTCTGGTGAAGTTAAAAATTTCAAATGGTAAAAAAACTTGAACCCAAAAAAAAACTGAGCACAAAAAAATGAACTGATCTCCTCCCAGTTCAAGTTTCTGTAAGATTCTCGTAGTCGACTTTGGAAGAGGAGCTGAGTGCTTGCATTTTCAAAGATTTTTTACCGCAGGATGGCTTGACATTATTAAAAAAAAGCTTTCTTGTGTCTACCAGTGTAGGTTGTGAGTGCATTGTAAAAGACAACAGAAAGTTGGAAAAAGTGAAAAGGTTTCACACCTTTATGTAAATGCTACAAAAACAGGAATATGCTGTTGTAAGCGAGAGCCAAAGCGAGCGGGATGCTCATTGAGTTGGAAACCCTAAGCAGCGATGGAGGAGAAAACTTGGACTTTGCCTGCGGAGCAACAACGTCGACACCCGTGGCCAGACCCACGTTCTTACCTCTAAGGGAAAAATCTTGTTTTCATCCATCCCTGCCCTCCACACCAGAAATAATCATCAGGGAACGTTCATACTGTAGTCTTCCTTCAAGACCAGTTGCCAAAAGCTCTACTGCTGAAAGTTCAGTTACATCTGCAGCGTCCGAAAGCGAAACACGGGATGAACCCAACGTCAAGCGCGACTTTTGTTGCCCATGGTTTATACCGAAATGGCTACGATATTTATGGAAGCCTTCTCGACCGCAATCGCTTGACAACATAAAAATCCGCACGAATAGTCCGAAAAAGCGTGGTAACGAAAAGCAGGTGCTTTTTACAACAATAACTAGAAGACGAGCCGCGACCGTCCAGCCCTCATCTTTGTTTGGGCAGGTTTGTAAACTGAAAACCACTGAAAAAGGTTTCTTTTCTGTTGTCTATTTCATTTGCAGGCTTGTTTTTTTTCCGAAGGCACAGAACTTAGCACCTAAATCAGATAGTACTTTGTTTGCAATGTGGCTTTTAAAACTGAAATGTAATTGGACATGCGTGCAAAAACATCAAGTCCATTCGAAAATGTTTGTCTTCGCAGGCTATATGCACACCTGTCCACAAAAAGCATCAGTTTTTAGCCGATTTGCGAGTTTTTTTTTGTATTATTCTAACTTTTCACAGAACTCCCAGCTTTGACTGTTATGCCTGGGTTCAGGTAATATATCAAATATTTATGAAACGTGTTAGAGCTTTACCCAGAAAAATACGATTGCGCCGTGAAGTAGCGTTTTAGTAAATTCAAATGTTGGGAGCTCTGACTACATTTTGTCTCAGCGGAAGAATTGCGTACAGTACGTGGCGTAAATAAAATAATATAACTTTAGGAGTAAGAGGACGAAGCTTGCATCCTGTTACATTCGGTGAAATCAGAGCAGAATCACGCGTACACCCAGACGTCTTCACGGGGCTAATGTTCTCCGCCCATCACCGTGATAGACGTTATAAGCGTTGTGAAAAAAATACCAGTGCAGTCCAGCGCAAGCTGGAAGTTAGATGATGTCATTGATGATGTTACTACAGCCCAGGGTTTTTAAGGCGTTTTAGGGACCCGATTCGGGTCCCTAGCATTTCAAATCGGGTCCCTAGAATCAGAGAATTATCATCGGGTCCCTAAAATCAGAGAAAATCGGGTCCCTAGAATCAGAGAAATCGGGTCCCCACAGATCCATACCGGGTACCTAACACTTTCCTTAAAAAAACCCTGCTACAGCCCAATGTTTTCAGTAAAGCTGTTAGCTCATTGTTTGGTTTAGTTGCACTGAGGCGTTTCATCTTGTTTTGTGTTTAACATTACCATGTAAGACATTTTATGGATTCATTCCTTAGCTCATTGACAAAGACGGTTGTGAAAGCTTCATTGCAAGGAAGAATCAAAACATGTTCCGTGTTCATTTCTGTCATTAGCTGGTTTTGACCTTCCACACAAAGACTGGGTTACTACGGTATATTAGCGAAAAATTCACCAAATTTACTTCGCTTATCGTTTTCCAGCAGAATGAAAACTGTACGCGGACACGCGCGGTTTATAGCTCCTGGTTTAAATGAAGCATTATAAAATGTACAAGAGGCCGGTTGTGCACCTAAACTTTGACCGGTTCACGAGGCATTGCTGCTTGCCTGACATGAACAAATCAAATACCAATGTGTGTTATGGCGGGTGTACTTGTAGCTCCAGCTTACCCTAATTCACTTAAGTTACCTTTTCAAGCATGATTTTACCTGTGAAAGATTTCACGCATCTGTGCATTGTGTACAGGCCTACTATATTGTGTTTCACAAAAACCAAAACGTTTTCCTCGATGTTGATGCGTTTTTGTATGGATGTAGACTGGTGATAAATTGCATCAGTTCAAGAGGAATAAATTTGAACCATGGCTTGATTCTGGAATAAACGAGCAACGACAGTTAAGCCGTAATGTAATGTTATAGCGGAGAAAAGGAGAAAATGAGTTTATACAGAAATTGAATTCACGTTGCTAAAGTGTTGATCTACACTACATGTGGTGCAACAACTGCAAAGCATCGTTTTACGGAACTCATTCCACGCACGAGATTTTTGTCGGAAACGCGACAACGAGAAAGTGCGAGAAAGCCACCAGCATACTAGAGAATCTAGAACTATTATCTGAGTGAATCATTGGAAACATGTCACAGCGAGCATATTTATGCACCGGCTCGCGACACGCGGTTGCTCGCAAAAATGTCTGAAAGGCTCGTTGCATTTGCAGGACAACAAACGAGAATGGGGCGAGGAAAGGTACAGTGACGTCATCTACAACGTGGTCTTAAAGCGAGTTCTCCGCGCTACTTTACCGTCGCAAACGGTGGGTTGGATGATATGATCGAAAGCTCTGCTGCAAAAACTTCCTTGTTCGAACGTTGCGTTTTGCTTGAGCGTACGAACATTAGTAGCTGCTCCATGCAATGCAGCTTGGCTCGGCGGTCATTGCTTCACGCGCATTTAATTGATTTTGTAAAAATTTCTTCAGCGCGTCGACGGTAAGCAATGGGAAACACTGAAAGTTCGCCACATCAAAGCGGCTTCAATAGGTTACCTTGTGTCGCAACTGTGTCAGTCTTTTCTGGACGAATGGGAAGAGAAGAATTTTCTCACTGTCTTTTTTGCAACTTACCGATCTTATGCCAGAGCGGAAGAGGTTCTGGAAAAGATTGCAGACGAGTAAGAAACTCCTGTTGATACTTGTTGAAATGGAATATCATTTAAGTGTTCTGATGCTTCGCCATGTTAGTGATTCTCGCTTCACAAGCCAAAACATCGTAAGATAAAAGCCACATTTTCCGCGAAGTATGTGGGATGTACGTTTTAGGAAAGAAATGTTTTTCATTTGTATGAAAACTTCTGTGTGTTTCGATATTATTATTTCATCGCAACCACTTTGCCACTTCTGCAGTTCCTCTACAATACATTGCAGATTCTGTCTCTGCCACAGTTGATTTGAGACTAGTTTTTGTTGCCAGAGAAAATTAAACACCTTAATAAACATGCCTTAAAATATGTGAGCTACGGCACATTGTGATATAGCAGTGTTCTTGAATATCAACTTGAACGCAGCCCTTCCTACTGCATTTGCTTTACCCTAATTCGTTTTCTGGTTACCACAGTTCGTTGCATTTTCAATGAGGTTTGTCGACACTCAATAATGCTACGGTCATAAATTAGGTATCATTAAGATCCCCTTTTGCAAGTCCATCACAAGCATACTCATTTTTGCAAAGTTTTAGAGTTAAAACATCATGAGCCTTTCATCGCAATAGCAGATTTTCAAACGATTCCTAAATTAGCGTGTTATCAAATATGGAAAATGAACTATTTTGTTGTTTGAAAATCCGCAGTTGAATGATGTCTATATCTCATAGTCTCCAGACTGTGGATAGAAATAAACAATTCTTTAAGCTGACCATCTGGTGACTATAGCCTACTACATGGTAACAGCCCGTCAGATGAAAATCGCTTAAAAACGACAACATGGCCTCAAACAGGTGATCAAAGTTGACAAAAGCAGAATAATTGCTGAAGCGTTTCGCGTAAGCGTTGATCCATCTCCACATTTTTCTCATGTCAGTCCATGTCGTGCACACATGCGTTTGTTAAACTAATAGCTCCCTGTTGTGTGTTGGCCACCCTTTGTTACAAGTGTTTGCATGCCATGGAGATAAATCAGCTGTGATTAGTTCTAAACAAAACGATCTTGTGCTTTTTGCTCAATGTTACTCGTTTTATTTGTTGCCCGCACCACCTAATAAAGTTTTTGAAGTTGGCTTTTAATGAAACACTGAAAGCTCGTAAATGTTGTTTTGGAGGTGGAGCGAACGTAACCTGCTGGCATTCTGTGATAAAATAAATCTTGGGCTTGCAGTGCCCACATCTACTCCACGTGAAAAAACATGCGGCTATTGATAGCAACGTGGTTAAGCAATATTACCAACAATGTTGCCCTCCCTTTTCTCCATGCAACTCACTGCCATTCAACTTGTTTTGGAGTAATCACTGATAAATAAATTGGAGCAAAACAGTGTTGTCAAGCAGGCTTGTGCTAGCCATTCCAGGAATTGCCTGCAGTTCAAATTGGTGCGATAGCTTTCGACACACCACATCGCGTCAAGCACCCAGCGTTACCGAGGAACTGAAAATGACGACAATTACTTCCTGCATTCGTTTCACGCGCCCTGGCGGTCAGCAAAGGCCAAACTGCTCCGAAGTGACGTGTCGCGGTGGCGCGGTTCGTTTGATTTAACTTAAAAATCGCTGTGCTCTGCTGGCAACACCAACGGCCTTTTTGGACAGCTCCGAAGTTGCTTGAACCAGGCTCGATACCACTTGTGAAAGAATTCACTCTCACACCATGCAACACCTGGCTGCTTGACCACAGAATCTTGTCATTTTTCGTTTNGAAATTAAAATTTTATTTCTCTTTTTGCAAGTGCAAGGAGGCCTTCAACAGTGCTCGTGAAATAATTTGTGATGGCCTGTGCATTGCGTANTCGAAGCATGATGCTACAAAGAGATTTGTTTCACAAACAATCTCTTGCTNGTGCTGCTGACCACGAACAATTTCGGTGTTACCAAGGCTTGTCAGCGGGCTGCAGCACCAACAAGTTTGCTTTAGCATGATGCTAGCTTTCATGCTTTTACAGCAAACTAGCTACGTCGACGCGTATCGTGCTCACCCTGCAGAAATTATTAAAACAATTGCTAATTTTGTGCACTTTTTCCTCAGATGTGAAAAGCTGAAAAAGCAGCCAGATGAAAGGAAAGAGCAAGTACTAAGGTAAATCTGCTCTCTATCAGTGACCGCACATTACGCAGTGAGTTATTACATTTCTGCGAGGAGATAAACCTTAAACCAGCATCTTAAAAATATATCCGTTCGGCCACTGTGGCTCACAAGATCATTCAGGTGAATGTATTCATTGTTACAAGCTTNTTATCCAGTGGTTTCAGTATTCTGTAGCTCNGAGTGCTGTGTCATAGNTATCGTTGCACGTCTTATGCTGCCTTGTTTCTGGTGCTGTTTGAATGATGACGATTGACTGATGCCTCCTTTACGTCCCGCGCAAGCCACTAAAGTGGCCGGCACTCTTTTGGCCAAAACTCGCCAACCACTAGAGCTAGAGCTCTTCAAACCCTCT
>JGI24022J15233_10000190_pt1 | contig 30267 bp, 13 predicted proteins | sample Ectturendosymbi2_FD_15233 | JGI IMG/M metagenome (IMG submission 15233)
CAGCGGAGTGTCATTTCGACGATTTTCCAGTTCGGCAATGGAGCGTTCGAATTTCATCAAAGCTGAGGATCCGCTGGGTAGACCCTCGCTCGACGTGTCGAAAGGACGTGGGGAGTGATAAGATGGCGTCGGCGTCTCGCCATACTTGGTGGAGATGTTCAAGTTTACCTCCCCGTCGTTTGGGAAAGGCGATTCATGCCGTTTGCTGGACAGTGTTTGGTAGCAAGGAAATTGACCATCGTTTGAACTCTTATTGCGATAATCGTGGTAAGAATTTACGGGGCTTAGGTCTCTTTGGTTTGCTTCAGCGTAGAAAGCATTCGTGTGTCCGAAGGACGAGACGTAATGATCGAAGCGATTCATTTGCTTTGCATGTGTCCTGTGAGATAAGGGTGCTTGTCCTGCTCCGGGCGTCATCTCACCGTTGTCCGGGCAGACAGGCTCCGGTGACTGAGAATCGTCGCTCAAGCCATGATGCGCTAACATCGAGCGGTATGAATCATTTGGTACGGCCACTTGCGTGCACATCACACCGCCACGGCGGCGAGAATTCTCGAGCTACGCGTTTGAAGTTCTTGTCCTATGCGCAGCTTGAGATACTTGTCCACTTTGACAATTCACAAGCTGCAAAATGTCGCAAACATTTTATTTTTCAACGTGAAAAATATTGCTTTATGCGAAACACAACCCCGTAGACTTTTATATTTGATACTAAAAGCGAATGAAAGTTCAGGAAGAGTGTTCAATACAGCGTATCGATAAAAATTTATAGGAACACATTTTTATCTTAGCCAGTGGCATCAAACTGACCCCTTGACTTGCCTCACCTGTATTTCTTCCGGGAATGTTGGTTAGCGAAGGCAGTGCAAAGACATACAATACATACAGGTAGTTTCTAGCCTGGGTTCTACCGCCCGCAGGCTCCCCTTGACCTTCAACGCTCTTTACAGTGTGACAAAGTTCTGGATTAAAAACTACAGACCTACGATCTGCAAAAGACTTGCGGTAAAAAAATTTGCAGACAATAATATTTGATGAAATAAACAAAAGAAAACATTCTCTGGCCAAACCGCATACTCAATTCCGATTGTTTCACATTATTTCCCTGGTTATTTTCGAAGCAATGTTCTTCGACATAAGGATTGCAACCACTTGCTCACCAGCCTACCACCCATTTTAAACGTCAGGATTCCGAACGCTACGGTCAACGCAGCGTTTTCCAAGCTACGCTTAGTGCAATCAGTTCAAGCTTCCACATCATCACTGTTCAAGCTTGCAACAAATATGAGCATGCTCAAGAACAAGCCATGTGTAATAATAATCTATTCTATCTTTGATCCAAGCTCACCAAACCCTCATTGCCGTTGCGCACCAAATCATTGCCATCAGTCACGCGTATTAAGATACCTTTCTTTAATTAAAACTTTCACAAACCCTTGATAAGCAAGGCAAAACTTCCANGCAGAAACAAGAGCAAAGTGTGTTTTGCTCTGATTAAACTACAGTAGTTGTACAGCTGCAAAACAACNTCGCTTGCCTTGATAGCGATTGCCATAACGCTCGTTTGGAAAGCGAATCCAGACGGTGCGTGAAGCGGGACGTGCGCGAGCATTAACTGTCAGTCGGAGCATTGACTGTCTTGTTACATTAAATCAACAAAGGCAGTCATCAACCCTTCCTAATAGCAACAAAGCAATCGCTTATCTATGCGATCTTACTTCTCAGTACTTACCTGAACAAACAAGTGGTTTATTTGGTTATAAGTAATTGGTCTTCGGACTAACTGCATGTTGGTCTGTTTGTTGACACGGATTCACAAACACAAAACGAGCAGGTGAATTAGTCAAGTTTCATTTAGGAGCTTTGAAACTGAGCTGATGGGTTAGGGAGGTCTGTAAGCTTCTTCACACACCAGCTTGGTGTTAATAAACGTAAAATTCCAAATCAAATTCATACCTTGCGATTTCAGGGATGCAAAACAGGTATCAACCAAAAACACATTACGTTATTCAAACAGTTTCAAAGCGAAATTTACTGTGAACCTAATACTCCCTTTTCAAAATGTATTTCTTGTGAAAAAACTGAAAGGTGCATGCGGTATTTACTCAATTGTAAGCCGCCCTTGAATGTAAGCCGCACGAAATGTTGTTAAAGAATCAATGTAAGCCGCCATTGATTGTAAGCCGCACTTGAATGTCGGTTACCTAAGCCTCTGAGATACATTTGCGTACTAGCACGTTTCGCGTATGTTCGTAACCCTGGCAATAATGCTTCACCACAACAACTGCCTTCTGTTCATCACAACCCCTCCTGTGACGGATGTGCACTTGATGCTGAGGAGAATAGAATAAGAAAAGAGAGTTTGATCGAAAAAAACGTAGCCAAGGAAAGACTGAGCGTCATCTGTTCTTGGATAACGTGAACAAATAAAAAGTATACCGTTTTTTTTAATTGGGCAACAGCGAAAAAGTATACCGGTAAGCCGCCCTTGATCATACGCCGCACAAAACGAAAAAAAAATTAAGACACGGCTTACAATCGAATAAATGCTGTATTCAAAACAACCTGTTAGGCGTTTTCATTGACTTGCAGCTGCTTCAACTAAAGTAGCGCGTAATGTTGGAAAGTAATGGGACCATCTAAGTGAATTGGACTGATGGTAAGTATCAACATTTGTATCCTCAAGTGCAACTCTAACTTGATGATTGGAAGCAAGCGCACGCAGACCTACGCATTTCAACCACCAATTTTTATAATTATTCTGAAGGACGACAAACAAATTACTTAAACATTTCAACGAATGTACTTCTGCTTCAGCGGCATCTTTACAATATTGTTTAGTATTTTTAAGCGATGTAGAATATTTTTATACAATTTTGTAGACACAAGTTCATCACAATACGTTCTTGTTTAAAAAACGGTTGGTTTTGGTCATAAAAGCGTTTTTGGTAATCAGATAAGGAAGATATCCAGTGAACCGTGAGAAAGCTGTGGCTATCGTTTCCCGATTTGAAAATCAAAATGGCGACCAAACACCAAAGTTTAGTGCCCAAGTCGGCGAGACGCAATGTGCATGAGCGATAAGGTCAAGTAGGGCAATCAGCTTTTTCACAAGTCGGCAAATATTGAACTGACAAAAATAAATTCGTCGTTTACAGCAACCGGTAGATCTTGTACTTTTTTTTAGAAAATTATGAGCCAAGAAAGCAAACGAACCAAGATTTTTAATACTTCATTGAATTGGGTAACAGCGCTGCGTGCTAAACGAATAAACATGTCAAAGAATCATAAAAATAAATAATCCGAACAATTTAGTTAAAGCTTGCTCAAACACCACTTTTCATAAAATATCAGAAAACGTGTACAAACAAACAGCAGGAGACATAAGCTTACCAATAAATGTCTCTTACAGACCTTTTTTTAAAAAACAGCTGATGTAAGGCTATAAAATGAACTACGCAATGAAGTTAAAACAAGCCACCAAATTCTCTATAGTTTTTCAAATGTTGCAGCAACGCTTCTATGGCGCTATTTGATTCAGACACCAGCCACTGTCATGGCTTGATCAGTTTTTTTTACTCAAGTATAATTTCATGCTTAGTGTTGGTCAATATCCTCGTATGAACTCTTCTAATTTCGTAAATCTTAAACAAAAACGCTAAGATCATGGAAATTCTTTAGGCATATTCAACACTTTGTTGTATGCAGAAGATCGCTTCGGGGTAAATATTAACATTACCAAAAAAAAACAATCACATTTCCATTCAATATTTTATTGCCAGGCTGCCACAGCAAAACAATTATGAGTTACAGATAAGTGCTACCTTGGCCCTTACAGGAAACTCCTGAGTTAACATAAGCGTATCCATTGAAACAGGACATATTTAGTGTGATCAAATTGTTAAAAATTATTTTTCGGCGTCGTCTTATAACTCCTGTGTAGTTTTATATCTTTTTGAAAATATTCAGGTATCATGGCTCATATGCAACTTTTAAATTTAATCACAACATACATGTTCGCTAACAAAGAACACGTCTTGCTGAAGGCCGAACTTAGAGGCAAACCGAATGCGTCGTTAAATCGACGAAATGGTTGAGTGACGAAACCAAGGTTCTAAACACAGAAATGTACGCACCATTCATTCGAGTCGGAGCCATTTTGAAAGCTGAAGGCTGTATTGCTATTTCCCAGGTGCTGATGAATCCGCTTCTGGTGGTCGACTTAGCAGCAGAGAGAATTCGCACACATACGTACGTGCCTGGGCAGCAATATCGTTCGTATAAAATCGAAGGGTTTCACGCCAAACGCTCACCGATGCCTGGTCGTCAATCCGGTAAAAGTCACGGTGTCGCTATTCGGCGTTAAGAAACGGCCAGCCTACACGCCTTCAAAAGAATACCAGCCTCAAAGTGCCAATAACCAGATCTCGCATTGGGCTGTCTATCAAACCAAATCGCACCCTCCACTTCTGCTGTGAATACCTAATTATTGCGTCATGGTCCGTTTATAAGTAAGAACACTTCTTCTCTTGCTACAGCTGCTGTCGATGCTGCTATACCGCTAATAAACTGCCTACCGGTTTTGCAAATGACATTCGCAAATACGAAAGAACAATTGCATTAAGCGTCCCGTTCACGGCTTTTTTATGGTATTTCATCATACGCTTAGTCTCGGACCTAAAGGTTGTTAACAAAAACGTTCTTTGGCTAAACTGTGCAAACGCATTGAAACAAGGAAGTTCGATGCGTAAAAAGGAAAGGAAAATTTTGTTATCAGTCATATTTACCTCTAATCAAAATCTTGCATCAGTTAAATTTTGTTTGCTTGATGAACGAATCAAAATTTAGTGAAACATATTTTAAAGTGAAGTTCCAGTTGTTAAAATGTTTAACGTCAGCAAATAGTACTTTTATGTACACGTCCTATTCGATTTGAAACTTAACAGAGCCCGATATCGTGGATTTTATTAAAGAAATGAAGCGGAACTGCGGAGAGCTTTCAGTACACCTTCTTCTGAACAACGGTGGTAATTTCTATTCGAAAAGTGACAGAATATACAATATAAAAAAATACAAGATGCAGCGTACACGTAAAGGTCCATACTCAATTTGTCAAAATATAAAAGCTTCACACACGATCACCAGTTGCGTCCGCTCAATTTTTTTTTTCTATTTACGGGTGCATATAGCAGCACTGTATCATTTATCTTGTTTTGTTTTTGTGACGTTGACAACAGTGGAAAGAAGCAAATTTGTTTAAATTCGAAGAACGGGTTTTGTGCAACCTTGTAGCAGAAAATGCAATAATTTTTTATCTCTAAATATTTTTAACAACAACATTTTCTTCGATGACCCTATATGTCAACCACTGTAATTCTAACACAATCAAAACTTTTAAAAGCATCTTGTGGGTGGATTTCACCTGCTTTCTCCTCACGCATGCTTACTATAAACGTCTGAAAAAAACTAACCTGCAATGGAAAGCGTAAGTCAGACAAAACATCTCGAAAATGTGTTGCAAACGACCAAAATTTTTTGAAAATTGACATTACGTGTTTATGTTAGAGGCTTTGACGGACCTTATAGTTGGCAATTCTTAGCAACTAAGTTTTTCGAAAATACCGTAATGTAACTTCATTGAGCAAAAGCAGCAACTCAACGTTGAGCATTGATCATAGCGAACATTCCGAAAAATTGTTAAGTGTCAGGCAATAAACATGATGACGCTGATGCGGCGCGTGGGCCAGAACAAAGCTTTTGCCGATAACAACAAGTTGGCTACAAGTCAAATGCGCTCTCTTTTTTTAGTCAACTTCCAGGGTGTTGCGCTTTAAGCTAATCCAACCGCTGACCTTATCAGCAGAGGAATTTGTTTCGGACAACAAATTCAGACTTTGATATCTAACAGTCGCCTGTCGATAGTTCAGCGCGCATGGCTAATGTACTCGTGTGTCAGAGTTGGGTAACTACTCTCAGCAAGAAGCATCTCACCCTGAATTTTCAAGAGATTTATTCCAGGAAAATTTCAGCGACTTTCAAAACAATGCTTTTAATTGCCAAACANGCTTTGCAGTTGATATTTGAATAGAGTTTTTCAGTGAGGTAGTTTCTCGGCTTTATTTTTTTTTTAATAGCAAAACTTCATTGGCGAAAAATTATAAATAAAGGTATTTTCGCTTAAAAGCCTTCATNTATGTTTGATGCAGTTAAAAGCTAAGACTAATATTTTAAATCGCGGCTGAACAAAAACGATCTAAGAAAAATGGAAATCCTCCTGTAAACGTTCTTTCATGTCAGTGACATTCCGACTTGTCGATGTTAGAAACGCATTGACCATGGCGAACAATCCCAGCAAACACATGTTACACATATTTATGCCTTATTTTGATTTGATATTTTAAAGCTGTGCGTTGTCTAGGATTTTGCATTGTTTATACTTCTGAGGCATCACTGCTTGCTGACTGTAAACTAGAAAGACGCCTCCCAAAGTATCATTAAGAACATAAATGAAGCAACAAGCATGGCAGTGATTAGCTTGTTGCAGCATGCCGAAGAACGGAACAAGTTTTGAAAATGGGCGATTTTAATAAATAACACTTTTTAGATTCAAATACAAAAGCAAGCCTTATGAAACGATGCAAATGATTGTGTTTGTACAACGGATAATTGAGACAGTCTTTGAGCTTGTGGTTGTTGACAGATTCACTTGTTTTGATTGGATGTAAGCCGCAGAGGCAGAACACGTTCAAACCTTTAGGAAAGTTCGCCATATGCCTTTGGCATCGTCTATAAATAAACTTAACCTTTTTTCTATTTTCATATCAACTGAATTTAGAAATATTTGCATTTTCAATGATGTCAATCGAAGATCACTACGCTTCATAAAAAGCGGTATATGTGGAATTGAAAATTTTATTCGATGCGTCGGACGCCTCATAAACAAAATTTTTTTCACTCCAGGCGGGTTAACATGGCGAGATTGTATTTTCTATAGGTCCAAATATACTTATCCAGGAGTACAATTAGTACTTAGATATACGTAAGACGTAAAGGCAACACTAATTGTAAATACCGCCTGCACATATGAAATGTGGCCTACCCAGTTTTACCTTTAACCTCTGGCTTTAATAAAAGTTCTCAATGTAACATGCCGATAGATACTGACCATTACAAGAATGACAAATTGAGGTATTCATTTTTTTTAAACTCACCAAGGTTTGAAATTTACATGCGTTTCAATTCAAAAAAAATTTTGTAAGAAAAATCAAATCAATTAATGACATATTGTGAAANGGTGAAAGCATGTTTTTAAAGATTGAAGCAAATTGAAATCAATTTAATCCATCGGCTTCTCCCTTAATGCATGGTTTCNTATGGTACACTAGGATACAAGGTATTAGATTATTTTTCAATTTTTTAACGTTTGGCAAATGCTGTGAAATTGATATCGAAAAATAGCACCCTGAAGGATACAGTATGTTACTGTGGAACGAAAATGTGTGCAACAGAAAAACAAGATGTAGTTTCAACTCGGCCTCCCCAGTTTGGAAATCGCTGGCTTGTTGATCCATTTACCAACACTTTTAGTTTGAATACAAATGCATGTATATGCCATAGCTTGTTACATTTGATCGTACTGTTATTCTTTTCTCGCCACTGAAAGAACCAGTCAGGACAGAGTTGAACGCCATTTCAGCCTTGTGAGCACATTGAAAGTGTTTGCAGTAAAAGTTTCTGTGCAAGCATTGAAAGTTTTTCGCCTACTNAAATATTTCCTTTTGGAAAAAGCGCTTCTTTATTCGAAGGTTTGCTATTTTCCGGTGCAGGTACAATGAAGGCGACCGCGATTTTGCGTTTATCAGATTTCGTAACGTGGGAATGAGGTTGCGCCCGTTATCAGGAAAACGACAACGGTGTTGACAAGGTCTTTTGTTCGTCTTGGCGAAGCATCTGCTTGCACGTCAGGAAAGCAGAGACACTTTACTGCGAAGAACAAAGTTGCTTCCTGGTTTGTAACAAATCGGCTGTAACAAATTTTGCTGTAGAGCTAAGTTGTAAAAAAATTTTTTGCATAACTAACTTGTAACAAATTTTGTAACAAAACAAAAATAAATTTTGTAACAAAAATTTAGTTTCGTAGCTAAGTTCTTACGATACAAACCCTTGCATAATAAATGAATGAAATTTACAACTGGTCTTGATTCTTACAATCCAGGTATAAATAAAGTATTGACGTCACCACGACTTTAATTTTCTTGACAATTAAATGAGTCAAACCAACAGCAATAGTTCTGTAGGTGCTCAGCTTACTTAAAAATGACAAGTTGGATCACCTTAGCTCTTGGCGTTCTTACTTCATCAAAGCAAACGGCGCTTACCTCAATGCGTATGTTGAGCAGTGATTGTTATAAAGCAGTTATTTTTGCAAGAACGTTTTCGCATGTTTTTGAAAATTATGAAAGTTTCTGCCGTGGAAGCATCTGCAAATATAATGCACTGCAAAAGCGTGCCAGTGCATGCTGTGTTGTTTGATTACGAGTTTCAACCTTTGTTGACTATCTGCGTGCACTGAGCTAACGACATAGCGACTAGGCTTGTTATCAACCAAGCAAAATCTTCTTTAAGCATTTCTTATTCAACTTGAAGTGGCCCTTGAAACATTATTCAACCAACAATCGCCTGGCCAACATTCTCTTGGTAGTCCGACAAGGAATTAATTGCGGTGTGTCACTCTATAACTACTTAATATCAGCGAGGAAGGCCTTGCTGTCCACCTGGTTATAAAAATAACCACTGCCTCCTAACAAGACTGTCCTGATAGCTTGTATCCATGCAAAGCTTCAACAAATAATCAAGGTGTTGTAGCTAAAATTTCTGAAGTCCTTCACCTCCTACGAAAATGACGTTCTTCGCTTAGTTCGCTCCTTGTGTACACAGGCAAGATCGTCGGGCAGAAGGCAGATTGATCGGCTATAACCTGACCTACGCACGTGCGTATCGCGCGTGATGCGACAACCGGTCCCGATGAGTAGCTACTGACAAACTCGTTCGGCCGACCGCTTGCCATGCTCCAAAGGACCTGGAATGGACAAGCAAAAAACGACTTGCCGTCATTCTATCTTTTCCGACTCTGCTCTGACCGAATCGCTGATCGGGACACCGAGAACTTCCCGCTCATACAATGCCCGCACCGGCTGATATATTCTGGGGCTCGGGCAAGTGGCCCCTTTTGTGACACGGCAAGATTTTCATACCTTTTTCTCTTGAAAATTTGTTCTTGTGAAAGACAGCAGCATGGAGTTTTCATAGGAGAACATAATTATTAGATGTCAGGTTCTTCAGGCAAGGGATTTTGTGTTTGTTCATCTTCGAACATATTTAGCTTACCACTTTTTGCGCTAACGAGTTCTAGTTTTTGCACAAACGAGTTCTAGTAACGACCTAAGAAGCAACGTAGTATTTTGACTTGATCCTTACTGTCTGATTCAGGGTTGCTGCGAATTAAACTGCACATCTCAAATTTGCAGATACCAGCTGACAACACTTTTTGCGTTTCTTTTTTCCATTTTCGGTAAATCTTTTTAACAATAGGTATGCAACAGTGTTAGGAATAGGGAACTAACCTCACTGCAATCGAAACATTTTCCAAAGTTTTTAAATTTTGTATGAGCAGAAAACAAGCCACAGTTGGCCCAAATCGTTTTTTTTATGCTAATGCGGACGAAAGCAAAGCCAGCAGTTCCCTGTGATGTCACCTTGGTAGCTCTCTTATTTACAAGTTTGGATTGGAGAAATATGTCGATGACTTCACAGTGCATGCTTAGCGGAGATGTAATAAGATGGTATCGATGTATTTTGCACTGTTTGTAAAGACGTAGACTTCATTGTTTGTGATTTGCACAAGGGTCATTGATGAAGTGCAAATGAAGCAGATCAAAAACAATTGCGATAAAACGTGAGAAAACTGTGGAATCTATGTTTCATGAGCGTGATCTTAACAAATTTCTTGTGAGTAAATTGAATTGTTAATTCTAATGAGTTGCAAGATTTAAATTCGTTTTGAAGTAACTAAAGTGTCATCTCTAAAACTGCCCATAAGCATTGTGCAAAGTTTGTAATTGACAGACGCATTTCGCGTGTTGAGGCTATCAGTACGTTTTGCTTGACAGGTAAATTGTGGGTTTCATTACAGTACGATTAAAAATGTTACTTCTAAGGATTTTATTTTGCGCAAGTCAAACATCCTGGCTTCATCTCGAGCGCGACCTCCAGATCCTGCTGCGCCAAAGGTGTTGCACGGCTTCGCACAGACCTCGTTCTCAAGCGATCTCACTCCCGGACGATCAGGTTTACGAGACGCCTATCGAATCATTTCAACGCTAGTTCATTAAGACCCAGCTGGGGGTTGTCAGCAGCGACAGTTACATCGACGCTCGCTGACGGGAACATAAGCGCAAGGACAGCAACCGGCAACCTGCAAACGTTAACAAGTCTTCACACTGCTAATTCGCTCCCGTCTTGAAGACAGCGCCGTGATAGATTTCACGAAGGCCCGTCTGGGTGAAGCGACTTTCTTTCATTTGACAAACGCGTGTTTTTTAGGTAAATGATTACCAGGTGTCGAAAGATACCAATGCGTCTCCTTCAGAAATAAGTTTCGGGGAAGTTCAAATTGTCCGCGAAAGCTTTTATAACTGCCATGCGTGTTCCTATTGTGAAATTCAGAATGTCTCGTCGAGAACTCAAACCGTTCTGGACATTTTGCGTCGTTATATATGGTTGCTTTTGCCATTTACGTGCGGATGTAATCAAGTAATAAAAATCAAAGTATTGCCGTATACTTTCTGCTTACTTCTTTTCATATTTTTCACAAAAGAGCAATGACTCATTGCGTAAGAACTCATGAATAGGTCTTGAGTTTGCGGAACAACATCGCAAATAGGGTATAGCGCAAACTGTGTTGCCTCAGTGCTTGCATTCGAATCCAACAGATAGTTGTGGGTTTCCAGTGATGATGAGGATGTTTTCCATCAAACTCTCCGAAGTTTTGTGGTAGGTACAGGAATGAAAACGGAACAGAGTCCTCCATCGTTCGAACACATCGCTTTCCCTCTTTCTTGCACACAACAATTCGGCGCTAAAAACACTTCCCACATGCGTTTTAAACAAACTTACTTTTACTTCAAAAGAAATGCATTGAGCAGATTATCCTCCATGCTCTGTAACATTTCCTGTGAGACAACCGTAATGGATTACGAGGAACATTTGATACGATTCTAGTTGTCGCGTTGGCGTTTTCTAGCAACATAACCACGCGGGAGAAATGTTTGAGGCATTGCCAGCAGTTAAGCTTACGCTAATTCTCTTACACCGTTCTTCGCGTAAGCCGCCTCAACCAATTAGAGACGACATAGAAAGCAGTTTGCAGTCAGAAAACACAACGATTCACGAGAACGCAAACCTCTTTGCAACAAACCCGATGTTTTGCAATGTTTGATGCCAGCACAACTTCGTCCCAGGTGCGATGAGACACAGAACAGCAAGATGTTGAGCACAACCAAACAAATGTTCCAAAACACTTTGTTGCAGTTGTGCCGAAGCAAGTACTGTTTGTACTTGCAACAACTACTATGTGGGTGTGCAAATGATTTCGAATCAGCAATTAAGTTCATTTCCAATGAGCAGCACTGCAATGAGGATAATCTTACACCTAAAATAACTTCTTTACATTACTACGATGTTTCTTCACATATGTGAATGATGTGGTAGATTTTGTTGTTGATGTACTATTGTCTTATTTTTTCGTCGTTAAAAGGTTTAGTGACATAGCCAGACAAAAAAGGAAAGAGAAGAAATAAACGCGGTGAGATTGATCTATGACAGATAATATCTACATCAATGGGTCATCTTGCTTACTTGGCTGTATGTTTTTGCGAATTTTTGACCGTGTTCTCAATTGATACAGATCATGAAGTATCGGTCTTGTTCGCCGAAAGGCAAGTATTGCGCCATAACCGTCAGTAAATATTTAGTGGAGGATGCGGAAATTTGGTTATTTTTACAAACCGGCAACATTCTTTCTTTGTGTTATTCTTGCTCAAAACTATATTTTCCGCTTCACCTAAAACTAACTGGTTGTTATCTTGAAGTTTTTCTGTTTCAACTTGCTTGGCACCGTAAATCCTGCAACTTATTTACTTTCAAGTTACTATAGTCTCCATAAAAGCGACGAAGTCGAATCAATCAGCAATACTTTTTGAATAAAATCAGCAATTTTTAGAAATAATTCCTAGTTGTAAACCAACTTTCGTTCGACTTCGTCGCCTTTGTAGAGACTATTTCAAAAAAGATATGTGCAAATTTGAAATGATTGCAAATCCCAGTCGTCTGATTCCTCGAAAGCTTGCAGTAAACCTAGAGCTTTGAATGCAGCTTATTTACATTGCCTGTTTTCAAGCTGTGTAATGTAAATCAGCGAATAAACTGCGAAACCATTGTTGACGAAATGCTATGAATGCTGGTGCCCTTTGCGCGTTGAACGGAAAATCGACTCATCAATCCGAGTGAAGACGCAAGCCCGGTGAGAACCATCCGCTCCCAGAAGTTTTTTCTCTGTCAGGTCGCATGGGAGTTGCTGCCGCATTGCTGTCTCGCAAGAGCAGCTAATTCCAAAGCTTGTCGTCGGACAACCCGGTCTGCTATAGCCTGCCGATCGACTTACCCATTACTGCTTGCGACAAAAGAACTGAGCAGCGCAAATGATTGACTCGACGACTGATGGCTGTCGGCACTGGACAGGTTATCATTCTTAATCGGGTTGCAGCAATAAAGCCGCACTTCCTCGCTTTGTAACGTGGACTGCGTACTACAAAGCCAGTATTATCTCTATTTATCTTCAGAATTCCTGTATTTCAAAGTTTGTCCAACACCAGGGTTTTCAACGCACAGTAAGCGTTCGTGTTTGACCTGCAGACGTAAAAACACATCATCGCGTCACAATTATGCTAGGGCGACTTTATAGCAACGGCTGTTAAGGGTTATTGTCGGACATCTCTTCATGAGGCGAATTTTGCAGACGCGTATAAAACCCGTTTTTGCCCGTGTCATAACACTACCTGTTATAGAGACAAGTTTGTCCAAGGATAACAAGAGTGCGGCTGTATCTCTACGGCAGATTTAAATAAACTGTGGCGAAGAGTTGAATTACTTCTTGCCTTATATTTGTCCGTTGTTGCGTTTGGTATTTGCCTATCTATGCGAAATGACGGAAAAACTCAAGTCCGTGCCGACAAGCATTCATTACGTGTTGCATTGTCCGTGGTGCTGCTCCGTGTCCACAGTAGCAGTTTCTTCATGTGTGCTTGCGCTCGTTTTTTCACCAATCCTATATGACTTACAACAGGGGTTCCCAATCGGTGGTACGCGTGCCACTCTTCCAGGTGGTACGAGAGTAACTTCCAGTTTTTCACAAAAACCTAGATTCACAACTTTGCAGTTTAGGAATCGGGCTTTAATTCTAAATAAATAATTTTCCTGTAGCCTGCTATTCTATCACAACATTATAGCTTACGATGCACTGTTAGCAAATTTACGCCACGCATTGACCAAATGGTGGAAGGTTAACAAAAAATAAATTCTCATAAAATTTAGTTGTGGTCTTTCATTGTTATTTTAATGTAAATTATTCTTCTGAATAAACCAAGATTTGATCTAATTAATTATTCTGGAAGAAGTGGTATGCGTTGACAATACGGGATGCCTAAGTGGTACGAGACCGTGAAAAGGTTGGGAACCCCTGGCGTAGAAGAACTTTGAATCCAACGCTAATAATTTCAACAAGAAGAGCAACAGATTTTGATTCGTTAGTATAAATTCATAGCCCGGACTGTTCAAGCAAGAGCTGTGTTTTCACCGCGTTCTGTTTATTGTTTATTGAAACAACACTTGGTAGAACAAGTCTTGTCTGGCACGTCTCACCAAAAACCGTTATGCACGTTGCCAGCACTAACAAGGTCTAAAATCAAATAAAATCAACAGGCAGCAGGCACGTTGTAGGTTTCTTCAATAGTTAATGCCTTGTGTTGCAACCTCTCCGGTGGCGTTGCGTTGATTATGTGATTCACCACGAACGGGATGTACGCGAAGAACAAACATATATGTGTGGCGCGAACAAGCAATAGTAGAGTGATCTCGTCGGGTGATCTCTATTGTTGCTTGCTGCCACGGTGCGAAGCTTTGCGCACTTGCCGCTCGGGATTTCCGATCGCAACACCTTGCGTCAAAGTGAAGGCGCAAAAATGACAGAAGATTCAGCGTTTTTTAAAAAATATGTTGCAGTTTCATTGGCGTCGCAAGGGCAGAGGTTGGCCTTGGCCCCACTCTGAGTTTTGAAAATTTCAGCAAAAAAAGGTTGGTTTCTTAGTTTCGCGTAGGAAAACCCAAACTTCACCACTTTTGGATAAATGAACTAATGGCCCTCTTTGAATAAAATCCTTTCGATGCCCAGTGCAGTTTGCTTAACGAAGTCACCCTTTCAGAGCCTGCATCCGCACCCTCAAAAACCACATGAACACCCAACTATCTATGGTTAACTGTGATGTACCCAAATCCACGGTTTTGAGCCACAACTTTAGACAAACCAGGTTTCCGAGGTCAAGACTGAAACTTCACAGTGCGTTACAGCCATGACGGAGCCCATTCGAATTACTGTAAGCAGGACCAAAGGCAGAAAGTATATGTACCTATCTTTGAGCGAGTAAAAAATTAGGCGATTTTTACCTCAAGAGAAGGCAAAAGCGTCTTTTGCAGATGCCCCGTTTTCGTTTTTGAAGTTTCGCGTTTTATTCGCAACGTTTTTCACTGAAGAGCTTGCAATTTGCCTTCGATCGCTAATCACATCGACGTGGTTTGTTTGTCTCGTGTTTGGGTTGAAACTTGCGTTTGCTTGGCAGAACAGAAGACGCTGGTTTCCACTGCTTTAAGATATGTTTGTGCATTCATTTAATATGTGGTCTTTATAGACTTTCCGAAAAATTTTCATAAAGTTTTTTCCCAGGCAAAAAGAGTAGCTTGGGCTATTCAAGGTTTTCGAGCAAAGTAACATCTTTGAAATGGAAAATGTCTGACAGTTAACAACTGAATGACTCGTGAGCTTGTCAGCATATAAAACTCAGCCCCATAGGTTTTATGCAGCAAAGTTTTCTGCAATGGAAAAACAGGTATAGATTATCCTTCTGCTTTTTACAGTAATGCAGATGTTTAGAAATAATGCGCTTCCTGAAGTACTGCAAACCTATCAAAACGTCCTGTCACTATCGTTATAACAATAAAATCTCCATGATTTGAGGTCCCTGTTTGACAAGCTTTAACACTTAAATCAGCATTCATAAATGTGCAATCTTGAAATTTTGCGCTTTTCCCTTTCAACTGACAGGTAAAAAACTGCATTTTGCTGTTGTCCTCACTTATATTGACAAACGAGGCCAAGGTTTCAACATCAAAGATATCACGATAATCACGGCAATAAATTTACTTCAGATGTGCTACCTTATCCATGACCATTTTTCATTCTGTGCAGTGTTTCGCTTTAGTGGAAAGTTAGCCCAGCAGCGTGATATCAACAATATGCTCGACCTGTCCCGCAATCCAGATTAATAAGATTCTTGCAAACCAACGCGCAATGTAAAGACACGTTGCGCTTTTGAACACAAAAAATGTCAGCCAAGCTGTAAAATCTAACGTGCTCTGTTTTCGTAAATATTGACGATGGAAATCGCTACAAGAGATGTAGAACTTCACTCCGATCTTCAACAAACTTGCATTGCCGTGGAACTAAGTGGAAGGTCAGAACTATCAGCTTCAAGTACAAGATTATATCATCGGTTTCATTTGCAAGTGACTAAATCTTGCGCAAAATGAAGCATGAATCCTCGTAAAAAGATTCTGCAAACCGTGCCTCCAATTTTCCACTTGTACTATAAAGTAACAGTATTTTTTAAACACTAATTTCTCCATCAGAAATCCAATCCACTGTCGCAACATCTTTTTGTCGCCGCCCAATCGATTTGCGCAAAAGTAACCCTTGAATGAGGTCGTCAGGAACTGAAATGTATTTACGCAGCCAAGTGCTTTCTCATCAAGCGTTGTCAGTACTTGGCCAAGCTTTACCAAATATCAAACAAAATGGCGCTTCATTTATCTTTCCTCGCAACTTTACACATTTTATTCTTTCTTCGTTTCGGTGCTGCCTTCACACTGATGCTCTGCCTCTGCAGCATGCCCTGAGGTTGTATGCAAAATATACAAAAAAGCTAAGATGAATTTTTCGAAAATGCTTTCAAAATATGATATGTTTGAATCAGCACATCTTCCAATTTCCCGACATGAACAATTAAAGAATTATACACAAGATCTGCACTCTACCTGAAGCGAGATATATGACCTGCAACATATTCACTCCATTTTTGTTAGGCATAAAATTCTGCAGGCTCCTTCACGCGAATCAGAAATTCCTCCCCAAAACAGACTTCGACGTAAACTTGTCGTCCAGGAGCGTAAGGGCAAAAGATGTTAGCTCCCAAGTCTAACTGAATCACGTCAGGAAGTAAATGAGCTGCGGTCACTACAGGCCGAGTCGCTATGGGGCTTCGGTTCATCCGATGAGTATATTGTCATGGAGGAAGCATTCGAAGTGCCAGAAAAGAGAAGCTTTACATGAAATTTACGAGTTTTACTTAAACTTGTTTTTGGCGTATAGGTACTTCTCAGCACGAGTAGGTTTACGGTGGTAGCGGTGCACTTTTCGCCGTTTATCGACTTGGGTTCAAAAATACTAATGAAGAGATGTAAGTAAAGAAAAGTTTTTCAGTCAGAAGCAACAAAACTGGGAACGAGCTCAAAGGATGGGTGACAGAACAGTTGTTCAAATGGCGACAAAATTACTCATTGTGCAGAGACATTTGAATTGAGATCACTGCGAATAAACGGCCGTGTTAAAACCTGTGTTTGCTACGTTGCGGATATCAGTTCGTACAATTTTATTCTACAAAATTTTGATCATGTCATCCGTATAGGATTGAACGTTTATTGATATTGTTTGGGGATACACGAGAGGTAATCTTCAAAAAGTAAATCCTTCAACATAGAAGCGTTACAGTAAATCTTCCACATAAAACTTTTCCGTACCAGAGTTCCCTTTCCAAATAACAGGCTGTTGTCTATTTTCCTGCCGGCCAATTCGAGGGCAGTACATTAACACGCTATAGTTCAATCCTTGAAGTTCGACGTAAGTACAAATTTATATTCTCCATTAATATTGATTAAATGCACAGTAATAGACAATGATACAACGATATAGGCAAAACCAGTACTCTCAATCACGCGGAAAATCACGTACAAAAAAACGTCTATTTTACTAAAGGCGGAAGCACTAAATATAAAAAATGACAAGCGTATTGCCACTGGCAGAATTGCGTTTTTAAATAACTTAAAAGTTTCTCGAGTCGTATAATGAATGCACTGCGAGTTTTTGAGCAAGATCACATTTTTGGTATATTTTGATGTGTAGTAGTCTCGAAAGTTTGATGGTGAAAAGATCGGTTGTACCTTACTGCTTTTGCATGGTGAAAATTTTCACTCACGTTTAAGTTCACACTGCTGTAATGCTACCGAAGCAGTTTATCTTGTTACGCTGAACGCAAGTCAATTTTGCGTGGATACTGTCGCGCTTATGAGCAAGTGGATAATCTGTTTGAGTGTCAAATAGCATAAGTCCAGTATTGGTTGTGATAATAAAACTTCGTATATTTAGCCAAGGAGTTAAATCCCAGGCAGGTGACGTGTCGACAGCTCTTTGTCTGCGCCCCTCGACGCTGGCGCTGGAGTGGGTTGAAACAAATTTTCACTTTGCCCAAACAGACATAAGGTTGAGCCACGACAAACTGGCTTCGGCTGTAGTTTGTTGGTTTGGACTGTGCACAGGTGAGAGATGAGCGACAAACTTGCACGTGGCCGATGAGTGCTTTTCGTAAACAAACCGCCGGTTGATGCTTGCTCGCCAATGGCTTTCTGCCAGGTCCAGGGTGCAGTTGTAAACCTGTGCAAGATAATATTTTTTCAGCTCTTCAAAATCTTTTGCACTTGCTGGACGGACCTATGACGGAAGAGGCACAGCGTCATATCCCAGCTCCCTGTAAACTTGCAGTACAACCTGCAAACGACCAGCCCAATTTGTTCCTGGGGCACTGTTACCCAACCGCTTGGCGAAACCTGTCTTTAGTATTTCTTTTACATTTTTACATCAATTTTTCACAACAGTGAGAAATACTTATGAGGTAATGTGCTTTCTGCATTGAGAAAGACAAACTGACCTTAAGATTTTAGTGTGACAGGATGCAGTCCTTACCCAATTTCATGAAAGAACAGGATTTTTATGTTTGCTGTATAAATAACAAATCAGACTTTAAATATGTCATTCTTGGAAGTAAAACCATGCAATAACGAAGTTTTAGTGGAAAACAAAAGCAGGATCTTTGTCAAAACTGTATATGTGTGACGTAAAAACAATCCCAAAATCAAAAGTAATACAGGCTTTTAATTTCTTTTAGAACTAACAATTCCTACCTTACAAATATTACAATCAGAACATGCCTGCAAAAATCAAGAAACAACAGGACGAAAATATCTTCCGGTGTAGGAGTTTCGGCGGACTACGTAATTACACGATAAAATAAATTACTACAGCTGGTAAGTCCAGCTTTTCATTAAATTTATTATTTACATTTACGTATTTGCCTAACATTCATGATTCATATCGCAAGGTTAATCGAATAACACAAGAGCACAGAACTGGTTAGTCATGGCACATTACAGAGTAGGTGTTAGCTGATAAACACAGCCAACATTGAGAGTGGAGCTAAACACTGAAACAGCACCCCAACCATAACTACATTCACTCGTCGTCATACAGAAATTCGGAAGTGGGAGAGAATGGAGACATTCTAATATCAGGTTTTGAGGTAAGCGGCCATCAAAAATTCGGAAGGGATGCTCAGCGGTGCGCAAAAGCATGTAAATTGTTTTGATCAAGGTTTTAAATGTTTTTATGCGATAATTCGCTTGAGGCTGACAACTGTTTGTTTTCACTGAATGTAAAGCAAGATTTGGCGGTTGATGATTTACTAGTTACATATATTCACTTTTGCATGCTTGGCTTGCGCACATCTTAAACATGCTGGGTGTGATACAGGAATCACAAGGAAATATAGAAACCATGAGGCGCCATGAGGCAGACGAAAGGTTTAGTTTGCTACGCAAAGGCAATATTTTTGAAATACAAACACCGAAACAACACGCCAACAACTACTGCACTTGGTCACCGTCATACAGGAGCGTTAAAAATAGTGGAGGAAAAATGAAGGCTTGTTTTCGTTATGAAAGTAATTGTATCAAGTTTTCTACAAGCACGGCGATGATAGTATGTGGAATTTTGGAAAATAAGGCTGCAAGTAACTTCTTGCACGGTCTTCATTTATCTGTTCTATTTCCTACCTAGCAAAATGTTTGATTTGTCCTAACAGACTCTTAGTCATAGACTTTGCTGGAAAACACAAATCGTGTTGCTAAACACCAACACAGTTTTAGTAGCATGTCCTGGTTTGTAAAATTTACTGCAAGATTTGGAATAAACTTACTTCATTTTTAACAAAGCAGCCGTTTCTGCTGCATGCACATTACGGCCACCCTGCCCTTGACCGCCTGATAATTAAGCGCCCCGTACAGTGTTTTCGGAAGTCTTGGTTGGACCCCTTAGTTAAAAATAATGCACACACATTTACGAGCACCATATCAGATAGTTGAGCTATTCAACTCATCATCCCGTCGAAATAGTTTCAAACTAAATTTTTCCTAACACTTCTAAATACAGTGATCGTACAGCCAAGTTGTGTAAGTCGAATAAATAAGACTTGCTATGATTTATCAACGCACAAAAAACGTTTATCATTTCAACATAAATGAAAGCGCTCACTCATGGTTAGCTGCAAAACATTTTCATTGGTTTCAAAAATAAACATGTTTATCCCAAAAAATGAGCACTTCATTTGTGTTAAGGACAGCGCATTCATGGTGATATCGCCGTATCTTGAGCTCTCCTAGAAATAGTGTGCAATGTAGCTGAAGAAGTGAGTACAATGATACAACCTAGGTGTCCCAACAAGTGTAGGAAAAATGATCTTTACTAAGTATAGTGGAAACTTATGGGCTGTGACTTGAGTTATTCATTGTCACACCTCCATGGAAGAGATCTGCCATGTTCCAAAATATTTGAAACAAAAATTTAACATGCATATCGAGGTTTCACGCTTCGGCCGGAGTTTTTCAAAACTTTAGGGTTCGAAGGTGGAAAAAAGAAATCAAGAGTTCTACGGTTTGAGTCGCTAAACTCTGCGTGCACTGCTGACAGGACAGTCAACAGTAGAATTACTCACTCTCTGAAAAACGTTAGATTGTACCCTTTTCAATTAGCTTTTTGTAGCAAAATAAAGCGATTTGTTTGCCCAACAAGTAAATATATACTAATTTTGCTGTGCGACTACCTCCATCGGCTGCAAATGTCAAATGACCCAAAAGCGTTGATTGCCGAAACGTTTTGCTTGGTAACGTTTTTGGAATTTTTCTCAAAAATAGCTAGTGGCGACCGCTCAACATCTAAATCGGTATTTCTTTACGGCATCCATTTTAATTTAACGACTGTAAATGTCATATTTATCAATCAGTGCAGCATGATTATGGTTTGTCGTATAGCATAGAAAAAACTCCACCAGATTTTTTTGCATTCTCGTCTCTTTTTATTTAATTGTGGTGACGGCAATTGGTATCAGGCCGAAGCCTGAAATTTGCTTCTTGCCGGAGCGGTTGTGATAAACGCTCTTGGACGCTCTTACCTAAGGAGCGCTACAGCAATTCACTCAGCGACCGGCGTTCGAAAACCCAACCTTAGAGGCGAACAACTCTACTACTGAGCTATCGCCGTCCCGTTATTATTATTTTCTCGTCTCAATTTTTAGGTAGTCACCTCCCATATAGTTTCGCACAGCATCGTGTTATAAAATTACCTCCTTTGGGTTTTCTGCCATGTTTTCACGAACGGCGACAGGCAAGGAGGTTCTCGAGCAATCTGTCTGACGTATCACTGCGCAGGTAACAACAAAGCATGATGAAATTATTCTTCTTCATATACATGTGCTGAAAATATTTTGCTTAAAGTTAAACGCATTTCTTCTCAACAAACTGCAAAAAATTTTCAGTACAAGCTATTACTGTTCTCATTATATTTTAAACTTGAACATTCCTTCTCTACTAAGAGGTGAAGCTGGGTGTGTGAGCTGGATGGCCACGTAGTAAGGTCACAGCAGGAGAATAGCGTGTATGACCTGTCAACTATCTATTAGTTCGCACCAATTCGGAGCATATCGGAAACAACCTTAGCTCACAAAGACATAGACATGGACCTGATTGCTAGCTTCAAACACGGAAAGTTACGCTTTAGTGCACCAACAAACCGGAAAACACCTGATTATGGAAACAGTCCACACAACCTGATTTTTCTGAAGTAAATCTGAGTTAATTCATTAAACCATGTTGCTTCTTTTCCTGTGAAAAAATACTTCATTTGTATGTTAATCAAACTATGGCACATCATTGAAACGAGAGCAACAATTATAACCGGCTTCACTACTCAAAGAGAGGTAATTACAAATAGTTTACAAGTCACTGTATAATCATTATATTCAACGTGCTGACTTAATGTACATACCTTCGTTAAGGTTTTCTACTTTTGGTTGGTCGTTCCGTCTGATTGTACAAAGTGCGAGTGTAATGGAAGCAGCTGCTCGTACCGACGGAGGGTACTTGAGAAAAGTTTCTTCAAGCAACATGATGTCCGAAAAATATTCAGCAAGGAAACAAGTTTTTTCGTTCAGGTTGCATTTCTGCAAACATGTCGTTCAGCTAAGATTTTTTTTAAAATCTTATACTTTTGACGAATTAAAACAAATTTCCCCAGGCCAAACGGTTGCACTTGTTTTGATACTTTTCAACATTTGATCATTCAAGTATTAAAATCTGATTTAAACCGAGTTTACCTGACATAGCAAGGTTATGTATTGATACGTTGTTGGTGTGGACAAAGTGCAGTCGAAGACACGAAGTATAAGTCTCTCCATGAGCAACACTTCCGACCGGGAGTATGTGTCTGCCGTGACGTAAGCAAACTCATCTGCGTCTGGAGGGTAGATTTCTTCGAATTTGGCAGCAAGAAACATCGCTGTGGTTCCTAAGGAAGATGCAGCATCATTTCGTGTCTTGGAAAACTTCCGTGGTGGCTGTTCAACCGTTATCAAAATCGCATGGAGTACCTTACTGAATTGGTGCTATTCAAACGTAATACTGTTCTAAGCATTCTTTTAAAAGCTCGGTCCTTTGCAGAAGCATTAATTCACACAATTTTAAACAGAAAAGTCATTTTTGAAACTACGACCCCAAATCTCAGCAGAGTGTTACTTATCTTTTACAACGAATGCAAAAGTTGGTTTAAGGTTTTCTGATTTGAGTTTTTTGACAAAAGTCAGGGCCAAAATACCAATTAGGTTGCGAAATGCTGCAATTTCAGGCAAAAATCCAGCTGGGTGATACAGGACAAGCAGCTCAGAAGCCACACACTATTTTATTTAATTACAATGCTTGGCGTGGTGGTTGAACCAACTGATAAGTACGTTTCACGGTTCAGTTTGCTTTGGCCACCGCGACCGCCATGAAGAAACTAGATTAACAGCAGCGCCATCAAGCGGTACAACCAAGTTAGTTGGATTCCCGCTCGCAGTGCATCGGTGTCTTGTCAGAAAAAGCACCAGTATATACTTTGGAAGGTTACAAATACATTCCAAAGCAGGTCTAATAGAAAGATTAAATAAATTATAAACTGTTGCCAGATGCTTGACTAAAAAAGAACGGCCATACAGCATATATGGCTAGATTAATCTTTTGAATGTCGAATTAACGAGGATTACGTGACAGATCTCGTGACACTGTTCAACTGCGATTACCTTCATATTTCTAAGCTAACCACAAATTCAGAGTAAAAGTGCATTCCTTTTCTAAAAAGTAATTTAAAACGACGGTGGAAAAGATTTGAACCAACTTAATTCATCTGCTTCTGGCACGAGTATCTTAAAGCTTAGTTTAACTCCAAGTCAACACAGACAGTTGTAAGCTTAGGCGCAGAAAAATATTTGAGCGTTCGCAATGTAATCGCTGTAGTTTGACTTACCAAGAAGCTGTAGCTTCGCTCGTGTTACCGACATGCTCGACAAGAACCGATCAACGTAAGACACAGCCAGATGTAGGGTTTCGTTTTGAAGCTTGTACTCATCTTGCACTTCAATCAACCAGTCCACGAGTTTCACTCGCATGGACGAGGTGATCTCTTTCTGTTTGGAAAGGTAGTCGGAATGTGGAGCATATTTTAATTCGGCGGATTTCATGAAGCGCAGTATATCGAGGAAGTAGTCGTCCAGTATGTCACACACCAGTTGTGTTCTGTGCTTTTCTCTGAGTTTGGTTTTCGAATCATTTCTTGGTTTGCTTACTGGTGCCATGCTGCAGACCAGCTGCGACTCGTCTGTGCTGCCACACACGTCGCTTTCCAACACGCTGCGGAAAGACGAATCGGATCCTGTGTCCATGCTATCGCTGCTGCTTTGCGAGTCGCAAAGTGAGGAGCAGATACGGATACTTTCGCTAGCTTCTTGAAGTTTGGCCTCTTCTTGGTTTCGAGTATTTAGCTGGTTTAGGTTGATGTCCCGCAACGGTACGCGATGAAAAGCATCGCGAGCCAGGTGTTCGTAATTGTCACAGTGTTCTCTAGGAAATCCATTGTAACAGACTTTCCGGGTAGGATCATTATTTTCTTTTCCACTTGTTGTTACAGTTGTTTCTGCACAACATTCGAGCAGAGGATATGATACTCCTGGTATTAGATTGTCATTCGGCAATGTCTTCGTCCTGTGCTGTCCCAGCCACTTATGCCCGGTCTTTGCAGCTCTGGTAGGTTGGACTCTGGTGTTATTAGGGTCCAAGGCAGAAAGCGGTTTCCTCTCAGCAATCATTATTGTCCTTCATCAAACAGAACATTTTCTTAGAAGAGGTAGAAGAATAGTGGAATGCGTGTCAGTAAGGGAAACACTATATTTCGGTTATAAAAAGTCTATCTTTGGTCTCTTTAGATGAGGGGTTCCCAACCTAGGGTACATGTACTCCGAAGGTTACATTTGCCTATATGAAGTGGTATATTTAAGGTTAGCAATAGAAGGGAAATATACATTTACATATTATTCATTTCCAAGTATTCATACATATGTCAGTGAATATTATTATCAAAATTAATTTATGTCTGAAACCAGACTTTGTACAAACTCAGTCATGGTCCTAAAAGTCCACTGTAGTTATAAAGCGCCATCAACGCACCATATATATGCTTTTTGTTTAATATACCAAGGATTAGGCGTGATAAAATATTTGGGAAAAGTCGATCAAACCAGTATCAGACATGATCCAGTTTGGTAGAGGCTTGCATTCGTCTCGTCTTCTTTAACTTTTAGTGGTACATGGTCATCTGTCGAAATGCTGCAGGGGTACATGGTCAGGGAAAGATTGGAAACCCCTACTTTATATGATGTTCATAAGCCATACAACTAGATATTGTAGATGGAGCCATGCATTATTTTTTAACTTCACTTCTCATCCGTAGAAATCCGATGGCGTTAACTCTTGTAGAATCTCTTATTACGTGGTAGAGTTAAAGCTTGATACTTGGTATGCAGAAACAACTTTAAAAATGAATTTTAGAACAAACCGCATTTTAACGAAAATGTTTACCTTTAATGTTATAATGACATAGTCTCTATACTCCTGGGTTAAGAACAAAGCGATGAATAGTCTGCTCCATCCACAAACACCTATTTTAGGCTATTTTTAAATTTTAAAGCATCCTAGAGGAAAGCGTNTTTCGTTCTTTGTTTCAAGAATTTCGCTTAGAATGTCACTATGTACTAAGTAGATTTTAAATACTGCGTAACCAGAGGTTAACGATTTATAANATAATGCAGGCATAAGTTCATTTATCTTATGAAAGTGTCCATNCTGCTGATCAACTCCAAAGCTGAAACAGCACACTTTTAGCCATTTAAAGAATCGTTTCTCTANATTTTATTTGAGTACNTGCAACATCAAGATACTTTACGCATAGCTAAAAAATTATGACTGCAAAGTGTACAATAGAACTAAGAGCAAGCATCCCTCATGCAGTACTATAAGGCAAAACTTAGAATTTGAATTACCATCTTTGTATGTCATGCCTATCTAGACGCGGTGACAAGCAATATTGCGTTAGGTTGCTTTACGAATCCAAATACAGATCAATAACACAAAAAGTTGGCACACTTTAAGTACTCTCAAATAATTACGCTCACTTTCAGCTGTATCGGTATGGTTGTCTGCTATTACTAACCTGCCGTACTTTGACAAAACCAGAAGTGGGGAGAGGCTCAGTGAGAAAATAAATGCAACTTGTTGCTAGTCAAGACAGCTGAGAGCTACAGTACTGTATTTCTGTTGAAATTTTTCATGATAAATGGCAACAAATGTCACATGAACTTGGTGTCACAACCAAGGAGTAAAAATTCTTGTTCCTTTCACCAAGAAGGGCAGCAATCGACTGCATTCCCCATCTTCCTGATTAAGCCTGCACCACTGCTGCTAGCTGAGGCCATTCATCCCTTTGCAAGTTAGTTTTCAAGTTCCAACATTCTTTGAAACTTCATTTCAATTTTTCAAGTTTAAATTGCACCACTTTTTCAAGTATATTGAATCTTTTACTGACCAGAGTTACATATATTTTAGGCATAGTCTTATGCTTGTGATGCATCATCTTGCGAGAAACTGGAAGATAGAAATAGAAAGTCTTTGAAAATTGACATGTCCAAACAAGACACGAAATGCTGCTGATAGCTAACAATGAAATGGTTGTTGCGTAACAATCACGCAAATTTTCCTGAGTCAGTGGGGACAGTTTTAAAAGTAACTGAGCACCAAATTAACGGTTTTCCAAATTTTTGTACCATACATTCGCAACATCAATTGGAAATTTCCTAGCAAATTGTACGAAGAAAACAGACCAAAACTTGCCAACAAACTTTGCCCTTAGATAGTTAAATGTATGCAGCAAAGATAAAAATGAAGTGGGTACTAGTCTAATTCTTAAAGTTGAAATCACCACCGTATTTCTGTGTAATTGTAACAATGCTTTGCTAGTATTGGCTTACCTTGTTTGCTTAGGAAAGTTCTTCACTTGACAAAACAACAGGGATATCGTATTCATCAACTGTTCAACCAGTATTTATGAAGGTATACTTCAACTTCGCATGGAGACGGTTTACTGGCAGCATAACTTTGTGTATTGAGTGTTTGCAACGTCATAAACTCAAAACAAAATAAGCTCAATAATCTTTCAATGACGAAATAATAGATAGAAAGACTGTAAGCGGGGTTAAAGAAGAGCTTGCAACAGTTTAACACAGTGTTGCCACTGCTGTTTTTTTTTTCACTAGATCTGGGGTGTTTCTGTTTTGTCTGGGGTCTTGGGGTTTTTATTGAAAATCTGTTTTTTTTTAACTCTGGTCAAATTTTTGAAATATATGCTGTTTTAGTGTATTTTCCATTCAAGAATACAATAATTTCATAGGCATAATGTGCAGAGTCAGTAGCCAGTACAGTTAAGTAGGGCTAAGCTTAACCAAATTGTTTTAAATTTATAGATTCATTAAGCACTGACTAGGCATAGGTCAGCACTATAATCTATCGCTAACATGTCAAGGGCTTTTCTTGTGCATGATTTTGGAATGTTTTTTTGACTTTGAAGATGATATGGTTGAGAATCTGTTGAGAAATGAGAATCTGTTTTACAGGCGCATTGTGATAGGCATGAATGTAAAATTTTGAAAGTGAAATTGGTAGTAAAATATTGCATTGATTAGTGTGAAAAGAAAACTGTAGGACCTTGAATGTATCATGTACATGTTTCAATTTATGCATTTATGTGAAGGTAAAAGAAAACACTAAACGATTTTCAGAAAAGATCTAACTAACTTTATGTTACTGCATACCTTTGATTTGTTGCTAGCCTACTTGTAAATTGTCATTATGTTTAAAAATAGACCTGAACTTGTTAAAAATTTGATGCAAATAATGCGTATTATATAAATTTTTATGTGGAAGTACCGTTAGCATACATTTCAAGTTTGATTTTGACTTTTCAAAAACATTTTGTATGTCTTGGGTTTTTATTATTTTCTGTTTTTTTTTTCAGAGTAAAATCTGTATTTTCTTCATAACAGAGCGGCAACACTGGTTTAACAGTAGCCTACTGACGTTAATCTGGATCAGAGGTCCAATAGGAAAGCTCTATAGACGTAAATCAATGCAAGAAAAAGTACCAGAACAACAGGTCTCTCTTTGATTTAAACCTATGAAACATTGAAAACATGTAGCGTATGCAGCATGTTTCGCCATCATTCCTAGCGCACGGCATGACAGGCGGTTTGACTTTTCAAAATGGGCATTTGCCATGCCCTAAAAGCTCAGGAGTCGGCAACCTTTTGCTGTGTGTGACTTAAGGTTTCAAATCATTCAGTGTGCCAACAACACACGCATTTTAGACGAATCAAAGGTCATGTACCATTTGCATGGCCGTAGTCAGGGTGAAATTTTTTCCGAGGCGAATATTTTAATTACGTCCCCGGTTTAGTATGCCTTTTAATGAAGTTCATGGAGACCTAGCATACTGCCGTCATCGAATCTAGGCTGGTGTTTGCGACACAGTGTAACTGCACTGCTGCTCTTTTTAAAATAGCCACACAATAAAATGTGATTTGATTTAACGTTGCAAAAATATTTCGTGCCAACACTACAGAAGGTTCACGGAGGAATGTGGCTCATTTGCCTCAATCTAGCTACGGCCTAGATTTGTTTGAATCACAACAAAACTGAAATGTAAAACTGTAAAAGCAATTGCGTGCCATGAAAAATGTAAAAGAGTTTCTGCGTGTCATTGGAAATTGTTTGATGTGCAAAGTCTGGCATGTATGTTGCCAACCCCTGTCTAAACTATATCATTTATGGGTAAATCATGGCCCGGAACGGTGATGGCCCCGAAGGTGCGTTGAAAAGGGTTTGTGAAGTCAAATTCGACAACTAGGCTATTGGAGGAAAAACGGCAAAAGCTTTGATGTCGCCCCAAGAGAGTTAGCAACATCTTTTCCCCTGCACAGGTTGTTGAATGCAGTCACTGTGAGTAAGGAGGCAAGGGTCAACATGCCTGGAAACACGGTTTGTTCAGGGGCCCACAAAGTGAGAAGCTGAAAAATGATATAACTAGAAATGAACATTCAACGTTTTGATTACATCACCGTTTTCCGCATCATTATTGAAGAAATGAGCTTGTCTGTGTCGGACACTTGCACCTCAATCTCGACCATGTCCTCATCGCTGACAACTTCCGGCACCGAATTTGACTGGAAGAGGGCCTTACACAACCCAACATTTTGAGGGTGCCAATAGTCTTTAAACTCCTGACTTCTATTACCAAATGTGCCTCCGTCACAGCCTACATTAGCAACCGATTTTGCTTAAGTGTTTCGCAGGCCCGTCTTAACAGCATCATGAGCCAAAGGCAAACAAGTGTGCTGGTGCCTCTACGACAAGTATAGTGGTAAGTCACTTCATTTGCAAAATAGCGTAGGACGCTGTGTTGGTGGAACCCCAGGCAAGGGGCACCGCGCCCACATGTTAAGATTACTCTGAGTGCTTGCTCAAACCTTATAGATTCATTAAATTGGAAATTAGGTGTTGTATTAAGTGTTGAGGATTTTTCAGAGTAAAATAGCTATATGCAATATGCAGAAAACGAGGTTGTTCCATAACAAATAGTAACTAGGGAAACGAAAGCTAAAAATAAAATAACTCGAGACGCAGCATAGGTGGATCCAGGATTAATTTTAGGGGGATCAGCGACAAATTAATGCGGATGTGTACTGACTGAATAGCCCCAGCGGTGAAGACCCAACTGCTATGATAACTTTTTTTTTAATAAACACGGTTAACAACCATATAAATTTCGGCCGAATCGCAATTTCACCTTTACCTAGGCTTACTGGGACGTTTCCGGAGCAGAAGCGGTTTTTACAACAATTCAGAAATTATTCTGAAACTTATCTAACCTTAAAAAAGTAACTTGTTAATTGTCGAAAATATTTTAATATTAGCAAAACAAACACAAGTCCCGCCGAAAGAAAGCGCTGGACTGACGTAAAAGTGACGCAAAAAATACACGAAAAAAACGAAATGCCGCCAGTAACCTTTGTTGGTCGTCTGTACAAGACCCATGCCGCATTGTGTTCGAAAATTGCAAACGTGCATGAAATAAAAGTTCATGACGTTCGGACTTGGAAATTTGTTTATTTTCAGAAAATTGTCCGAGTTTTATTACACATCACAAATGTTTAGCCAAAATGGCGAAATTTGTTTACAAAATACCAGCCAATCAGTGGCACACTATCAATCACAAACTATATTTAAACAAAATGCAAATGATATCAAAAACATTTGACCACAGAAAATAACTTGAAGGTCGAAAAAAGGTAGTTATTTAGAAAAAAGCACAACTCCCTCCCCCACGAAAAAAAGTTTGGTGTACGCGCAAAGGCGTAGTCACGGGGCCAAGGGCATCATTGACCCAAAACTTCTAGCGTTTCTTGCCATTTTGTGCTTTGAAAGGCGGTGTCCAAAACAAAATACTGTTGCTCGTTTAAAGTCAAGATATTTTTCCCAACAAAAATTTGGGGCCTGACTACGCCACGTAGGCACGCGCAGAGGCACGCGTCCCAAAAAACTCGAAGCAATAAATGTTACGGTCACTTCGAGAGTTGTTGCGATTGCTCTAGGCTTTTCGCCGATTGGCGTAATCAAGCGTGCCTTGCGAAATCAAGCGTGCCTTGAAAGTAGTCCACTCGTTTTTAAGAAGAGGGCAAAATTGATTGATTTTATTGTAAAGGCACAACGCCGACTGAGTTGCGAATGTTGTTCGGCTGTGACAGGTAATAGGCATAAGGCCGATTTACTGTTGCTTCCTGTGTAAGGCAAAAGGCCTTTTTGTAT
>JGI24022J15233_10000193_pt1 | contig 30188 bp, 26 predicted proteins | sample Ectturendosymbi2_FD_15233 | JGI IMG/M metagenome (IMG submission 15233)
CAGATTGCCAGAGAGAGAACAAAGTCAATTGGTGTTAGACCAAGTTCTGTCGCAGGCTTGCAAAACCGCCTCTATTTATACCAACTCTGACCAATCACATTAGATTTCTGATTGACGTACATCCGTTGTCTTGTCTTTCAAGTTCGATTTATATGTAGTAGAGGTTGTTTTTGCTCTGCTACATCCCTCCGGCGTTTACAGAAATTGATTTCCTAATCAATTTATATTTCAAGAAGGATCGTATATGTGGAAAAACTGCTTCTGTCGTCTTCCTGAGGATTTTTATCCTCCTGCTTTTTCTTCTTTTGAGAGAATCAGTGTGGATCCTTGGTGAGTTTCGAGATCGCCAGAATTTTGGTCAGAATACTGAGTAGGTATTTCCCAGACGGGTATCTCATTTGATCCCCAAGTTCGGTTATGTAATCTCTTGATGTTTTAACTCGTCTTAATTTTCTTCTCGTTGAGGTTGGTTCGTATTCCGTTTTTGCTTTTATGTTGTCGGAGAGCATGATCGCAAGAAACAGGATAACAATTATTATAATACTTGTCGTTATGCCCCAGAACCATCTGTGATTCCAGTACGTGTTTTTCTAGGAAGATAATTATTGATTGAGTTGATTACGTTTATGTCCTTTTTCATATCCTTTCCATATGTGAGGATGTAGGCTTATGTCTGTAATTACATTTACTTCATTGATTTGTTGTTCTGCTTTGTATATAAACTTGTACATAATAAAGAGTATTATGATTCCTGCAACTGTACTTATCGCAATTATTACTATTTTTATTGGTTCACTTATTAAATTGGCTCCTGTTTGTACAACATCTTTAACAAGATTTGATCCAGTGTCAAGTATTTTGATTCCAGCATTTCCGATGCTTTCTATGACTCCAGAAATCCCAAATCCTTCACCAGCTCCCAGAAAAGGGATAGGTTCAAAGCTATTGGTGAACTCTATATGTTGTATGGGTTTGATAGTCATGGTTACCAGTTCTTTCAGGAGTTTTAAATCTTCTAAATAGGTATTTTCCTTTTTTAGCATTTTATTCATTTCGTCAAATTGTTCCAATCGTTGTGATTGATTATTACTAATTAATGGATGTTTTTCTTTCCATCTAGTCATATTTTGTTGATTCGTTTTTATGATTCTATATATTTCTGTGTTATAGATTATTCCTTTGTTTATTTGATTTCTGTAAACTGTATCGTTTCTCAAAGAGGGGATATTTTGTAATGTTTTTAATGTTTGTAGGATCAATTTTCGGGAATTATATTCCCGTATTGCCATTCGTGTTTCGTGTGCATTTCTGCTGAGTATGAGTTTCCTATTTTCAATAGACCTTCTAGTCGTTATGATTTGCTGTTGTAAAAGTTGTCTGTTGAATGCTAAAATATAAGTTTCAAATTTTTGTTGCCTGTTTGCGATGTTGGCCGTTATTCGGGAGAGTTTAGCTATAGCTTTGGCCAGTTCAAGTTGTTGTACTTGGAGTTCTGTAACTTGATTTTCTACTTGATTCAACTGGAGAGTGAATCTGCTTTCCAGTTCTTCCAGTCGTTTATTAATCCTATCATTGTATGTTTTCATTTGTGCTTCAATTATGCCCGCTACTAATGCTCCTATCATAATTGAGATGAGAAATACTATCGCAAGGGTCACTTCTCTTCTCGTTCTGGGATCATCATGTATTCTAGTCACGTTCCCACAGACAGTATAATTGTTGGGCAGGAAGCAAGCATTGGAGTAGGCAATTGAAGGTTTGTTCATTTCTATATCTGGAAGAATGCCTGGTTTCTGTAGTGCAGTTTTGATGGAACCCACTGCATATCTGCAATGTGGTTCTTGTTTTTTTGCACACTTTTCTGTATTTTTGTAATATGGGAAACAATTTGTATATTCCTTTTTGTTCATATGTAGGGCATTATACATATCTGTCTTTGCTGCACTTATTCGTTCACAATATTTGTTTTCTTGATGATACGCCATTAGCGTATTTTTCGGCAAAAGGCTTCCATCCAGCATAGCGCTTGGTATGGTCATTAGCTGTGATTGTAAATTTTGTAAAGCAAAATGGATTGTTACCTTGTTTTTTCTCGTTGGTCCATTTTTTATTGTTAATACATACCAAGATGGTGTTTTAATTCCATCTTGTAATTGCCAATTTTGGCATTGAAATATATTTGACTGTCCCCATCCTATGTGTATTATTGATTGTTTGTTTTTATCTGGAATATTTCGAAATCTTCCTCCAGGTATTGTGATTCGTGTCGTGTCTTTGTCTACTATTTGTATATGTATAAAATCGTTAATGTTGCATAGTGATGTGTTTTTTTTACTTGCAGCTTTTAATATTTTTGTTTTTGTTTGGTGTGGAAAGGGGATTAAAAGTTCTTGTATTGGAATTTGACACGGTTTACTTAGTTCTGTTGTCGTGTCATTTCTATGACTTGTATTTGTGATTTCCACTTTCCATTTTACCCATGTGGAGGTTTCGTAAAAGCTTGCTATTATAAATGGTATAATTACAGATATATCATTTATATAAATGCTTTGTATGGCATTTATGTCTCACACATTTTGGAAATTTCGACTTTCATAAGTCGGAATTTGATAATAAGGTTTCTGTATGGTTTGGAATTTGAGTACGTCTATGCGGTTGGTTTTATTTAGAATTTCAGTCGAATTCAGGGTGGACCATGAGGACTCAGGGTTCCACTGGAAAGATCTCGTGTATGGGCATGAACAATGTTGTTCATATTCTGCGAATGAAGTGTAATAACGTCCTTGTGGAAAATAATGTTGTGTATAGGTTTTTGTTTGAAATCCTACCAGTCCATATTGTGATGAAATTGTGTAACTGTTCATTTGAGACATATTACATCTGTGATTCATTAGTGTATATAGAGGAATCTGTTTACTCACTTGTAATGGTGTTGGGATGTTGGTTGTAGAATATCCAATGCGTTGTAATTCTCGTAGGGCTGTAGTTTCGCCATTGGCATGTAGCATTTGGTCAGGGAAAGGGCTTGCAAATGCGAAATGTATGGTTTGCACCGTAGCTAGTAAGAAAATTAGGTTCATTTTGTGAGAAATTAATTTGTTTATTGTAAAGAAAAAAAAGGTATTTTTTTCGTTTAAAAATGTGTAAGGGTCATTGTAATAATATTTTTGTAAATTGCCTTGTCAAAATAGTAATGGTTTTATACAATATATGCATAAATTCGTTCGCGTATGGTTTTGCGGCATATAGGGCAACTTTCAGTATTGTTGTTGCAATCGCGGCACGTGGCTAGATGTCCGCAAGGTAAGAAGACTGTAGATGCTTTGTCACGAAAGCATAGTTTACATAGATATTGGGTATTGAAGTCGGGGATGTCAGTGGTTTGTAAAGTCTCAGTATCTCGATGTTGAATATGATTTAGTGTTGAGGAAGTCGTTGGATTTTGGTTTTTGCCCTTTGTATCCTTGTTCTCTATTTCAGTTTGCATATTCAATAAGGATTCCACCAAGGTGGAAAGTAACTTAAATGTTTGGCCGTCGTTGGTAAGCTTTTGTTTGAACGCAGAAAAAATGTCTTTTTCGGTGAAGCCCATGAGTTTGGCTTCCGGTGTCAATGGTGAGTTTTCCATTTCGGTGACAGTTTTCAAGTTGATGATTTCATCTACTTGTTTTGGATCAATTATGAGTGGATCTGTAGATTGAGATGGTAAATTTCTGGCACTGAGACTGATCGGATTAGGAGTCTTCGGTCGTTGGAGATATTTGAAGCAAGAAGTGATATCTGCAATGTATTCCGGTCCTTTGTTTTGAAGCAGAAATTCGCAATGAGGGAACCATTTGGCGTGTTCAAACCAAGGTTCGTCGGTATGGTCCCAGTTTTGTAATCCTCCGTTGCAGTACCAGCATTTGACACAGTCGTTTGTGCCTAAGTAATAAAGTCCGGCTTTGGCCATGTCGTCAGGTGTCGCTGCAAGCCGTTCTTGAGGCCATTTGTTTGTATTGTCATGAAAGGTTAACAATCTTGCCGTAAGTGTACGCATATGCGGATTGATGGGGTTTGAGCAGGGGAACATCAACGGAAAATTTGTTTTGGAAATAGGATCCTGAGGTTGTTGACAGTCTTGTGACTGTGGTCTCTTCTGGCCGGCTGGGTTTGCTGTTTGCAGGCTTGATTGGGGTTTGCCTTTGCAAAGTGTAAAGATGGGGATATTGGTATAAAATTTACGTTGAACAATTTGACAATGTGGTCGATGCCATTTTGTTGATAACGGATCATCCCCTAGTGTCCAATCTTGGATTGTCTGTGCACAGTCGAAACATTTGACACGATCTTTGTATCCCACATAAAAAAATCCATTTTTTGCAAGGTGGCAAGGATTGATTATTGCCGCTGAGGGAAATTTTTCAAAGGTTGTTAAACGATAAATTTCACTATTATTGTTTCCCGGGCGTATATAAACGCTGTGTTGTCCTGGTGGATCACGGGTTATCTCAAGTATTCGGCCGTCGTGCTGGATTTTATTCATTTGTTCTTTTGTCGTACGTATTTTTCTTTGCGTGGCTTATAACATCCGTTAGGATTCTTTAGGCGATGGATGAATCGTTGTGGCAATCACTTTTTCACCTGTTGAAGTCTCTACAAGATCTAATATATCTGCAGAGGAACATAAGCGATGAGCATGCAGGCAGCGCAAAAAAAACAAAAAAAACATGAGCAGTAATGTCATAAATGTTTTGTAATAAATATGTTTTGTTAACACTCTTGTACTGACATTGGGAAAACAACAAATAAATTGCCCAGATAAGAGCGCTTGAGGATAAGTAATGGCTTTCTGCTAGCTGCTTTGGTTAGACGTAGTTTTATGGCCTTATCATAATATATCCGCTCTTCAATGAGGATGTCCTGATATGCTTGGGTCGGCCGAAAATGAAAATGGGCCTGTGTCATTTCCGTAATATGTAAGCCTTGGATAATGACATATTTAGCGTAGTCACTAGAATGTGTGGGCTGGTATGCTTGTTTTTCTTGGTTTGGCCAAGAAGTCGTATTTTCGTATCTGTGAGGTGCTCTGATGATAATATTTTGTGCCATTGATTGCCACTGGATGTAAAAAGGATTAGATATTTTGAATAAAATTTTTGTCGGCATGGTAGTCAGTCGATATGTTTTTCCAGTGTTTATGGTGTTGGCATAGCGCGATGGTATGCTGGCTTTATAACTCGGTTTATCCAATTGGTAGTTGCGTTTGATGCCAGAAAGTTGGTCATGTACTATATTCAGTTTATGATTAATCTTTTTGAGTGTATGGTGGTGCTGTCTGTCGCGTTGCCTTGAAGGTGCGTGTTTCTGAACTTGTTTTTGTCGAGCTTCCGGAGATGTAGTTATTTTGTCCTTGTGTTTTTCTTCTTGTATTTTTTGCTGTGGATTCTTCCTTTTGCTGTGTGTTTCCGTAGCTGTGATATCGTCGTCAGAGAAGAGGACGGTGAGATCCAGAAGTTCAGCATCAGAGAAATGGGCATCCATTTTAGATTTTTGTTGTTATTTTTATGTTAATATAGCCCCCTATGACTGTGAACACAGTAACATAGAATATCAACGGCTGGTAAAAAGGTACACGAGTTACAGCAATTTAGTGAAACATTGGAAAGACAATTTTATTGTAATTTTTCATGAGAACTCCATTTTGGCAATATGGTTGTTTGATCAGATTGCCTAGGAGTTGACCAACATTGATAATTTTATCGTTCTGTTTTTGTATGTGAAGTATGGCTCCGTCCATGATCCATTCTAGCTTCGTTGCTGAGATTTGAGCACTTGGCGTGAACTGTATTCTGCATGATCCCTCAGGTTTGCGAAGTCCTTGAAGATGAATGCCTATTGTGCTTTTGTGTTTCCACTCTACGGGAGATCGTATCTGAAGAGTGTTATCTGTAATGCTCATAAAGGATGCTATATTGCCATTTAGTATGAATTCAGTCATTATGACAGTATGGCGTTGGATTTGTTATATCAAGTTTTCTGAAGAGAGTAAATGTATTGACGATTAGAACATAGTAATCAAAAAAATATTTTTCTTATCGCGCACCGTGTGCATCAGAATAACTCGTCTAAGTGCACTGTTTGCTTATCATATAGATATCCTAAAAAATGTAGCAGATTTATTTTCTTCATAATCGGCAAATTGTGTTAGTGGTTCTGCTGTAAGAAATCCCAAGGGTTGACCAATCTTCAATGTGTTGCCTTTTGGTATTTTAATATATAAAGCAGAGCCTTTGTAATCTTTTTTCCAGTTTTTGTACAAAAACTTCAGGTGCTGGATGAAATCTAATTATCATTTTCGCATCTGGTATGTGTAATCCTTGTAATTGTACTCCAATAATCCCTTTGTGGTGTTTATCTGTAGCGATTGGTGATTTAATGTAGATCTTTGTATCAATTTGTTCGAGGTAAAGGGAACTTGGCGATTGAAGAGTGATAATTGACATGTTGCGTCAATATGTCGGCAGTGATGTGAGAACTTTGTATCTTCTGTATTCAAGAAGGAAATACAACGATCGTGTGATTAATATGTTGTCTGCATACCGGGCATCTTTCCTCGCATTTGTTGATGCATTCCGTACAAGTTATAAAATGTCGACATGGCATTAACAATGTATTTCGCTGATTTTTCATACAAATGATGCAATCGATTAATTTTTGTAATGATTTGATGATTTGTTCATCAATGGTTTGAGTAGGACTTTCCACTTCCATTGAATAATATTGTATGAGCTTAGAAACGATATCCTGTTGTGTATTTAGGTTTTGCAAGAGTTGAAGTGTAGACCCATGGTTTATGAGTGACGTCAGTTCCGAATTTAACGTTGTTGGTTCAAAAATTCGGATTTGTTGTTTTATAAAACGATAGTAGGTGGTCATCTGAAATGTCATTGAAGAAGCTTTGTTTAATATATGTTTCACAAAGAATTTGTTTTTTTGTGAGATGATATTGCTACAGTACGGGAAGTGTCTGGCATGTGTCTTCCAAGGATGTTCTCCTTGTGTCCAGCATGCGTGTGTGCCATGACAGGATGAACATTTATAGTATTTTCCTATGAGTGTTGTGATTTTGGTTAAACCTGTCTCTTTAATTAGTTGTTCGGGGTCAGTATTCGCAATATTGGTGATATCTTCGTTTTGTTGTGAATTGTCGTCAATCGACGCGGTGTGTGTAATACTTTTGTTGGTTGGGTCTTGTAAACGAAGATGATGGCAGTCTGGTGATGCTAGGAGATGTATTACAAAACTGGAAACATGTGGAGGAAATTTAGTAAGTATTATGCCACAAGAAAAACATTAGATGTTGTGACTGGTGGTGGCTAAAGAGAAGAAACCTTCGTTCGCTAAGTCATGAGTGTCAAATGAAGTTTGATTCCAGTTACTATTGAAGGTGCGAAAGTGATGTGTTTCATCAGTTATGTCAAAGGTTGTTGCATCATTTGGCAAGCATGTAAGGGGGTATTTAAGGCGCATATAAAGGGTTGTGTCTGCGATGAATTTGGCTGTGGCCAGATGATAAGGTGAAACATGTTGTTTTTGTAATATTGATTGTCGTTGCATCGTGTTAAGTGGTGTACATAAGTGCACACATGCAAATCTGTAAAAGAAAATTAGGACGCAATGATTCTGCTATTTTTTAAAACAGTTACAGAAACTACATGCAATATTAAACTAGTGACCAATAAGATGCATTCAAATAATGTGAAGCCAAGTGTAACACTCAGTAAATATTCCTGTTTTTGTGCAGTTTGTTTTTCTATTCTTGATAAAACTTCATCAGATACATTGTGAATTCTTGAGAAAATGTCTAAAATTGTATGGCTGGTTGCAGCATGTGTTTGAAATATAACTAAAATCATTATTACTAAAATAGTGAGTATTCTTTGTGATTTCGACATTTTGATATGTCTAAAAATTTCTGAAAAATAAGGTATATTTATTTATTTCATAAAATGAAAAGCTTTGCCGGCTTTTCACTTCAAGATTAATTTTAGTAATAAAACATATCGGGGCTACGTTTGGGGATTATTTTTCTTGCTCGCGTCGATCGTAGTTGCGGAGTTTCAATTGGGATTTGATTAAACGGATTCGCTACTTTTTGTTTGTTTGCACTTATTGACTGTTCGTGGCTTGGGCTATTGCGAGCAGCGGTCTCGGTTTGACGTTCTGGGTTTGAAAAGGGGGTGATTTGCATTGGACGGATGTGAGATTGAATCTGTTTGTATCTTTTCGTTGGAGATCCTTCATCTGCTGTTATATCAGGTATCTCTGCTATCTTTACAACATCTGTTGCTTCTATATTGTTGTCGTTGTTTCCTTCATTCTTCTGCAAAAAAAAGGAATTTTTTTCATGAGGCTAGTCATTACTATCTGTCGTTACTCTCACGTCACATGAAAGGTACCCTTGAAACGAAAGAGTATCGTCTTGCGATTTTTATTCGTTTATTTGTCGCATTTCTGTCACTGCACTGTTATGTTGATTTCGATTTTTGGCCAGTTTTGTATAGACTAGCAAGTGCTTGTGTTGAGTTGCAAGTTTGTTATTGTGTTATCTTGTTGTGACATTTTATCTTCTTCTATAACATCGAAGTTGGAAATAGAGAAAATCGGAGAAAAGGAATTGGAAAGAGTTATAGGGTTTTGATGTTTCTAAGAAGTTTGTCATGTCATTTGATAATTAAACGAATATATTTAAATTATGAGGAGTAGTTAGTATGCAAACCTGTGATTCAGATTCCTGTGTGTCCGTCGGCGTGAAGTGTATAGGATGTAGATGTAAATATGATATCCTTTTGATGTTTCCATCCATGTCAAGGAGCATAGAACGTGTCTGTCTGTCAATGATTTTGAAAGGACCCTTGTACAAAGGTGACAGCTTGTGTTTTCTCTGTAGTATGCGAACGTATGCATGTGTTGCCGTATCCCAATGTGGTGAAAGGAATTCTTTGCGTGTACTCTGTTGGTGTGTGTTTATTTTAAAACGGTCAACCGTTGGTTCGACCCAGTTAGGAATTCCAGGTGTCAAGATCGAAAAGCCATAAGCGCGGTATGCTGGGGTGGATTGTAGGTCATGGTCATAATGTGTGTTCACTGCTAGTACAACTTGTGCTAGATAGAAAGGCCACAAAGTCGGGTTTTGGTATGATTTCAAGATTGTCTTCATGGTACGATGCACTCGTTCGACTTTGCCGTTACAGGCTGGATTCGCTACTAGAGTGAAACGGTATTCAATGCAAAGTTTGTGCATATGCTCCGCCCACTCCTTTGATCTGAATACCACGCCATTGTCCGTGGGAATCACTCGAGCGCATCCGTGCGTGAAAATCCAGTGATTTTGTAGCGCCAACCATATATATAAAAAATTTGGTCGTGGCAAGGGCACTGCAGTGAAAAGAGACGTTTTTCTGTCTATGATGGTAAGGCATTCTTGCATTTGTGGGAATAAAATGTTCGGGCCGAGGAGAAAATGATCGAGGTGGAGTGTCTGAAATGGGCCATCATAGGCTTCGTACTTGGTTGCTGGATTGAGAAACTGATTGCGTTTCGTTTTGCATCATAAACATGTCGCGCATTTCTGTAACATTTCACGAATAAATTTTGTGCATTTTTGGGAAATGAAAAAGCTTTCTCAGACTCTGATAAGTTTGTTTCCAGGATAAATGATGGAACGCATGATGAGCTCTTGTCAGAGTTTCCAAGAAGTGGGCTTGTGGTATCCAAATAAATTTCCGACCTTCAGCGTTTGTCCAAAAATATAGGTGATCCGTTTCGCTAATAGGATTTTTGTCTGAGATTTGGAGAAATTTTGCTTTTTGTGCGGTAAATAATCTGAGTTTAAAATCCTCTGTGAAAACAGGAGTTAACTTCGTTGTAAATTGTTTTAGCAATTGAGAAAATCGAGAGTCGTGCATAATTGTCATATTGATTTGTGCTATTTCCGGATCTTGTTTCAGCAAGATGCGGCTTAGGAAGTCTGCAGTGTCATTATGAACGCCAGAGATATGTTGGACATTCATCTCAAATTGTGATAGGAATTGCAGTCGTCTTCGTCGGAATTTGTTAAGAGTGTGTTTCGCACCTAACAATGTGAGGAGGGGTTTGTGGTCTGTATAGACCGTGAATGAGTTGCAGTCTAGTAAGAAGTGGAAAAAAAGAATCGATTGTTCAATCGCCAGCAATTTGACATCAATCGCTGCATATGTTCGTTGTGCTTGTGTGAGAGGTTTGCTAAAAAATCCCAGTGGTAGCACTTGGTTTTGTTGATCTGTTTGGAACAGCATAGCTCCCAGAGCTTTTTGTGATGCGTCCGTCACTAAGCATAGGGGTAAATCTGGGTTGTAAATATGGTTAGCAACTGCGTCTATGATTAAATTACGTATTTTTGCTAAGTCGTGAATCAAAGGACGTGTCCATTGGATGGCTACTTTTTTGCTGTGTTTTTTTCGGTACTGTAGATCCTATTTTGTTGAGGGCGTCTTGAAAATGCGCAATCTTTGGAAGATAGTTGCGAACAAAATTTGCGATTCCTAAATATCGTCGTAGGTCACGAATGGTTTTTGGAACTGGTAGGCGTTTGAAAGTATCAACGTATTTATGAGCTTGTTGTAACGTTTTGTTTGTTAAGTAATGTCTAAAAACGTTGTACTATCTGTTCCTAGTTCACACTTAGAACGATTAACTGTTAGATGATGTCTGGAAAATTGGAATAACAAAAAATATACCGCCCTTTTATGTTCGGTTGTTGTTTCAGATATGAGCAGGACATCATCAATGTAGCAAAGATACGATTGCGTAATCTTTTCAAGTCCTCTCTGTTTCCGGTCTTCATTGTAGTGGTACGTGGCCAGGGCAACAACGAAGCTGAGGTTAATCTGGAACAGGCCAGGGATGGTCTTTGCCCCCCTGGAATGTAAAGTTTTTAGGGGGTCAAAAAAAATGAAAAATTTTTATTTTGATTTTTTGAAAAATTATGTCATTGCCATTTGTTGATGTTGAATATGATATTGTAGCTCACGAACATCGGCGCCTTGAGCCAGCTATAGACACCAATCGGCGTGGTAAAACCCAATAAGGGGATCGTGTCTGGGTGAACCTGAAGATGGTGGAAGCCCCTGTAAATATTAATGGATTTGTATAAGAAGTTGGAAAAGAAATGTGTCTTTAAAAAATGGATTGTTTAAAGATTACTAACTGGCTGATGTCAAATTTACTGTAGATTCTTCCGTTTCCTGCAAAATGTCTTAAGGCATCGACTCGGGGGAGGTTGGAATCAAATCTTTCAGTGTGGCTGTTCAAAATTCGATAGTCGATTACACCTAAAAACAAAAAGTTTTTATTTTATTAATTAAAAAAGGGCCGAATTTGGGTTTTTAAAAAAAGCTCGTACTTACAGCGATAAGGTTTGGTGGGGTCCTTTTTGGGAATCATGAAGCTTGCGGAGATGTATTGGCAAGGTGTTGCAATGATGAGTTTATTAGCAATTGCTTTTTGAAGGAAAAGCAACATTTCAGTTGTGCGTTTTTTATCCATTTGGTAAGTTGGACTAATGTGAGGCTGTACGTTTGGTTTGAGTTTTATAAAAAATGGATGGGGTAGTCTACTTGGTTCACTTAGGTTTTCATGTTCCATTGTTAATCTGGGGAATAGTCGCCAGAGCTTTTGAAACCATTGTGGGTCAATTATTTGTTGGGGGGGTTTTTGCGGTTGAGCTTTTGGCATTGGGATCTGTGTATAAAGTTTGGACGCCTCCTCGTATGTTAAGGTTTGTGTTGTAGGTGACGTGTTTTCCGATGTTGCTTGCGGACATGGAAACTTTTCGTTTGTTATCGGTTTTGATGTTGTTGAGTGTCCTGGTGGTGCATGCGTAAAAACTTGTTGAGCCACTTTGACGGGACGTCCAACCTTTAGTGTATTAAATGTGTCGTCTTTCGACATAAGAACTGGTAAAAAGTGTCTGAGGATATCGTGGACACCAATAATATTATAGTTAAGTGTTTTTTCCGGCATTACTTGAAAATGTATTTGTGAAAGATCTCGTATGTGTTTGATATTCAATGTGACTTCACCCAGAGAATGTGTTGTCGGGTTTTGCTTATTGAAACCTACAATTCGTATGATCGAGTTTTTATCGATTTGTGCTTTTTCGGTTGTAGTTAGGTTATCAATTGTGATAAGGTTTCAATTGGCTCCTGTATCCAGAAGAAATTTTCTTGAGTGTTCTGTATCAGTTATGAAGATAAAGCCGAAATCTTCTGTGACGTGTGTATGGTTAGCGTTGATTACGTAGGTGGGGATGTCGGAGTCCGATGTTGTTCTAAAAAAGATTCGTCTGCGTATTCTGGTGCGTGAGCTTTCTGTGGTGATATCTCAAAATGTTGCGCAAATGCTTGTTCCGTCATGGCTTTGTCGTATGGAAAAACGGGTCGTTTCGTTTCTTGTGTCCATCTGTCAGCAGCGGAGAGGTCAGGAGTGAAATCTCGCTCAGCATAGTCCGCTACTGAGTCTGTCAGGAATTGTTGTTTTTGTTGAGATGTCGGCCGTTGATTATCGGAGTCTGCTCGTCGATTCTGAATCGAGTTGTTTGGATGTGACCTTCGTTGGTATTGAAACTTGTTTTGAGGCGCTCCGCTCTGAGGCCTTTGTTGTTGTGGACGAAAAGGTTTGTTATTCATTTCAAAGTTATGATTTTGTCGTGAGTTGCTGTAAAGGTTTCGGTGTTGTGAAAAACGCGGATGGTTGGATCTCTGTCGATTCTGAGTATAAAAGGTGTTAGGTTGCCGTCGTGTCTGAGTGGGGAATTGGTTTGGCCGCTGTTGTGGCCGAGTATGAAAATCATTGGGTCGCTGTTGTGCCTGATGTCTGTTATTTTGAGGATAAGGACTTTGTTTGCTATAGTTAGGCTGTGCAGATGGTTTTCTGCAATCCCGAGCTATATGACCCGGGGTGCCACAGCGATAACACTTTCTTGTTTCGGATTTTCTTTGGGGTGGCATTTGGAACGATGCTGGCCTGGTTTGTAATTGATGAATACGACCAAGTTGCTTTTGTATGTCGTGGATTTGTCGTGCGAGTCCATTTTTTGGTGGCGAGGCCTGTTTTTGGCTATCCATAGCGTGTTTGTTAGGGGGGTGTGCTGAGTGTCGGTTTTGGATATTGTATGTAAGATTATAGGTTGATTGGACTCGTTAGTTGAATTTTCTTGAGATTTTGGTACCGCAATGTTTTTCCAAATAAATCTCAATCTCTCAGGAAGGGCCGTTATTGGTGTATCTGCTACAAGATGGTAATATGGTTGAAGTTTGTATTTGAGTGCGTCTTTTACCGTTTCTCGGAAAATCTCATTTTTATTAATTTCAGGTAGACTCATATGTACTTGACTGATCGCATTTTGCAGGTGGATGGCAGGGTTACTTGTCCAATCAAATTTTTGTTTCTCAATAGCTTTTCGCAATTGGGTATTCTGTTCTTGCCGAGTGAGTCCGAAGGATTGTTCTATCCAGTGAAAAAATGCTTTTAGCGGGTTATGCTCGGGGTCTTGTATTGCTTGTAATAATTGTGCTGAAGCAGCTTGTTTTGCTGCCGGATGTTTTGTCAGTTGGTGCATTAATGATTTGAGTTTCAGCTTGGCTTCTATGTTCGGGAATTCGTCAAGAGTTGCTTTTGTGATGCGAGCCCATTGAATTTCCTGTCCCGGTTCGAGACCGGACAGAAGCTCTTTAGGAAGATAACGAGAATGGTTAACTTCTGTGTAAAATGTCGATCTTGGACGAGGTGGTTGTATCGATAAAGGGGTTTGCGGTGTGAATGACAGCTTTAAACGAGCTGGATCCTTTCTCGGAGATATTGTATCCGTTCTGCTGTGGATACTGAATCCTGCACTGTCCTCGTGTTCAACTGTATTGATGCACTTTTTTAATTGCGTTAGGTAGTCAAATTGTGTTCGATAATGGGTGCGAAACGGTGCATCATGTGGCTTATCAAGGCAGTGGCAGATTTGTGTAATGAAGGCGTGATATTTTTCGATAGCGGAAATATTATTCTCCTTAGTATCCGTATGTTTTATTCCAAAGAGGTGGGCTGGTTGCCAAACCTCTTGTGGAATTCTGTCATATGCAAGAATTTGGGAAAGGCTGATTTCTCCGAAAAGAATCTGTATTTTGTGGAGTAATTTATCCAGATATGTGAACTGTTGCAGTGTTTTTTTGTTTTCTTCCTCCTTGTTTGTTTGTACTTCTGTATATTCATGGACGAGTTTATTCTGTAGTTTGTTCAGTTGAAATTCCCAGTGTTCATGGCTTTGTTTGGTATCTATATTTAATCGATCTAATTGTGTCAATATATTTTGTAATGATGTATCATAGAATCCTGAGTAAGGTGTTTCTTGGTCCGGGTTTTTATCTCGAGATTCGGTGTATTCCTCAAATGCTTTGGGTGAAGGCGATCGTGCTGGTGAGCTGTGATGGGAGTGTGATCGTGATGAAAGTCCAGAAAGTAAGTCTTGTCGGTAAGGTGAATGTACCGACGTGTCATTTTTGTAAATGGTTGGTAATAGGCCTTTTCATTGTCGGAGGAGCTGTATTTTCTGTAAAAGTTCGTCAGTCTTCGGTAGGTTGGGAGACTCCTGTTGTTTTTGTTGTTCCAGCTGTTGGTTTAATTGCTCAATCTCATTTTGAAGTGAAATTTCGTTTCTGGCAAGGGTTTCCTGGAGATCGAAATCTGGTATGTTAAGTTGCCTTAGGGTGTCGTGTAAGTGTGAAGGATCAAAGGGTTTTGTTGGTAATGACAGAATAGTTTGAATTTGAGCTAGGCCTGGGTATAAGGGTGCAGTCGGTGTTTCTGTGGATTCTGAATAAGGGGGTAGGGTGTCTTGGTCGGTAGTAATTACTTGTACAATTTTTAAAGGTGATAAACTAGGGTCTTCCCGTTGTTGTTTTATGTATTGCTGTGTGAGTTTTTGTCTTTTCTTTTCTATGTTTTTAAGGTGTTTTAATTGGGATACCAAGTCGGAGGTGCCAACAGCAGCTTTGTGTTGATTATGCTGGATGTCATCAGTAAGTTTCTTTATTTGCTTTGCCGATTTGTGTTGTTGTAAAACAACTTGTTCAATGTCGTTGGCCTTTGTGAGCTCCTTTGGTTCTTTATTCTTGAAGATTTTTTTTATGAAGGTTTTTTCAGGTGAATTTTTCGTCATGTTTATTTTAGCTTCATGGAAAAGATTAAGATTTTGGTTCTTTTTAAAAAATTATTTCGATTTTCTGTAAAGGATGAAACATTTTGTCATGAAAAATTACAAGATACGATATTCGGTAGTTGTCGGTAACACTTTAAAAGTGGTACATGCAGAAGAGATTGCAACTTCGTAGATACAAAGCTTATGTATTTAGTTGTTGAGTTAGAGAGTAACAAGACAGGTTAAGCTCCGGAAAGAAGCTTTCTAACAATCGTTTTCTTATGACGTATTGTTTCCTAGATTTGGAATCGGAAATCATTTGTGATTTCGACGTTATTTGATTATTTGGCTGAAAAGGAACCACTTCAGGGTATTCCAACTTCTTGATTCGGAATCTCCAAGGTGACTGTGTAATTGGATGTTTCGGAATTTGTGTCCATACTTTGGGTTTCGTACTTTGGTGACTTTCAAGCTGACCCGGTGCAACTTGACTCGACATGATCTGACTTGATGTGATTTGACGCAAAGCAGTCTGACGTGGGGGTGTTGTTTGCTGTTGTTGCAGGTGGTCGAACTGGGTGCTCGTTGATGTTTTCAGTTTTTCTTGTTTTGGACCGGTATGTGTTTGTGATGTTACAAGAAATGATGAGTTAGTTTTGAACTGCAGATTATGGGATGACATTGTGGTCAGTTGTGATGGGGTTGGTAACCAAATTGAAGCCATTGGTGTACTAGTGAAGAAATCGGTTCCGAACGTGTGGCGGTAGATGACATTAGCTTGTAAGTGTGGATGATCAAGTAGAAATTGTATGTTTTTCTTCATGAGTTTGAATGCATAAATTCGTTGGACTTGTCGTAATGTGAATAAAGTATGATCAAGGCTTATACCGAGGCTTTGGATTAGCTGAATAATTTGATCGCGTAATCGCGTTTTGCTTTGTCTAAGAAGTTCGTGTGTGTACCTTGTGGATGGAGTCAAGGAATGTAGGTTGACTGCAGCTGCATAATAAACGTGGTTATTATGTTGGATGATGTAATTAATGATAGATTCTTTTAATTGCTGGAAAAATGGGAACATTTGATTCCATTTGTGTTGAAAGGAGTCTATTTCCATGCGTAAGTGCTGCTGTAGGAACGCGGTTTCATATTGATACGAGGTTAAAGGGCCATGTAAAAAGGGAGCATTGATTAACTCATATGAGTAAATGAGTAATTTAGGGGTCAGTTTCTTGTGTCGTGTATCACTGTCGTTGCATGCTATGTTCGGATAGATGTAAAGAGTTTTAAATAATTGATGCAAGGTGTGATGAACGTACCATTGTATTCTGGAGGGATATGCTGGTACGCTAATTGCATGTAGTATTCTATTTCACCGCAACGTGGTGAACAATATGTTCTGTGTTTCATTTTACAATATCGCCTTTTCCGTGGGACAGGCCATGATACAGTGTTGGTGCTGATTTCTTCAAAACGTTGTCGTAGATATTTTTTTTCTTGAATTTTGGCATAATAATGTCGTTTAAAACGTGTCTAGGAGTATGTTGTCCTGATCGTACGTAAGTGCGGTGGCATAAAGAAATGTTCATGGTATCCTAAGAGGCTGTCAGTTTGTTGATGAATCCACCAGTTTTCATGTATGTTTTGTCTGATGGATCCTACTTGTATTCGCAAAATATAGCCTGTGTCGTTGAGATAGCCCCATTCAAAGTCAAGTGCTTCTGGAAATTTAGTTTTCTCTAAATATTTTGAACGTTGGCGTGTGCGTGCCAGAACATTACGTAATTTCCCTTTTGGAAAAAATAAGCGGTATTCTGTAGAATTGACCTTTTGAAGCCATGACTGCGTCTCCATCATGCAGGGTGTTGTAACAGCATCGTATTCGTAGGTACCATCTAAGAGAGAAGTAGGAGCATACATGTCTTTCACTACTAGTGGGAACTCGAGTAAGCCCACAAAACAGGGACCAGTTGGTTTTGTAGGCCATGGTCGAATATCATGAAAGAGTTTGAAACGAACCTGTGTATATTTTTCATAAAAATATGAGATTGCATGAGATGCGAAGAGAAGGGCGTCTGCAGAATGTTGAAGATACATGTTATGGGGTGGTGTTCGACCTTGGATATGTGGGATGAAATACCTTGGTTGGTTCGTGAGTGCGAGATGAACCATTTCGAAATCGTAATTTTTGTTTGAGGCGTTGTGTGGTATGACTGTCCAGTGATCTGGTTTCCAATTGATTTTATGGTAAATGTAACAGTTGCAATCAGGTGTTACATTCAGACGGGGTGTGATAGGTCTTATTTGTCGCTCTGCTACATAAGTCGTAAAGTTACTTTTTATTTGTTCGTAAGATTGCTCTAAATCGAAAAGTAAAATGACAAGTGGTTTTGTCGCTTCAGTAATTGGGACCCTTTGTGTAATGGTCATGTTGGTGATATGTGCTCCTAGTTGTTGAAGAGCCTGGGTTAGTGGCGAGTATTCTATAGCATAATGTCGTGTGTTCACGAAAATCAGTTTGATGAGAACCAGGTATATCAGCAGAAACAACATGATTTTGCTTACTCACTTCAAAAAGGGCTGATAAGAAAATTCGTGTTTTTATCTCAGCATTTATTCTGTAAGAAGATAAAACATTTTGAAGGCTACGTTAATGTTAGCTCTTGAATCTTTTAGTTTGTATAGAAGCTACTGATCGTTAGGTGTCGCTCGAGGGTTGCAAAGAACTGTTTGTATTTAATTATGGTTATAAAGTGGTTGTCTTTTTATTTGGTGATCAATACTTGTAAAATTGCAATTATATGAAGAAAATGATGAAATGATCGATGACCCCGGAGTGTGGTGGGTGATGCCAAACTGACTTCACTTTTTGTGCGACTTATTTTTCGTGATGTTGACGGATACACTGTCAGAGAAGCAAAATTGTTTGCGTAGAGTGACGCAGTGGATGTGAGCTCCCTCGTGATTTGAGCTGTTGTATTCTGCTTGGTGTGTTTGTTTAAGAATATTGTATTGTTCGTATGCATATGAATTGTTGATTGTACAAGGAAGGGGATTGCATTAAATGTAGAAACTGTATGTCCTGCTGTGCGGATAATGTGAGGTGTATTCCATTGAGTTTTTTGACGTTTCTTGGACACAAAGACGTTGTTAGTGGTGTTCTGGAATTGGGCTGTTGTAGCGGTAGTTAAATGATTTATAAAAAAATCCACCTTTTGCTTGACAGGATGACTAATTAGTTCACCGTTTACAATGGTGTGTTTGTACAGTATGTGTGGTTGGAGTAACTGATTGTGTTTAAGCGTTTTTACCATGATTTGTGTCAATTTGAGTAAGAAGATTGTCTGGAAATAGCGTTGGATATTTTTCATCAACACCATGAAATAGTTGCGCAAGTACGTAATTTCATTTAGTTGTTGTATAGCCATATGTTGTGCATTGAGTATTCTTTGTTTGTAAATAGCAAAGGCATACAGTGTATTGGAATAAAACTGTTTTTCCTGTGAAAAAAATAGTTTTTGGTTTCTATTTGTATGATAAAGAAACAGTTTGGTTTGTAGTATTCGAACTCTAGGTTGCATATTACTCCATAATGTATTGAGAAGACTTAATTGTTCATTTAAAGCTATTTGTAGTTGAGTTTCTTTTAAATGTTGTGGAACCAATTGTGTATGAAAAGTGTCAGCCGTGACATAATCGTAAGAAAAAATGTCGTGCTTTAGTAATGGTAATGCGGCAATAGCATTTTGGTGGTAGTTCGTATGGTCTTCCCGAGCAGTCTTGAGAGTGTGGATGTTAGTGTTGCATATGTTTAAATGTTTTATTTCAAGTCTATCCTCAAGGAAACGATTGGCCTGGTTTAGACCATTTTCTAGCGCTTCTAGTCGTGGTTTGCAATATTCGTGAGGTTTATCAGGGGTGTTTATGGTCTTTGTAGGCAATGACCAAGATTGTGTTGTGTAATTTCGTTCAATAACGTTTTGGGTCAGATATTTTACCTCCAGAATTTTGACGTATAAGCTTTCGGCATAGTAATGACGGTTGTTTCTTGCATAGGAATGAATTATCTGAGAAGTTCTTAGATATTCCAGTGCAAAAAAATTGTCATGATAGCCCAGTAAACTATTAGATTGGCGATGTATCCACCAAATTTTTGGTGGGCTTGTAAGTTGAGTTCCTACTTGGATTAGTAAGGTATATCCTGTATCTGTATTTGTTGACCATTGGAAGTCCAAAACATCTAATTTGTCTGTTTGCCTAATATATTCCTTGTATTTTCTATAGAGTGGAACTATATTTGTCAGTTTGCCTTTCGGAAAATGTAACGCAAAGGTGGAGGGTGTTTGTTGGTGAAGTCGAACTAATTTGTTTTCGTTGCATTGGATGGGATTGTTAATTAAGTGCAGACCAAATGTGTGTAGCGATGTCTTTATGAGGGGTAATCGTTCAAGGGCTACAAAACAAGGGCCGATTTGTGCCTGAGGCCAGTGTTCATTGTTTACAACGAGTTTAAATCTTACAGATTGAAATTTCTCATAAAAATAGGATAATGCATAAGACACGAATAAAATTTCATCGCTGGATTCTGAAAAAAACATGTTATGAGGTGTATGAGATTTGGTTTCATTCATTATGATATACAAAGGTTTTTCAATTATGTCAAAGTTGATCATTTCAAAAGAAAAATGCTTAGCTGGTTCTTCATGTTCAAGTATGTTCCATGATTCCGGTGTCCATCTGAAATGTCGGTAAAAGAAAGAATCACAATCTGGGTTCACATATAATGGTGGAATGACCGATTTCGAAAGTTTTATAGTGGTATATAGGTTCCAGTGATTTCGGACTTGGGCCACAAATTGATTTGAGTCACATTGAAGGGTGACCAGTGGTCTGAAGTTTGTTGAGATGGTTATATTGTTCCGCGGGGATATATCTGCCAAGGAAATACCTTTTTGTCTAATCGTTCCTATGAATTCTTGCAAATTCGTGGAAAGTTGACGTGTTTGCATTGAAGTAGAAAATAAAAATGTTAATGAAAGATGCCACAAAATCTTGTCAATAAAATTCATCCTTGTGATTTTCTGCAAAGTAAATCGAGTATTATAATGTACGATTGTTAATTATTGCTAGAGAAGCTTTGGCATATATTGCGGGTTCTGATATAGTCTGGGGGTAGTACAAAAATATATACCATAAAACACAGCTGTGCCTAATGCAACTGTCCTACTAATAAGAGCTGTTAATGTTTGAGGTGTCCAATAATTTTCGTGTTCTTTGGACAGTTCTGGGATTGGAAACCGGTGTTCAACATCGCGATCACCCAATAGTCTGAACACATTTGTAGAATATAATGTGTCTCCTTTCAATGTATGCTCATAAATGAACTTTTCGTCAAAAGTTGTAGAAGTTTTAAAATATTCAAAGGATTTTTGGATTCGCCACATAGTTAGTGCTTGTAAAATGTTTTGCCTTATGAAGTGTATTCGCCAAAGGATTTTTGCGTAAATCTGGATGTACTGTTGATGTGAAAATAAATTGTTTTCTGCGATTTGTTTTTGTTCTTCGTCAGAGTAGGTGTGAAGATTTAAGCGGTTTTTGTGGAAAATAGCCTGCTCAAAGTAGTAGACATGAAATTCAGCAAATCTTGCATTGATTTGTGCTTTATTTAATTTCTTTGTGTAGTTCCTTGTAGTTTCTGTAAGTAGCTGGTATTTTTGTAAGAGGTCAAGCAGAGATGTAGTGTTATTTGAAAGTAACATAGTGAGATTTTGATGTTGGTGGTCGTCAAGTGAAGCTGACCATGAAAAAAAATGTTAATGGGCTATGTGTTTTATTGTTTACAAGACTTTCTAGATGTCTGTAAGACGTTGTGGGTGTAGTAGGATCGGGAAGTTCTTGACAATAATCATTTTTGTTCGTGGGGGGTCGTATTTTTAATAATTTTATTTCGAATTCGCCATACGGTCGAATGAACGTGTGAGCGTGTCGGTGATCGCATACTGTTCTGTAACGAGGTAAGCGATCTTGAAATTGTAGAGGGTGCAGTGTCACTCCCGTTGGAAAGGTGTGGTTGTATTGTGCCCGTAATGGGTTACTCTTGGTGATTGGCCTGTAAATGATGGATGTGAAACGAGATTTCAAAGCAGGGGGTACAAAAAAAGTCTTTATGCTCCAATAAATGTGAATATCCCCAGTTTATCACACGTACGACTGGTTTTGGGGTTTGTAGCGGTTGTGTAACCTCGATGGAAATCGTAAACCAGTATATGGATGTTTGACGTATGCTGGTTGGGACATGTTGATAATAAATGCAATCATTTCGGGCATTACGTGGAACGAACGTAGTAAGTTTTCCACTAGGAAATCGAATATGAAAGCGTTGTGGAGCGGGTTTTGTAATGGAGGTCCATAATTTTGGGTTCCATTCTGCAATATCTTTGTCGTGTAACTGACTGGTATTCTGCGTATATTGTATACTTCTAATTCGTGGCAGATCAGAGATTAGTACGTAGCATGGTTGAGTAACTGAGGTGAGCTCCGGTGTAGATGCCTGTGTGTACAGCTGGTAAGAAACGACTTCATAGTGTTCATAAAAAGATGTGATCATGTAGTACATAAATAAAAATGTATCTGCATCTCTGGGGTATTTCATGTTAGTGATCAGTCTCCCATGTAATTGTGAAATAGGCTTAGTTTGTCCATCTTTTGCATATTCGTAAAGGAAGTCTAGACGGAAGTTTGAGGAGTCTGGTACATGAGTAAGTCTGTTTGTGAAATGTAAATTTCGGTTACTCAGTGTCACGCGGTAGCAGTTATCCTCAGGCGTTTGGTAATGGGGTTTGATTAATAATGTAGGTTGAAGGCGGGTTTTGCCAAAAAAGGTGTGAGATTTTAAATTATCGTAGAAATCGTCCTGATTGCAGGGGATATTAACCATTTCAAGAAATGTTACGTTGCTAGTATGACGTTCATTCGGAGGGATTGTTACCAACACACGACCATTCCTGATTAGTGACGCGAGGGCTTGTTGTAAATTGTCAGTGCAGCTACGCGTAAGTCTTTGTGCTGTTAAAACATCAAAAAAAATAATCAGAATTATTAGATGCAATAACATTTTCTCAGTTTTATGAAAAAGAGTGCAATGCATTCGGGCTACTTTGGTTTGAGGAAAAAGCATAGTAACGTGAACAATTGTCGAGCTTTTCGCCCGCAAAGTTGTATTGCTCACAAAATATCTTTGGGGTTAAAACTAGCTGTTGTCATAAAAAGTTTAGCAGAAAGGACGAAACTCGAAAGACGGTTTTTTTGTTCCTGATATAACTTTCATGAAAGGGCGCTTATTACGCGTCGTCTTCCGATTTCTTGTTATTTTCTTTCGTCGTTTGGAAGTCTGAAGCAGTAATTTTATCTAGCTGTAAAATGAAATTGTATTCACTCTGTTCAGAAAAATTTCTAGCGTTTAAAAATGAATTTTTTGTTTTTCTGTGAAAATAGCAAGAAGAGATTATTATGATACTTGTGCTACCAAAGGATTTTATCTGTGATTATGAGAGAAAGATAGAAGTTATTTTTTTAAAGTGTGTGTTGAACACTGTCTAAGCGAAGTTCAAACTGAATTAAATAAGGTTTCTTACGTATATATTGTTGCGATAAATTCACGCAAAACGTTCAACAGCACATGAAAAATCAGAAAAGCAAACACTAGTCAATCATGCTGTTGATTGTCACTTCCGAATAATAAACCTGTATGCAGTGCCTCAGTTTGATAAGAAATAGTTCATAGTTCTCTCCTGTGGCATTCATGTTAAGAGTCATCTTCAACTCGTGAATAGTAATGGAACGGATAGCATAAGCGGCAGTATCGGAGGAAAGTTGGCTTGTCTATTCCCATGTATCGAAGATTTCGTTCCATCTTTGGACGGTCAATTGCATGATCACACAAGAGGTAATGGATGTTTTCTTGTAACAAAGGTGAGCCGAAAATTACGTGTACATCACTGATTCTTGTCGGCACCTCATCTTGTCGGTAAGGATACATTAAACCAAGGGGTTCGGATGGCTTATGGTTTTGAAAACCCTTGTTGGTCTGTGGGGTGAAATTAAGCTTGGTTGGCTTAATTGATGGGAAAGGAGATGAGAATCTTCCTTCTGGACTATCCGGTGTTGCTTCAAGTTTAAAACGGGGTTTATCTGGCAAGAAGCTTTCACTGAAATATCTTGGGTATGGGAGACTTTGGCAGCTCGGTGTCGTCTCTGGTCCCAAGATGGCATCTTCCTGGGGTCTCTTTCAGCAAAATGAGAATCAGGTGACATCTGCATTTTGTGTTGAAGCTCAGAGGAAAGATGTATTGGGGATATTTGGCATCTGGCCATCTTTATTACTTTTATGCTAATTTATTAACTCTTAGTTTTACGCTGTAATGACAAAAAATTTTGCAAATTGTCCGCATTGTTAGGCGTACAAGATTATTATCTTCAGCGAGATAACGATAGAAAGAGACATACAATCATAACATGTAATGTTCAGAAAGTTCATATATAAAGAAAACTGAATAATAAAATCGTCCGTATACAAGCGTTTTGCAATCGTGGGGTAAAGGCATGATGTAGCCTTTCATACGTATCACCCCTTCCTAAAAAAATGTCACATTTGTGCTTGTCCATAACCGTATAGGTTAGTCACAAAGAGGCAGTTGTGCAAACTCTTGATCCAAGTTTCTCCTTGCTTTCTTGAAGATCCTTTTCTTCTCAAGACATAGTTCGTCCGGCTTGTAACAATAAATCATGCAAAAATTGAATTTTATGATATAAATTGAAGTTCGCATTAATTTTAGCGTGTTTAGAAGTATACAGCAGAACATAGCATTTATAAAACAAAACTTCGGTCGCATCAATATTAAAAAGTCGTATTTTTTGATAAGCAGGAGATGACTGAAGATTATACTGGCGAAAAAAAGCTTTAATAGCTTTTTTCAACTCCCGAACTTCCGTTACAGCTTGTGTACTGGCTGGAATTACAATTGTTGGCTCTTGTGCCAATGCCTTTAAGATTTCTTTTGTGTACTGAAATTCTTGATGTTTGTCATAAATTTCACGATTACGTAGTCTTTTTATCAAGTTCATTTTTATGTTATGCTCTATTTCTTCTTAAAAGAAATACTTGATTAGACATAGATAATGTAGAAAAAAATAACGAAAAGGAGACACTATGACTATTATAGTCCCTGAGTGATTGAAACATAAAGTATCTGCATGGCTTGAGATAATAAATCGCTTCTTGATTGCTGGCAAGCGTATCTAGAGCAAACTGTTTCATGCTATTAGCCTAAACGGGAAGTTGGTTGCCTAAAGCTTATGGTGGCAGCTCAGGAAGTTAGGTGGTAGGCGTTTTACGTAAGGAACTATATTGTCTGGCGAGCGGTTCCAGCGCTTGTTGTTGAAAAACATTAATGCTAATTCATACATCGTCTGTTTCATATCGCGACTTTTATGATTACCTGGAAGAAAAGGAGTGAATCTTTCAGAATATTCCTGAAAAACTGTCTGGGGGATTAAGGTGCTTGTGAGTAAACGGAATGGTGATGAATTTGCGCAAAAGCCACACATTCTACTTTTTCTGATGTTTATTGCAGCCTTGAAACGATTTTGTTTAAATATCTCCTTGTTGATTGTGCAAAGCTCAGAGTAGTGATCGTTGTCTCCACAAAGCACGCAAACATCTTCATTTTCCGTTTGTATGCTATATTGTATATGTTGTACAGAATCTTTTCGCGCAAAGGAGATTAAAATCGTGTCCCTTTGCCATTGAAAATGTCTGTGCTTTAATATCGAAGTTAACAGTCGTAAGGAGGGGCATTTGCAAACTATGTTGCCTGTGACCTGTTTTATCTCGTCTGTCGTTAATGCCCGAGTTTTTTCTGTGTGTAGAGTTTGTTTGAGAATCTCAATTAGGATGGACCATTCAGGATGATCTAAATTTGGTAACGATGGCGGTATAGGTATGTCCTCATTCTGCAAAAAAATATGCTACCTGCTAAAATGTAATTCCACGTTTGTTGAAGGTGCTTTGCTTTGCATGTTTTGGGATAATGACAACGAAAGCAGATCCAGCATTTATCAAAGTTAGATTTCGTCATCAACCAGCGAATTGCCATTATAGTAGTATGGTATACTTTTAAATGTAGCCACAAAAGAGACAGTTGAAACAGAAACGGCTTTGATCGTAATTGTGTTAAAATTGTTCGTTCATCCGTTGTTAGATTTGCAGCTAATATTGCCAAAATTCTTCTTTTTATCAAATTGTGCGTTAAAATAGTGTCCAATGTTATACGTTCAGTCGTATGAGGCTGTAACCAAGCACTTATGAGCCGTGCTGGGTTCGCTTGCCAATTTATAATACAGGTTTTTAATGTATAAAGCGCACTTTTAACAATAGGAAGTGGACATTTTATGGGTTTGATTTTTTGGTAAGGTCTTTGTGATTTGGCACATCCGCGTATCTGTATTTCAGAAAGTAGCATGTCTTACAGTGAAAAATCTGAAACAAAGGTTTGAGAAAAAATCATTTAATTTACAAAATGTAAATGGTACACAGAATTTATTCACCTGTAATATCCCAAGGGGTGATGATGTGAAGTTAAGAGCTGATGGGGCTAGTGGACGCTTTTGACGTTTGTAAGTTGAGAGTAAATTTTTGAGGTCTGTTTTAATACATTGTTTGAGATGGGGTGGCATTGATTTGACCTCGTTTAGTAGAAACAGCCAGATGGCTTGTTTTAAATTGTCAACATCTTGCAATCGAGAATTTAAGTTGTTACATTTTTCCAGATCGACCTCGATTCCTACTGCACAGTGTGGAAGTTGTTTAAATATCGAGAGTGCCTCAATCGTTCTATCAATTGCTGTTTGTTGCTCATCAGTGTTGCGCACAGGAAAGCAACAATAAGGGATTGGCAATTGTGACCAACTCCGAATTTCGTTTGTTGGTGCGTTCACCACCAAAATCTCGCCATTCTCGAAATTGATAACAGTAATAGCTTCATTAGGTTGAGAACATTTCTTAGCAGCCAATGCATGAGGTCGCGACCCGTTTTCTGCCAGTTCGTATCTGATCCTTTGTACTATATTAGGCAGAGGTGACGAGGCGAGTGTCATTTGACTTGATTTCCGCGGGGTTGGAGTATTTTCCGTTCTTGCCCTTTTGCTTGGTGGTGCACCAGAAATCGGTGAAATGTGCATGGGTTTCATTACAAAAAGTCTTTTTATTTAGGGGCTTATTCCAATAGAATAATTTGCAATAGAAATAATAATAAAAATCTTATGTTAGTTGATAGCTAAGATGATTGGTAAACACGGGAAACCTATGTAAAAAAAATAAAAAAATAAGTACCTTCGCTGGGGATTCTGTGCTAGAGTTGTCAGCTTTTGGTTCTTGTCCATTCAAAACTGCCAAGTATGTTATGAGTACCTTACGCATAGATTTTGGCATGAGGGGAGCATTTTGCAGAAATAAATTTATGATTTTACATTGGGAATTGTGTGCTCGGTGCGAGGTGGTATGTCTGATGTTTTCATTGATTTGTAATTCAAAAATGAACGGTGCTACATCCGGAAATTGTGCAAACATCGCCGTGATTCGTAAAGTTTCTTTGTCAATTTCAGAGAGTGAGGACGTGACATAAGGTATCAAAGGTATTTGGGAAATATTTAGATGAACAGCATGTTGCAATGTTCCTTTCGTGACATAAATATTTGGATATAGATTGTCAAGGCGTATGATATATAAATCTTCCCCCACTTCAAATAAATTGTTCGACTGCACATAGTCTTTGCATGTATGAAATTTGATTATCAGTTGTTTGATTTGAAGAATCTTGTCACAAGGTGGCAACGAATATTTCCAATTGCTTGCTGTTGTATTAGTAAAAACTTCACTTAGCAGAAACGAAATCGGTGATGTGGTTAGCATATCGACAGGACTTGTTTGTATTTGAGCCATAGTTACTATTATCAATTATTGCTGTATTTTCCTAAAGCTGCATATAAAATTTTAAATATATCTATAAACAGATTGGCTAATTGGAATTTGCAGGAATATAAAGAAAGTTAGCATGACAGTTATTTTAACATCGGAATACTGAAAACTTCTTCAAACATGTCAACTTAACTGATGACCGTGGATGATCACAGGCATCCCCGTCCTGTGTCCTGAAGAACCACGTCAAGAGGAGAGCTGTGAAATGGTCATCACCCCGTAACCTTGTGTGGCCAAGCCATTGAAATATATGATGCGATCAACATTTATTCATCTCGGTTTGAAGGTTATGGGTGACCTGAAAATAAGAAATGCTGTGAGAAATTTATGCCCTTAACGATGGATAGTATTGATTATAGGCGTCATAGAGACGTAAATTTTGGTAAGAAAAACTAAAAAAAATTTTTTTGTCGATATTGCTGTTTGCACTGGACTCGCGTCCCAGACCAAAACAGAGTTATACAACTGTTGTGGTTCGAAACGCAACACGAGCGACAGAACAGCAAATTTCTAAAAAAGGAGGAAACTTTCTTATGACTAATTGTAGGAAGGTTATTTTTATGTCGGGGAGTGGGAGTGAATTATTGTTATGTGATGTTATTGCTTCGGATACTGTGTCCGTGGCCATGTCTGGAGCCAGTTTTTATAACTGCTGCAGACTGAGACACAAACTCAGTAGCTCAAAAGCAAGTTCACTGGATCATTTCCAAAACTAGCTTATCCTTTAAACATGAAAATTGCATATTGGTAGGACCTTCGTGGTAAAGAAAAAACTGTTTGTTACTTATTGCTTCCAGCACTGAAGCCATCTCCGTGTCATAGCTTGTGTATAAAACCGCTAGGGACCGAAGAAATGGCTGAAGCGCCTTAGAAACTGGCTGGGAACGAAAGTCCACTGTGACGCCTTTAATATCTATCCTAAATAATTTTCAAACACTAAAAAGGGAAAGGTATTGTGTGTCGTTGTAGCTTCTAGCATCGAAGCCATTCCCGCGTCTTAGCTTGTTTATGGGACTGCTAAAGACCAAGGAAAAAGCTGGCACGCCTGAGAAGTCTGTTATGAGTGAAAGTCTATCTTAAAACCTTTAGGGTCTGCATGAAACAAATTCTGTACGCTGAGAAAGGAGAGAAAAGTATTTTTGTTGATAGTGTTTTCATCACAGAGGCTGCTACTTTAATCATGAGCATATGCCTTCAACAGCTGCAGATTAAGGAACAGCCTAGGCAACTGAAAAGCTAGCTTGATAAGTGACTATACATGTTAACGCATTTCCAACTGTCTAAGACAATTATAGGTTTCGGCCTTTATAAAGAAAAACGTATGTTTATGAAAATGCTTTTGACACTGTAGATGCCTCAAGATCTTGAGCCAATGTAAGCAGCAGCTATAGATCAGGAAACAACTAAGGTGACTGAAAAGCTGACTTCAAGAAAACCTTGAGTATTAACACAATATCAATTATTTGAAAGAATTATCGTTTCTGACGCTAGTGATAAGAAAAAGACGTGTTATGCTGAAATCGCTTTTGGCATTGCACGTGCGTCAAGACCTATGGTCAATTTAAGTAAGAGCCACAGCTCATGAAACACTAGTAACGCCTGAAAACTAAACTATTCTGGGCGGAAAATATAACTTTAAGTTCCCTGCTAGGTAAAAGTTTTGAATCAAAAACAAAAAAAAATATTTAAAGTGATGTTGAATGCTTTTGGCGCTGCGGGCCTCTCCAGTCCCTCAACTAGTGGATATCAGGACTGAGAAACAAGAAACACCCTCAGCAATCAAAAGCTGAATTATGAACTGAATGAAATATAAATTCCTGTATTAGCTATCATTAATCATGACTTACATTAAAAATGGAAGACGTTAAAAAGATTTGCTGCCTGTGCATTTTCGTACCGATGCCCCTTTGTCATTCACAGCTCGTGTGTATTCCGAGAGCCGCGAATTGAGAAAGTAGTTTCAGCAAAAGCAACGCAGAAGAACACACAAAAGAACAGACAAGACAACCGATTTATATATTCAAATGAAAGTGCTTATAAATTCTAAATTTATGAATGCACTTCTGGCACCGCTTTCGTGCCCAAACTTGGAGCCGGAGAGAAAAATAGCTGCAGGTCAAGACACAAAACCAATGACGGAAAGCAGAGATAACTAGGCTGACCTTTAGCTTGTGGAATCTGTACCTGAGGTACGTGACAGACAAACGTTGTCGGATAACAATCACTGCCTTCTGTGGCTTGCACCAGTATTTAAACAATGTTTTTATCTCTCTGTTGAAACTTAAATCCGAATAACAGAACTTTTAACAATTAAGTGTCGCATATTGTGTCTGGCACAACAAAATTGAGTAACTCCCCATCGAAAATTTAAAACAAACGTTCAGATGGAACGCAAATAGTGATTGAGTCTGACAACGTTATATTTGAAACATCTAGTTAGGGCTTTGTTATAAAAAGCTTAAGGAAGTATATTAGTCTAAGAGTTCATAAGGCTATTGACTAAGAAATTAGGTATCTGTATGAACTAGAAATATGTATGTATATGAAATTACGAGGTTCTAAAAAAGTAGGCATATTGGTTTTCAGACGAAATGTAGCATTAAACTTAAAAGGTACACTTGAACTAAAAATAATTAGATAAACTGAAAAGGTGCAATAGAAATGAGAGGATTTTTGAAATAAAATAAAAATGTACGACTGAAATGAAAATGTTCGAATAGAACTGAAAAGCTCGGCTGAAATTAAAAATGTTTGAGTGAAATGAAAAGTTTGAATGAAAATAAAAGTACGGCTGAAAATAAAAGCACGGCTGAAAATAATAGTACGGCTAAAAATAAAAGTACGGCTGAAAATAAAAGTGTTTTGAATGAAATGAAAAGTTTTCGGCTGAAATGAAAGCTCGGCTGAAATTAAAATGCGTGAATGAAAATAAAATTTTCGGCTGAAATG
>JGI24022J15233_10000195_pt1 | contig 30181 bp, 14 predicted proteins | sample Ectturendosymbi2_FD_15233 | JGI IMG/M metagenome (IMG submission 15233)
GGGGCGCCGTTTGTAAAAATATTATATCTGACAGATTTAGCACAAAAACTGCTATCTCTGACAGAGATAGCTATCTCTGCATGCAGAGATGTTATCTGTGGTAGAGATAGCTATCTCTGCATGCAGAGATGTTATCTCTGCCAGAGATAGCTATCTCTGCGTGCAGAGATGTTATCTCTGGCAGAGATAGCGCTGAAGCGTGTTGAAGGGCTAGTTTTCATCGCGCTCTTTCTGTGAGAGCATTCTCTTTTTGCACCTGAAGGCACTCAGAGGTGGTGATCTGCGCCTCTTTTTGCATCTTCCCTCAGTAACAGTTGTGCAGTGTTACCTTGTGCATTGGTTAAATATCTTGTCAATCGCATGGCCTATGATGAAAGTACAGCGTGGTTTCGTGTTCAACATTGCTTGAAACCTATGAGGCTAAAGAGAATCTGAAAAAGTACTAAACAGTCTCAGCGTTGCAAACAGGTCTGCATCTTCACGATAGAAATGCGATAATTATGTCAAAGCAGATGTGCTCTTTATGATTCTGATCGTAAGTACAGGATGTGCATAGGAGAGACTTGTACAGAAAGCTGCCGATGGATTGGAGAAGTATACAGACTGTGGCACCATTTACCAAAAGTGTGCAATTTCACGAACCATAAAAGTCAAGGAAAATCAGTGCTCCAGTACAATGCCAAGCAAGATTTAATCTTAATTTTGAAGAAAACATTTTGATATTCTTGTAATTTAGATGTTTTTTGTGACAAAGGAATGGCAATACTACAAATAAAGTTTGGCTTTTATTCATCTGGCAACCCTGGTTGTGCAGAGTGCTTTTCTATATCTGGATTTTGTTTTCCGTTTGTGGCAGTGCTGTTGCTTTCTCAAATAAACCTTTCAGGCAGTGGACTATACATAATAACTTAATTCATCCAACGTGGATGATTTGCAAGTGCTTTGATGTAGGCGACGGTTGTTGCAGAGAGTGTATACAAGATGTTTACTAATCGTTGGTGCCCCTACACTACAAGAAAAACAAACTGTAGCTTGCCAGACAGTTGACTCTTGAAGTTAACCTTGTCATAGTTAAAAAAGACGTTTTGGACACATTTTGTGATTTTTGTGTATCACAAAATGGCAAAACCTTTTAACTGTTGTCGTTACTTTCAGATGTTTTACGAAAAGGCCTTACTTGTTGATTGTTCTGGTTTTCAAAAATGTTTTGAACATATCTCACCATTCTTTGCACATTGTTGAATGCTGCAAGCCTTATGTTTGGCCCATCATAAGTTTTTATTCTGACTGAAATGTTTTTTTAAGATATTTCTCAATGTGGCCCCCGAGTTAAACTGCTTGCCCACCCCTGATCTAGGTTATGCATGCAGCAAAACAACTATTTCAGAAGTCTTTAGAGGTCTGTTTGAATATCGATTTAATTAGCTTTAATCAACCCTACTACATAAAAAGTTATTTTATATCTAATGTTTGACCATTGCCTCTGCTGCATTATTTAAGATTATACAGGAACAGCGATGTGGCTGAACTGCAGTGAGTGTAGCATTTTGGTCAAAAGAAAAACAATTCCTGCACATGGTGGATTGCGTTTGCGCAGTGTTCAAAAACACATTGAAATTCAAAATGTTTATCAAGAGAAATCGCACGTAGAGGCTAGTTGTTTTCATAGAATCTTATAACAATTTTGATACAACCTAGAATTGAAGTATTTGTAAAAGAAGCTTTTTTTCTAACTTTTTAGATTCTATGTCCTGCATGAGCACTAAAAATCTAAGCCACCTGAAGATTTTCATGTTAAGCAACGAAACAACAAAAGTTTGTTGGTGGTTGGGTTACTGTCTAAATCTGACAAACACTTGCAATTAATTTTTAGAATTTTTTACAACTTTGCATGCAGATTTAAAAAAATATTTTGAGTACACGTGTAGGCGACTGGACATTAGCAGTTAATTACGTAGTAGTTGTTTTTATTCTCTTGGCATAGCTAGTGGGCTAGGAATGTTTGTTGCTTAGGCTATTTCAGATATAGTGCTAGCCAACACACTGTTAACTCAGTCACACTTCAGACAGTATGCTACAAAGCATTTTCAAATGTCGGACGCAGGATTTAGCTGCTTGCCTGAAATAAATCTGGGAAAAAAGACAAAGTAAAATTCCTTAGTTTGAAAATCGCTTTTATGCTCTTTACCAGAAATCTGTTAAATTATATTTTTGGAGGGATCATCAGTACATATTTTGTGTACGCAGCTGTATTACATTTGCTTTATTTGAGTTTTAGATGGGGGTTGTTGGGCTAGAATGGGTTGCTGTAATGGTCACGGTACACAAAAGGTTGAACACCACTGGTTTAGTGCAACAGTAAGCACTGCACAATAAAGACAAGAACAGTCATTCAGGACCGTATGCAGGGCAAATTAGAGAAAAGGTTCACATTTGGCTAGGAAGTTTGCATGCAGCTAATTTCATTTATTGCCTCTGTGATGACTCTTTGTTCGTTTATCAGAAAATCTTTTGTGTGTACGTGTTGGAAAAAGGGAAGACCATTTTACATTTTTTTAGTCATTCACCAACAATCATTGATGAAAAGTATTTTCGTTGAAAATGGTGCATTTTAGGAAAATCTACCAAGGGCGCAGGTCATTCCATGTTAGGTGATCCAGCAAAATGGGGATTTTTGATCTGACCCTCACCAAAATTCACAAAATTTTATAAGGGGAAAGATCTCAGGCTTCTGAGCTCAACAAAGTTGGAATTTTTAAAATCGGACNTGTATTTCCGAAATTATGAGCATTTGAAATTTTGATGTTTTTTGAGAGAATTGGACCAAAAAATTCTTGGAGTTTTGCTGTTGGAACTTCAGTTGATTGTCACTCCTTTATCTCTGAATATTTTCATTCAATATTTTGCAGTAAAGTGGAAGGCTCCATGCTGAACAAAACAACACAGGAAGTTTTTCACTGGTGACCTTTTAACCCTGATTAATTGTTGTTATAAGGCAACATGTTTTTCATGTGCATTCAAGCATGACGATGTTTAAATTGCTTACAACTGAAATAGTACAACTTCAATTGACTTCATTTTTTTAATGTAAGGGCTGGTGTTATGGAGATACTACTGTATCTTGGTCACCCATGCTTATTTTTGATCTTCAGGCAAAAAAAATATGTTCATATAATAGTATATCCATCAAACATTTTTTTAGATCAAAGATATTAAAAAAACATATTATAATGAAATTTTAAAAAATTAATTTTTTAAACTTAATTTATTTTTTTATTAAAATCTTATTCAATTTGATTTATTAAATTAAATCTATTTAATTTTATTTGTTTAATTAAAATAGAATTTAAATGAATGTTTAGCAATACAGTTCTTAAGTATGCTCAATACCCTCAACAAAAAATTTTAAGATTAAAAACATGTTGAAAAATGTGAAAAAATTAAAAAAAGGGTCAGTTTTGAATATTGCTGAATTTTTTAATTTTTTAATTCAAACAAATATAACATAAATCTGCATATATTATTTTCATGTTCAGGAAAATTACCATTGTGAATTCTGTCATATAATCTGATTTACAATATACTTAGTAGTAACTTGTTATTTTTAATCACTTTTTATTAATGATTGTAATCTTTTTGTCTTGTTGATTTTCTTTATAATTCCATTCAATTTTAAAGACAGAGTTGCATGATCCAGATATCTTACTTGATTTGATACAAACATAAATCTTATTTCCATACACATTGACAGTTGTTTTTGCGTCAAATTCACCCATGCATTATTGTCTGATACATACTTCAGATAGTATTATTTTTGTTTTGTCAAATAATCAGTTGTGTATTCAAGACTAACCTTTGGTACCGACACCTTGTTAAAACTTCAAGAGCGAAACTAAAAATTTTAAAATTTGTGCATTTTGCTGAAATAAAAAAAAAAAAAATTATCATCACGACTTTAAAGTTGAATATTTTCAAATTTCTGGCATTTTTCAAATCTGTTTTGGTTGTGTCTTACTAATGCATCAGAGAAAAACTCGTTGAATTACAGAAGTTTTACAAAGCCATATCCTTGCAATATTGACGGTTTCAGTACAACAGGCTTGTGACCGATACCTGTAACCTTTGTGAGCAAGATGAGACCTGAAACCTTCAAGACTGAGACTCAAAAAAAATCGCAAGACCAAATCTCAAAACTTTATCACTGCAGATAATCTAACAAAGTTGTCGAATCAAAGAAGTTTTAATTAATTGACTTACAAAAATTGCTATCTATTTATGGTCCAACAATTTTTCATGGTTGCCCTCATGCTGAACATGCATGGTGCAAGCAATTCAACAGCAATGAAATTCTTCCCAACATCAACCTCATGTAGTATACAAGGTAAATGAGCAGTAAGCTTTATTTTGTGTCCACAGACAACAGCAGCATTAATAGAGCTAATTTCCTCAAAACTCTTCATTATCTTTGTTACTGACTTCGAAGAGACGTGGTAGTAACCACAGACTGATTTGGCCATGGTTTTCAATAATGCAATTAAGGCAGCTCTGTTAGTATCCAGCAAAATTCATCTTTCTGTGGCCAAAAAAATGAAGAAATTCCATCAGGATGCATAAATTTTATTGAAGCATACTTGTTCCTGGTCAACATCTTGCACTATGGCAGTGTACTATGTATTGTTATACACAGCTGCAACATTTTTTTCTAACATATGGGTTTGAGTTGAAGTTTGCACTACTAAAGAGTAAGTGTGAATGGGACTATTCCTTTCATTTTATTTTGTGTTGGACAAATTGGCTGAGAGTGGTGGACGTTTTATGTACCCTTGATAGCATAAGATTGGTAAAATGAAGATGCATTGGCTCTTGCAAGAGTTGCAAATAATTTGACTTGAAAAACTAACATAATACTTTGAAATTTGACGTCACAGATTGACCACACAAATACCTTTGTTTAATCTTTCCCTGGTTAATCTCGTAATTTTTTGAGGGCATGATCTTGTTTGTTACCATTTGGCTGCTATGATTTTGTATTACAGTTTATTTTTTGCATTTTCGAGAGAATCTGGTGGATAGGACACCGCTTCAGAAAAAATAAAAAATTAATTAAACAAAGCTCATAAATCACAATTTTATCTGTCTATTATACATGGCATTACTATGATCAAACTTCTGAAAACTGTTTTAACTTCAACATACTATTAGAAACATGTATCATGTAAAACAATTGAATAAAAGTTGAGAATAGAAATTATTACTGCAGCTTGGTCCAGTGCATATATTAATTATGAGTCAAAATCTCCCTAGTTACTTAAAATGATAAGCATATCGAATAGGTAAATAAGCAAAGGTTTCCTGAAACCAAAAAAATCTTCTACTCTATAGCTTTCAAATAACACAAGAATGAACTTCATACCAGTTGACCTTTTTGAGTTATAAGCCATTGAATCATGGTCATGCATGAGTGCGCACAAAAACTATGTCTAACTTGACCTTGATTTACATAAGTTCAAAGGTCATAAGGAAAGTGCCAATGATTGATTTTCAGTAAACACACCTTCTGACACATTCTCGCAAATTTCCTGCTAAAAATAGTCACAGATAAAAAAGATACAAGGATTTTTATGTCAGAGCACCAAATTCACAAAAATTATATGCAAAAATTAAATGGGAACACTGCAAATTTTAACCAGCCATAACTTTGTGAATACTGGTCCGATTAAAAAAATTCAAAATGTTTTGAAATCAGAATGATGAGATCTCTCTGTTTATGAAATTTCATAGATTTTGCTCACGGTCAGATAAATAGCTCTGGATCGCTTGACATGGAATGACCCGCGCCTAAGTTTCTTATGATCTTGACGGCACTTTTTGGACACCAACCAACTTACAAAAATTCTTAGAGGGAACACTACTACTCTAGTGTACACTATGCTAAGGTTTTGGATTTGATGTTGTCGGCTAACTAGCATTTGACCTTGCATAACTGTTGCTGGCTACCTAGATACTGCTTTACAATAATCAACTTTAGCAGTCGACTTCACACCAAAAATGCTGACAAGCTTATGTTTATGTACAAGTTTCTTAACATGCTATTAGGTGCCCACATGAATTTGATAAACTGATGGTTTGAGTATTATCATTTCACTAAATCAGCGGTTCCCAACGTTTTTGCGATCTCGTACCACTTTGGTTCCCCATATTGTCAACGCATACCACTTCTTCCAGAATAATTACTTTGATCGAATCTTAGGTTATGCAGAAGAATAACATACGTTAAAATAACAACAAAAAAGACCACAACTAAATTTAATGAGATTTTTGTTATTGTTTACTTTACACCAATTGGCTGATGCGTAGTGTAAATTTGCTAACAGCACATTGAAAGTTATCATGTTGCGTTGCAATAGGTATAGCGGGTACAAGAACAAATATTTATTGAGAAACAAAGCTCAATATGTAAACTAGAAAGCTGTGAATCCAGGTTTGTGTGCAAAAATGAAAGTTTTTCCGTACCATTAGTGGTACGCATACCACAGGTTGGGAACCCCTGCACTAAATATTTCATTTTGTATACAGGTGCTGGCGTCATGGACTGATTTGCTTTGAGCCTTGAGGGATATATTCCATAAGCTCAAGTAAAGTTTTGATGAAAGTTCAACTGTCTCTAGATGCTATACTTGTAGAAACAAAGCCCAAAAACGTTTTATTGTAAGCAAAGTATTTGAAATTAAAAATTACAATTGTTAGTTGGCCACCCCCTACACATTAAATCAAAAATCATAAACAAACTGATTTGAATAAAAAAAATATGATTTAAATAAAAAAGTCAATTCTTTGATTAAAAAAATCAGGATTTTTATCAACCCTGATATTGACTGATAAATGTTTAATTCTTTTCAGATATCACTGTTAGAAGATGAGACAGGCTGAAATGGGTGACTGTGTGTGTGTTACCATGGCCATGTATCTGCCACATTGATATCTGAGCAATTTATATAGCTTGTATTTGTTTGTATGCTATTGGTACAGTGCAAAGAAAGTATGAAAAAAATGGATGTTGATGGTAGTTTCAAGAAAACAAAACATGTGCGGTATTTCACCAGAATCCTGCAAATTCTTCCCCATCGATATTCATTGTTGGACACAAGCAGGCAAGTCATCCTAAACTAGCAAGATTTAAAGACTACAGTGTTGGGTGATATAAGATTTGATTTTGTTATGCAACATGCTATAAGTTGCATAACAACAACTTTTTGTAAGAATACCTGTTGTAAAGTACAGTATGTGGTTTGTCTGTTTGCACTATCAGCAAAGCTGCTTAAAAATTCATTTTGGTATTTTCTGTTAAAATTGTTTTCCAGCCTTTGAAAAGTTATTTAGGCAAAAATATATTTTTAATGATCAAGTTAGTATTGTGGATGCTTGTTACACATAGCCATTTCAGTGAGAATGTGTTGAATGAGTACTAGGTGTTGGTACAAAATGTTTTAAATCTGAAATAATGTTATATCATTGGATTAGAGATAATGTGAGCCTACTTCGGATTGTTTTGACATTCACACAACTTAGATTCAATATTATTGTAATTATATATTTCAATATGATGGAACCATTTGGTAGAAAAGATGTTGAAGGAATTCATAGTAAAGCATGTGCTAACAAGGATGATTTAACACTTTTGATGTCAGGTGGTTTGCGATAAGAAAATATGCGTGTTACCAGGCACTCTGACACAGTTGGTTGCAGTGGTGACAGTTGCAAAAACAGGTCATGGTATTTGTAGACAGACCAAACACAGCAGCTGTTGCATTAGTTGCTGGTAGCCAGATAATTTTGATTGATGTCAGCAGTGTGAGTTGTGACAAAGAGCAAGTGCTGGATCAATTGCCCATGGTCGGTTAATTTTGATCAGCAATTGTCGACCTTTCTTGGTTGAGAACAGTCATCTTTTCTAAAAATTTTTTTGGCCCATGGACCATCTTTTGTAAAAAATTATCTGATGGACTACTTTGCTATGCTAATGCTACTGCTAACACCTCATGCATGAATGCTTAGTCAAAACTGTATTACCCATCTAGGTGTCCCACATAATTTATTATGCAGTGAAGGTTACAGTTGTCAGGAACGTTTCATTAAGGATTTATGGAGCTCTCTGTGGACCACTAGAAATTCCAGGTGGACCACCAGTGGTCCAGCATAGCAAGGAAGTTACAATCACAATTGGATCTTCTGCAGAGGTAGCCCAGTTATCTTATTCACCAGGTGAGTCCAGAGACATCATCCGGTATCAAAAGTGTTAAGGTTTTATTTACTTGAATTTAAAATGTACTGTGGCAGTGACTGTTGCGAAAAGCTAACCACCCTCAACCCAATTATCAACAGGGCCATTCCGCGTCACTTCTCAGAAAGCGGTCAGGCCACCATCTCAAATTTTCCGGAAATTTTACTCAAATTGTCACTACCCCATATGATGAAAATCTGCAAAATTTGAATGAAATCTGTCAAGAAATGGCAAAGCTTTATAGTTGGGGGTGTTTTCATGGCGAAAAAATTTGACAAAGTTTGTGCAAAAACTACATATTTTGTGTAATACAGAGGTCTTAATATTCACTGTTTTTCATTATACCATTGTTATTCAAGCTAGCATTGTTACTTTACAAATTCATTATTAAATTCTGGAATTCTATTGTGTCTTGTGCAAAGTCAATTGTTTGTTTAAGTGTAATGAAACTGAAAAATGTTGTTTCATTTCACTTAACACTTTGACGGCCGTTCGACGAATATATTGTACCTGGATTTCAGGCTAAAACCAGCAGTTTTTGGTTGCTTTACCAACGCATAGCTCATCCGCCAATTGTGCTAAAAAGCTGTTCTTGGGCTCAAACGGATCAGCCAGTCTTCTAGTCTGCACTCGAAAAAAAATTTTTTGGTCTGGGGTTGCGAATTTTTTTGAGTGACGTCATAAGTGAAGTAGTTTTTGGGTCATTTTTGCTCATGTTGCCTGGCCTAGGGCCCAACCTCTAGGCCAAAGTATTTCACTAAAGTTTTCATTGGAAACTCGAGTCTGAGTCTATNAAGCCTTTGATCAACTTTCTAGCGTTTCTGGTTCAAAAGTTATGATCTAAAATAAACNAATTATTAATTTTTATCTAATTAGCTAATTAGTCAAATCTTTTTATTACTTTTAGATCATAACTTTTGACCCCGAAACCNCAGCAGGTCATCCAAAGTATCAAAAGACTCAGATTGTAGTCTAGTTTCCAAAAAAAAATCAGCTAAATACTACCATCAAACGGTTTGGGCCCAGGGCCAGGCAAAGTGGGCCAAGGTGGCCTAAAAGTCCTCCACTTATGACATCACTCACAAAAAACCCGCAACCCCAACCACAATTTTTTTTTCTTTTTTATTGAAAAAAATATTTTTTTAATTAAATACATTTGGTTTAAAATTAAATACAACGTTTTTGTTTCATGATCTGAAGTAATAAAACTATTTGTCTGATTAGCTAATCAGATAATTAATTAATTTGTTTATTTTAGATCACAACTTTTGAACCAGAAACGTTAAAAAGTTGATTAAAGGCTTAAAACTTGAGCCTAGTTTCCAATGAAAACTTTAGTGAAATACTTTGGCCTAGCGGTTGGGCCCTAGGCCAGGCAACATGAGCCAAATGGCCCAAAAACTATTTCACTTACGATGTCACTCACAAAAAATCCGCAACTCCCAACTAAAAATTTTTTTCTTGAGTGCAGACTAGAAGACTGCCGGTCCGTTTGAGCTCTTGAACAACTCTTTAGCGCAATCAGCAGAGGAGCTATGGTGTTGGTAAGGCAGCCAAAAACTGCTGTTTTATAGGCCGAAATCGAAGTATGAATATATCGTATGCCGGTTCTCAAAGTGTTAAGACCTCTGTCTTACACAAAATTTGTAGTTTTTGCACAAACTTCGTCAAATTTTTTCTCCATGAAAACATTGAGAACCATTCATGAATTTTGTATGGTAAACTTGTCATATCATAATGAATATGTGAAAAATTTTTAAACGCAAATTTTCACTGCGGTCATGGGTAACCAAGGCACCAAAGGTACCCCACTTTTGTAGTTTTTTCATTTCGTGCCAAGTTTGACCCGAGATATCTCACAAAACCTTTTTATATTTTGCAATAAAATTTTCTAAGGTCAAAGATAATTTTATCAGCAACAATTCTTCCAAATATGAGCCAAAAATTTCAAGAAGTAAAACTGTGGCGAGGTTCGAAATTTTTCGAAAATTTGTAGCAAGAGCTAGAAACACTTAACTTTGGGTGTCCATTACCTTTGAAAGTCACAATGTAGATAATGGTATTTCTTCAATATTTGGCAAAGTTACTAGCATCCCTGAAAAATTGGGGTTGTTCACTGATGTAGTTTGGCAGTAATAAGGCTTTAAACATGGCCAAAAATGAATAATTTGCGCCCTCCTGGCTGAACACCCCCAGCTATAAAGCTTTATAATCATGCCATTTCTTGACAGATTTCATTCAAATTTTGCAGATGTTCATCGTATGGGTAGTGACAATTTGAGTAAAATTTCAGGAAAATTTGAGATGGTGGCCTGACCGCTTCCTGAGAATTGACACGGAATAGCCCAACAGGCATTTTATAAGTATCAAGCAAAACTTGGACAAAGCTAGATTCAGACAATGACTTTATGCCTATGTATTATGCAAACACCACATTCTACACCTTGAAAATGAAAAGATTAAATTTATAAGATTGTAGTTAAAACACAAGATATGTGTTATTTCCTGTTTTTTGGCTTATGTTTTACATATATGATGCTTGATGGTTAGGTAAAGGCAAAAACATTAATTGCCACTATGTAGTTTAATTCTATGTGTAATACTTAATTCTTTTTTTTGACAAAGGAAGATTTCCAAGTGTTCATTTCAATCATTAGCCATTGTTAAAGTACAGTATACTTGCGATGTATTTTATCATCTGCATTACAAAACACGCTTGTACAGTGCACAGATGTTGCAGACAATAATCAGACAGGATGTGTGCATGAGAAATATATTTGGTTGCAACTTTGCTCTGCATTGCATAATATAATGACCAAATTCATCAAGCTTTTTGCATTACATAATGGGCAGATATGAACAAGTCTATTGCAAATTTAATTTATGTGCACTATGAAAGGTTGAGAAAAAGATAATCACAATGACTTATATATTTGTTTTATACAATTATTTGTTAGTTTTGATGAATAGAAAACACAATTATCAAGCGTTCTTGTAAAATTTATTGATAATTTCATTACAGTGAAAGTTTTTGTAGATGTGCTTGGTGTAGTTTTTTAGCATAAAAGCAGCCTAGGCAGGTAATCTACACATTACCCAACAATTGCCCACCATAGCCCTAGGAGAAATTGTAGTGAATAATGAGAATATGCAGTACTTGCAAGTAATGTGCACAGCATTGACAAGACTATTCTGGACAACATCCTCTAAGAAAAATGCCATTGAAATTCTTTCTAGAAGACATACTGTAATTCTATTTTCAGTATAGTTGCTAACATTGATGTTTTATATCTATCAATTCAGGTTGACCATAGCATTCTTTGCACTATCTGGATTGGATGTGTTGAACTCACTTGACTCTTTGTCTGACAAAAACAAGCAGGAAATAATTGACTGGATATATTCACTTCAAGTTTTACCTAATGCAGAAGGTAACTAAATCAGTGTTGATACTTTATTTATAGTTGGTATGTTATGTCAGCAAAATCCACATTATTTTATTTGAAATAGTTGTTATGACTAATTTCATAAAGCAGTTATGTGAACATTAATATCAGGCCCAGACTTATTTTATGGTTATATATGTTTTGTTTTGTTGTTTAGGTACCAACATGAGCAAATGTGGTTTTCGTGGATCAGCAAGTAATGGGGCTACAACTGCTCAGGGTGCAAAAGTATGACAAGTTTGTTCAGATTTTTTGGCTAAATGTTTCTTTGGATGTTTTTGCCTCATGCTAGTTTCATTTTGTCATGTCGGGGTGCCACAGACCAGATCATTAAACTTCAACAACTTACAAAAAGCCCACCATATACATGTATTTTCTCTTTACTAGTTAGCATCAAATAAGCTTGTAACTTCCCGTTGACCCTCAGGAAGAACTATGGAAAAAGCTACAGAAGTATGGCATAGGTAGCTAAGTAATGGTGGTCTTCAAACCAGTGCATGTTTGTCTAGTTTGTGCTTGTCCAATGGCATTTAACATGTTTGCTGCTAGTCTATGACTATATCGTACTTGGAAATCAGGGAAAAACCAGGGATATTTCAGTTGAATTACCAACCACATAGCTCCTTAGCGGATTGTGCTAGAAAGCCATTCAACCTCCCAAAATACTCAACAAGTCTTTGAGTCAGCAATGAAAAAAATTTATTTGGTTTTGGGTTTCATTTTTTTGTGAGTGATGTTATAAGTAAGGTAGATTTTTGGCTGCTGGTACCTGACCTGGACCCAACCGCTAGATGGAAGTATTTTGCTCAAGTTTTGAATAGAAACTAGTCTCGAATCTGAGTCTTTTGAGGCCTTGATCAACTTTCTAGGGTTTCTTGTTCAAAAGTTACAACCTCAAATCAACAAAAGAGTTAATTAGTAATTATTGGATTGATTAGTAATTTTGTTGTTTTAGGTCATAACTTTTGAACCCTGAATAGCTCTCTAGCACAATTGTCAGCGTAGATATTCCCACACAAAAACACGTGCAAATTTCTGGATTTCAGCTTTAGCCCACCAGAAGCCAAGGTGTTAAGCAAAACTGTGTGCTACATAGCATGCTGGAATCCATTTAGTGTGTGTAGTGCGAATTACTGTAAACTGAGCTGAGAGTTTATACTGCATTACAATGAAAAGGTATAAGATACCAGCTTGTTTTTTACAATTAAGTTGATGTTACTTCTTTCCCTGCAAAGTAGTTGTGTAATGAAGACAAAATGATGGCATCTATATCCCTTAAGACAGGGGTTCCCAACTTTTCTCTGGCCATGTACCCCTAAAATTTATTATAACAAAAAGGCTGAGGAATATAACCAAAATCTTTTGAAATTTTAATTGAACTTCTAGATTTTTAGAAATATAAAGGTAGACTCTGTTTTTATGTCTCGAAGTTAATTTGTTTCAGCTGCATGAAATACAACCATGATTTTTGCAAATAATATTCACTGATATATGTATAAATATTTGGAAATAGATATATTTCAATACATTTTCCCTTTATTGCTAACCTAAAATGTACCCCTTCAGATTGGAAAATTACCATTAGGGGTACATGCATCAAAAGTTGGGAACCCCTACTATAAGGACTTCAAAAGCTGATATATCAGCTTTTCGGCATGATTTTTGCGATCAGTCATAAACCATTAAAGCTACGTCAACATGTAAAACATTGTGAAAAAGATTTTTGATGAGGATTTTTTTGTGATGTCATTTGTGTGGTCAAGCTAAGAAAAAAAAGATTTTGTTGTAGCTGAAAAAAGCAGTAGTTTTGTTCAAAGACCTTTGGAGAGAGAAGCAAACAAGTTAGGAAAATTTATTCTGCTTGAAAAAAGTCAGTCATGATTAAAGTGTAAGCAAAATATATCTCAACATGTTTTAAGGGGTTCATGAGGGAAAGTTGTCTTTCAGAGGGTGTTTTTGTTATTATTTAACTTCGAAGGCCCATATCTCCAGTTTATAACACCAAAAAAACACGAAAATCACAGAACATGTTGACATTCGTGTTTTAAAATATCCTGATAATTTTCAAGTAAAAATATTTAGAGCAAAAAATTTAATAATTAATTAATTAAAACAAGAAATTAATCAATTATTGATTTTTTAAACTGTTTTTAGGCAATAGCTTTCAAACCAGAAACCTTAGAAAGCCAACCAAGGGCTCTAAACACACAGATTATAGCCTAGTTTACAATAAAAACTTGAGTCAAACAATTGGCTCTTGCGGTTAGGGCTCAGGACCTGATGACCTTAGCCAAAAATGCTTAAACCTACCCTACTCATGACGTCACCCACAAAAAACGAAATCAATAGCTTTTCAATTTTTTAACACATTGGGAGCCGGTATACGAGTGTGTCGTACAGCAGCTTGATATATTCGTACATAAGTGGGGTAGGTTTAAGCATTTTTTGCAGTATTAGTGCAAAGTATCACTGATAGTTTGAAATCACACATTGAGTTGCTAATTTCTCACCACTTGGCAACTCCATAACTCGCCAGTCAATTGTGCTAAAGAGTTATCCAAACCCTCACAAGACTCGGCGAGTCTTCTAGTTTGCACTGAAAAAAAAGTTTTTTGGGTTTCATTTTTTTGTGGGTGATGTCATAAGTGGGATAAGTTTTTGGCCATTTTGACTCAGGTAACCTGGCCCTGGGCCCAACTGCTAGATCAAGAGGTTCCCAACCTGGGGCACATGTATCCTTAAGGGTACATTTGCCTGTCCTAAGTGGTACATTAAAGGTTAGCAATAGAAGAGAAATATATATTTACATATCTTTTATTTCCAAAAATTTATACATATCAGTAAACATGATTTGAAAAAAACGTTATGTGCTTATTTAAAAAAATATCTGTAATCAATCAGGACATTTATTGTCATAAGAAATTTTAGGGGTACATGTTCATCTGTCGAAATATTGAAGGGGTACATGCTTATCTTTCAACATTCTGAAGGCGTACATGGTCAAAGAAAGGTTGGGAACCCCTGCACTAGATGAAAGTATTTTGCTCAAGTTTTTATTGGAAATTAGGCTAAAATCCAAGTCTTGAGTGTATGATCGGCTTTCTAGCGTTTTTGGTTCAAGAGTTAGGGTAAAATTATCAAGTTTTGCAAATTACTAATTTTTGGTAACATCACCAATCTTATGTTTTTTGCCCATATTTTTTAAGGTAAATCAAGCTGGCGCTAAAGGTGTCAAAAAGAATTCGGTCCATGACCAAAAAAACAAACCCAGGCAACAAACCTAAGATGTTTTGCAGATGACACAAAAACTTGTTTTGTTCAGAAGTGTCCTGTTCACGTGCACAGCAAATTAGCTCAAGATCTCTGCATGTTACACAGCTGTCTGAGATTTAGAATGTTACTTTCAAACCCCAAAAAACTGCTGATACGACCATGTATAATCATAGGAATGATCACTGCCCTCTATTATTTAATAATACATGCCTACCTTTCTAAAACAGATACACAAACACTTGGGCTTACTGTTCCACCAGTCTTTCAAGGCCAGTGGTTCTTAACCAGGGGCGTGCCCCCAATGGGCATCTGGATATTTCCAGGGGTGTGCAGACCCTTACATGCTCTACAACATGGAAAGTTTTTGAATGGGAATGTGTACCTTCCAAGCATTACACCAGTGCTAATTTTATGATGCTACATGTTATTTGGCTTAGTTCTGGTAGAGATGGAAGTCTGGGTTAAGTTTCTTGAAGTTTTGCTGGCTGAATTCGAGCTGGCATCATTGGAGGCACAACTAGGGGCTGTTTATTCAGCATGCCAAGTCCCTTTAGCAATGACATCTGTGCCATTTTCGCATTTGAGAACAGCATGGTGCACATAGAATTTCAAGGTAGCTGGCTGCATTGCAGAGCGGCTTGCCTAATTCCAGATGAACATGAATGCGTACACTTTGCACAGCTGCACACAGCATGGGATACCGCAATGGCTTGCTGTAATTCAACGAGCTTTCCACGATGTGTCCTTACACCTGCATGATACTAATTTTCTACAGTAATTCCTGCCATCTTCTGTGATGCAACGATGTATATTTATGACGATTTAACTGCACCTACACCACACTCTGGTTCTGTTTTTTTTCAGTCATAGACCGAAACGTTTTTGAAATGACTGAAAAAAAATTAAGTCATTTCGGTCAGAATGTTTGAAAATACAGGCTAAAAACACTGTTATGGTGAGTTTTAATACAACCAGGGGTTTTAGGGACCCAATTCAATTGAAAATCGGGTCCCTATAGGTCCATACCAGGTACCTAACATTTTCCTTGAAAAAAACCCAATACAGCTGTGAGACAAATGACCAAAATGTTATAGTGAAAAAACACAGTTCTTGTTGAATGTAATCAGTGGCCTATAATTTGGGTGTAGGCTCTATACAACCTACTGAGCTAGTGTTAGTAGTCATCAGGTTCAATGCAACATTCCTACTTCTGAGGCCATATTGTGACAAAATATATACCTCTTTCTTGAACGAAGCAGAAAGTCTAACAACGTATGGTTGCGGGCTTTGAAGCAATGTTTATATTCTTCCTTATTCATTGAACACTACAACCACATTTTACTTTGCGACTGAGTATTCAGATGTACAGATGTACAGAGTTTGTATCAGGGCATGTGCATGCCACAATGCTTTCGTACTTTACCTGACCTTGACCAGGATTGGACTCAGTGTCCTACTCCAGATGTAGCATTGTACCAAGTGTTATGGTTAGCAAACAATAGTGTTCTTAAAAGTGTCTGTAACCCTGTTGTTCTACTTCCAAACTCGCTATTAATCGTTCTGTTGTGTCTGGCGTGTTTGCACTCTATGGACTTGTGTCTGTCGCAAAACCTTAAAATAATAAAGTAAATAAATTTACCAGGAAATACATTTGTTTTTACAACTTATTTAAACTCAGAGGGGCATGAAACAAAGGAAAATGCGCTAAGGGGGCATGGTGGAGAAAAGGTCAAGAACTACTGCTCTAGGCATACTCACATTATACATGTACATCAGATAGTGGTGACCAAAATTGACTGTCTTCTTTCTTTCATTTCTCAATTCTATGTCTTGCCATACTCTCCTATAATTAAACAAAGATATTACTGGTTTTTGATTATGGGAGCATTATTTATGATAATTGCTCTGATGGTGACAAACAAATGCTAGAGAAAGCACAGCTCATCACCTGTTGGATTCAATCCTCATCTGACATCTAAAAGTTCTATGCTTTGTCCACAGCCTGTCAAACATTACCAAAAATAATTGATTTATGTGTATGTGGCAATATAGAGACCAAACTACTCCTTTCACTGCAACATTCACAACACCACTTGTGCAGCACTTAACAAATATTTGTGGAATTCTCAACAAATGCAGACTATATGAACGATTTGAGTGTTTGGGCCACATCTGTTGTGTTTATTTTTATTTGGCGTTCCACCCAGATGTGTTGGTCCCAATTTCAGTTGCTGTTTTTAGCACTGTTGACGACTTTCTGGAATGCTGTAGTAAATTCTGATTGTACTTGTTATGATCTGCTTTTTATACTTTTATCCTGCTATTAGTTTTTTTGAACTGTTGTTTTTTCAAAGCTTGACATGACATGACGTGACAAATTGCACCATTCAAACTAACGCCCGTCACAAGATTGTCGTTAAATAAACAAATACAGTGCTCAAAACAAAAACCAGGTACTACAGTAGTATGATACCATCAAAAAGCTGCATAACAATTTGGGTGATATATTTTGTTCTCTTATGCTACTGCTACTGTTCCGTGATTTTCCTTCTGAGAGGAAATACTTGTACCGAAAAATAGTTTTATATGTTGGATGAATTGCTTCTCATTTGTAGAATCATTGTCATTGCCCAGGTTTGAAATTGTGAGACCTTTGCTTGTTTTATCATGTTGCTAACTGTATCTTCTGCATGCAAGTCACAGTAAAAAAATAAATACACAAACATTTTTTGTGAAGAGCATGTAATTATTCATGGATATTTTAAAGGTCTGTTGCATGACTTACAATCATTTCATGTTTTCTCCAAGCTTCAATCCTCTGCTGCAGTTGAGTCTCAACTTGACTTAAGTATCAAATTATTCCCGGTGGTATTCAACTGTAAACACCTGTTCATCATCTTCAAGTTATGCATTGAAACCGGCCTTAATGTGTTGCATGAATTCCTGTGCTGATGTGTATGAAAACTGTTTTGTCAGTCTTTCCTTGAAATATTAGTCAACATGCGAGTTTTACCAACCAAATCACCATATGTTTTGAAAATTTTTCAAGTTGTGATTGTGACTACCTTCTACCCAACTATAAGAGAATTACTACTAGGCTTGTTAAATCAAATAAACGTGTCTCAGAAAAGTAATGGCTTCACTGAATTAATTATTCTTGTTAATTAAATCAATGCGACAGACAAATTTGTCATCAAGTTTGTGTGTTCTAATCTAGCCTTTCAATAATAGTGAAAAGTTATTTGTCATCATTGGCCCTCATTTACTTGCACACATCGTTCTACTGTCCACTTACATTTTTTATGTTTGGTCTTTTAGATTTCTTTTCATATGCTTTGTCCACTGCAAAACATGTACAGTTTGCTCAAGTATTATATGCCGGTATGTGATATAACACCTCTGGATCTGTTTTTAGACAATGGAATCAGTCAATGAATATGATTGTGGGCATATTGCCATGACATACACAGGTTTGGCATCACTGGTTATTTTAGGAGATGATTTATCTCACGTCAACAAAAAAGCATGTCTTCAAGGAATACAAGCTTTACAACTACCTGATGGCAGGTTAGCATTTTGCTCTTCTTTTCTTGATTGTAAGTGTACGTTGTGTGATGGAATTGTTAGCAAAATGTTTGTTGCAATTGTTCACATATATAGAAATAGTACTTGTGTTTGACTGTGAAATGTGACATCGGCACAGAAATATGTTGTTCGGTTTGTGAAACTTATTTTTAAAAATTGTATAACCAGCCACCAATAGTGTTAGATGGAAGAACAGAATAGGTAGTCTCATGAACACAGTCTTTGAGATTGATTTATGAAATTTTTAGCTGTGAAAAAATATGTAGTCAAAGATCCAAACAATGACAAAAGAGCACATTGTTTTATTTAAAACAGATGTCATTTCCAGTCAGTAGTATGAACTTTAGCTTCATGTGGCACCCAACTCAGGTCTTGTAGTGTCAATTAAAACCAGATAGCATTACGACACTGCTCCTGCTCGATCACAAAGTAATGTAAAACAGTTGTCTGAAGTCATTTTGTGCGCTTTCTATTTCATACTGAACAGTTATAGTAATTATGCAATCAGGTATTTCGGATGGCAGTTACTTTTTATAAATTGCTGTTGCAATTGTCTGCATATGTAAATGTTTGCACCATGTAATACTTTGGTTTCATGGTTTCAAGAAATATGGTTAAAGAAAAGGTTGAAATGTTACTTGAGAAAATTTTATTCAATTTGGCATATAATCTTTCAAGACTTACCTCAAATGACCTTCTGCGAACAGATTCACTTGCCCTACAAGTGAGCGAATGCAATTGACATAATTATTTAGTGCCTTACACTTTGAAAATTTGACAAACTGTGCTTTGGCTTAGGCTACTGGAGACTTGGAATTAGACTGTTAAGGAAGATGCTGCACTCTCAACAGCTGTCTTTTTGTGAAACAAGTTTAAATATATGTTGTGGTGCATGTGATTGTGTAATAGATACATGGTAATCTAAGTTCTTGGATAAAAACTGATTGTAATGTTAATTTTACTTTAAATCCTTCTTTTCAAATTAATTAGTTATCTGTTCCTGGTACTACTTCATGCCATTGTCCTACAGTGCAGGGCTTATTGGTTTGTAGCTTAACATTTAGTTTTTGGTCAGTAAGTCATATATCTGTTTATGCAAGAAATTGTTGGGAACAGAAAGCAAGTTATGAAAATGGAATTAAGCAAAGTTTCATGGCTGTGTAATACAAAGCATACTTCTCACCAAGGATTATTGGAACAATGAAGTGTAATGTACCTGTATTTGGGAGAGAGTGTACTGCAGTGGTATAGCAAGGCTAAGTGTCACCTGGGGCTGACCATAACAGTGCCATCCTTCTTCCCCCTCAAATTTGCATATGAGGATTTAAAATGAACGAAGATCATGTTTCGTACTTATCAAAATGTATGTAGAAATAATAAAGAATCTTGAATGTCAGAATCAAACACTCACAAACTAAAATGGGTCTTGTTTTCATTCTCGATTATGGGTTTAGCTTTTTCTGCTTGTTCGCTACCTTTCTCATCATAACTCTTCCTATTCTATCTGCCTTTTTTACATATGAATCTATATCAACCCAGCATATTTAGTTTAATTTTTCTTCCCCACTGGTTTTCAGTTTGCGTTTAGGTGCACCACTTAGCTTAATCGTTTACTCATTCAGGGGATCAAGCAAAAAGCACAAATGAATTAAGAGAAGTGATGGCAGCATGCCTACTTCATAGATGCAAACATTTGTGCATGTTAATATGTCATATAGCATCACTGTCTTCAACTAACACAACGTATATATACTGCATGTAGTAGGCTATCATGATAAATTAGATAAATAAATCTCAGTAATGTAAGGAATGTTTCAGTGTGTACTTCCTGTAGTAATGGTTTATTACTCGTACAATATATAAAAGGTTTCATGCCTTAACTCTGTCACCACTGGCGCGGGGCTGTCTTAAAATGCCGGACCCATTTTGATAAAATAAGTCAAATTGCTTAAAACCAGCTCTGCTTGAAGTGCTGACTTGCATGCTTCCGTTGTGACCTGCAAACTTCATCTAGCGGTTGGGCTGGGCAGCCAAGATTCTTACAATTACACGTGCATAGTGTTATTCCTTACCTTCACTCGCTAGCAACTAACATCTATTTCGAAAGTTGTACAACTGTTTCAGCTAATGTCCCTTTTACTAAAAGTCTTCACCACCAGGTTTTCAAAGGTTTGGCTTTGTTGATGGATAAGACAATGTAAGAAACTGCAAGTATTTTATCTAAATGCCAAGATGGTCATAAAGCAAGGTTTCATGTATTTTGGTGGTGGTCGTTTTGAGAGACCACTGGAAAGTTTTGAGATACTGTTTCAGTCACTGAAAACAGCCTAAAAAACACTGTTCACTACAATCATACATAAACATATCGTTTGCCTTGCATTAGTTTTCGGAGTAAGGTTCGTGGCTTCTAATTAATCAAAATGAAAGCAACACCTTTTGTAGAAGAAATTACATTTGACTGCAAATGTTAAATTTACTGCTGAACAAAGGAGATAAACCTTCTACGGAACCCATATTGCCTATCGACTGGCACTGATTCACTTACTTGCAGTTCAAGCCTACAATCTCAGCTCTGAATTACCCACACAAACACAAAATCTCGCTTCAAGAACATCATTTTGATACCATTACGTCATACAGAAAAACATCAGTTCTGCAGAAATTGATAACCTTTACATTTGCAGAGTTCTTCACTTCACCCGCCAAAATTTAATGCTGATAAGTCCACCTGATGACCATCCAATAGCTTGTGGCACTTGCTTATTGAAAATCTCTCACTGAACATTACAATAGTATGAGACCTGCCAAGAAATGTTCATCACCAATGCCGATAGGTGTTAAGAGGTGTAATGATGTGCTGTTGGGGCGTGGCTAAGGATTGAACCAAATGAGAAAAAGGATTAAGGTAGCTCTGACTTTATTCTGTGATTTCATCTAGGGCCTTTTTCATCAGAATTTGAGTGGATTGGAAACTATAAACTCTGAACTACCAGACCAGCGATGTTTGCTAACTTGCCGTCGAATGTCATATCTGTCCTTTGTTCAAAGTGCTTTTGACTAGGTTGCGGGAAAATAGCTTTGGCTGGGGAGGAAGGTGTAGGTGTTGGATGACAACTGCCCCCCAAGTAAGTATGTTGAAAAGCCCTGATTTCCAAAGGGGTACTTTAGCACCCTGGATTTGACCCAGACTTTTGAGCAAACATTGTATCAACTTACTCCACAACCGCGTTTCCTGGTTTTAGACTACCAGTCTAGGATTTCTAAATGCAAAAAATTGAAGAGGTAAAACTACTTTTACTGTTAAATGATTATTTAATCAACTACTTGCCGTCCCCAGAAGGTTCCTCCCGGACCTCCCTCTGGCTACGCCACTGGTGTACTGACAACAGTTTTTGTAAATGTACTGCAACATGTTTTGGAGTGTCATTCAGTTTTGTGGATCGTTTGCGCAATTTAGCAACCCATGACTGGATAACGCGTATCTTTCAAAGTAGCAGTGTATCTCTTAAAATTATAATCTGTGGTTCTTTAGGTTCTTCAGTTTGCTGATTGTTGTTCCCACCCTTCTGCATGGTTTCAGCTTTTTGTGATCACGGTTGAGACAAAGTCACTCTTGAGAATTTCAGCATCATGAAAGCTTTTCAAAGTTTCCAGGGCAGAACAAACTTTCTGGGCTTTTGGTGATTAACTGTGTTAAGCCAAGCCCTCACCCATACTGGTGCGGTACTTTCCCGCGCTTTAGTTTGTAATGTGTTGACTGGAGAAGGCAAAATCTCCAATCGTTGGAAACCCGAATATTTCATATTTCCCTACACTCCCGTGATGCGATGTCTTAGCAACACAGTAGCGTAAGACAGGAAACGCAAAATGTTGTTCATCAGAAATAATCGCCCGCTTCCGAACCGTTCGCATTTTTTTCTGCAGCTTCAGATCAGCGTACGATGGAAGTGAAAACGACATGCGGTTTATTTACTGTGCTTGCTGCGTTTGTGCAATACTTGATGATTTCTCCACTTTTGATCAAGATCTTGCGACATCTTTTATCATGAAAAGCATGGTATGCTTTATTTAAAAATTGGTAGTGGTTGTTTGAGCTTGGATAGTCATTATGACTGAGGAAAGTTTCGCTTTTCAGTGCTACGACGGTGCGTTTGGTCAGGGACCCTGCCATGAAAGCCACGGAGGCTCCACGTTTTGTGCATGTGCGTCTCTCCACTTGATGAATAAACTGGAAAAGAGTTTGTCAGAAAAACAATTGAAAAAGTATGCCAACTTATTTTTTACACATCAGCGTTTGCAAAAAATATGTTAAACATTGAAAGATGAATGAGTGCCTACGTTTTACTGTAAGCAGAATTCCCACGCGGCTGTTGTTTTTTTGCTGCGACATTTTGGTCACTGAAACATTTCGGTCATATGTCTCACAGTTGTAATAAAACTCGCCGTAGCAGAGTTCATTAGCCTATATTTTTAGGCATTCTGACCGAAATGACTTAATTTTTTTGGCCATTTCACTTCTGTCTGTGACCGAAAAAAACAGCCACGCGGTATTGAAAGTATTGAAAAAGTATTGAATTGTGAAATCGTTTTTCAAGACCTTGAATAAGTGTTCAATTTGGCCAAAATGTACAAAAGTATTGAAAAAGTATGGAAATTACAAATTCAGCCATTTGTTCATTCAAATTTTGTTCTTTACCGCTGACGACAGTTTTGCAGATGATTTTTGCATTGTGTTCCATTAGCAAATTTTTGGAAAAATGAAGATAGGTGATGGTATGAAAGTTTTTTAATTTAGTATTGAAAAGGTATCAAATTATATGGAAAAAAAGTTTTAATACGTGGGAACCCTGTGTAAGATTAAGTCGTTGACGCGGTGTCTGGAAAAACGTATGATAAATGCAGGGTTCCTGAGGAGTCTGGAAAAGTATGGAAAAAAGTTTAGTCATTTTCCAGCCTGGAAAAGTGTGGAAAAAAGTGTTTTGGTCTGTTTCTGTTAGTATAAAAAAAATTTCCAGGCTTGGTCGGTTGACGCACATGATAATGTTTTATTCTGATACTTTAGATAAATTGATAATACTTTCTTTGGTGCTTGCTTTTTCTGATTGTACATAGCCTATGTTATGATTGTCGGAAAAGTTAAGTGTGGAAGTTTATATTAGAAATTGCGTAGGTACCCTGTAAATGACAAAATGTAAATGTAGCCACCTGCCAAATGACTTCGTGCGGGTTTAGTGCGAAGAAGTTAATCTCAGTTTTCATACGGTTTTTGGACGAGGTTCTTGCAATATCAAAATAACATGTAGTCTCAGTTAATCGCATTGCTTTCACAACGCTTACAATACTAGGAGAATCCACTCTTTTCGCGTGATCCGTCGGAATGCAGGTGCAACGACCGAGCATCCGCCTCTCAAACTGACGAACGAGGTCCGGCCGGAGTCTTATCAGACTCGCGGTCGCCGTTTAGATGAGTGCAAGAGATGGCTTATGGAACTACAAAACGAGTACAATGAAACTTGCTTATTCGTTTACGTACGCAAGCTTTTTAATGTAAAAAGCTTGTTATTTTTGTGATTAGAAATAAAAGCGGTTGTCACCCAGGAAAATTTAGGCAACCCTGATCAGGTCGCTGTAGAGTGAACATTTTTTCAGTTTTTTTCAACCTTATGAGCTACTACTCATCGCAGATTGCAGTACTGGTGCGTCAGTCGGCAAAAGTATGGTTTTCATGGACGACCTCACAAAGATGATGATACCTGTTATTCGTTTTGGGTCGGAGCTACTTTGAAGGTGTGGTTCATATCGAAGAGAATGCGTTCGCCTCCACACTTAATCATGTTACTAAAGTTGTTCAACATATGAATGGACTTATTTTGCTAATTTTTATTTTTGTCACTCTGAAGGTAACTTTCATCGAGCGCATGACTATGGGAAACGGAAATGTGTGTGTTCTTAAACAATTCTTTTTTCATTTCCGGTGTTTAGTACCAGTCGCCTTGACGAATAAAAATAGGTAAATGTGGTACCTGAAGTTAAAGTGAAAGGTTCCCGCTCAACATTTCATGAATATTTTGTATTGGTTTGCTGTATTGGCAGTTTCATCAAGTCGCGGGATTTTAAACAGGTTGCTACCTCCAGCAATGTTTGTTTTGTTTTGATTAAAGCTTCTTGGGTTGTTTGATTTGATCGACTTCAAAGAAAACGAAGCTTACATTCTGTCAACGCAAGACGTCGTGGTCGGTGGTTTGGCGAAATGGCCTCAAATACATCCAGGTACATCCAACTGCGGTTTATTCAGCGTTTAATGTTTGTTGTTATTTGTTTTAAATTGCAATTGAACATGACTTGTCAAGCACTTTTGTTTGGTTGTATTTCGCAAGTAACACGCCATCATGCCCAGAGAACTGATTTGATAAACTTGCAATTTACAGTAAAATGAAACATGAAGGAATTTGTGGACTTTTCTGCGACTTGGAAATGTTTTGAGAAGCTTGCATTTCCTGAGAAAAATATGTTTTCCCAACGTCTGTCTCATCACCTTTGTGATTTGATTCAAAATGTCACCAACTGCTATTCTAAATTTTGACGGCCATTCTATCGAACTGATTTTTCAGACAAAGCGTTGCCAGAGATGGATTTCTATTGTATTGCAGAGGTTTTTCCAAATCGTTTCGACTTAAAAGTAAATTACATTTTCATTTTTAACCGTGAAATTTGTAGTGAACTCTGTTCAGGCAGAGCTTTGATTGTCGGATCAGGGAAACGGTGTACGTTCCCAAAACGGTAGTTCAGTATCATTCAAAGTGTCACGTTTACGTTTTCTTCCTAGGTTTAATACCATGTTAATGAGATCGTTGATGCTGTTTGTCGGACACAGCGCAGCTGTGTGTTCCTGCATCAACGAAAACGTTGATTTATTTATTAGCAAAGAGATCTCGTCTGCGCAGGCAAACGAATCTTACACTAGATTTTTGTTTGTCCAGACGCTTTGCACAGCTACATGGGAGTGTGCGGCCTCGCACTGATGGACTTACCCGACCTGCTGCCGATTGACCCCGCCCTCAACATAACCTTGCGAGCGAAAGGTCACTTGGACGCACTGCATCGGCAGTGGGCCGAACAGAAACGTCGAAAAATTCATGTTGAAAACATCGCCCGCGTCAGAACGCGTAGCATTGGTGCGACGCTGGACCGCAGTCATGCAAAGTCCGTTGTTTTAGCTTTTGGAATAGGTTTGATTGCTGTGGTAGTGCCTTGGATTTACAAAGCGTACCTCGCAGAAACCTGAGTTATGCGAAATCTGCAACCTTCAGCCGGATGCGAAATTTTCCTCCTGCGGCGCAGCTCGCCGATGTTATCGCTTCAAGCGGTTTGCAATTTGTCCTTATGCCAAGCGGGCGGTTTGCGTGATTTTCTGGGACCTGTTTTTTTCTGATTTACAGAGATCAGTGTCGTGTTGTGATTGTTTGTGGAAAAGCAAAAGATTCTCAGACTGTGTGTGCTGTGTTCAACACCGAACAAATCGAAGTTTCGCAACTAGCGCTTTTGCAGTTGAACCTTTTCAGCGCTCTCTGATCTTGCTCACAGAAAATGTAATGCTGTAACGAAATCGCGTAAGTCTCAGAAAACTTGTTGAGTTCATTATTTAATACAGTTTTTATGCTTGTTGTTTTTTAGTAGTCTGAAGGGTTGTAGATAATATCCGGTGTAAAATTTAAGGAAGTTGAATATAATTTCAAACCACATTTTCTTTTGGTCAGATGTAGCGCAGAGCAATTAATTCAATTTCATGTTGCTTCTGACTCCCAGCCAGTCACTGCAAAGAAACAGAAAATCGATTTGGGTGTTCGTGGTCGCTTTTTTGTTTGATCGATGTAATTATTATTTTAGCAGTTATAATAGTTGCTGGTAGGGCCGCAACCAACTGATATTTTCGTGGGGTACAAAATGATGTAACTTGTTGCTGTACCTAACAAATACATGCGATTGTGAAAATTTCGGGGGGGAGCAGTTGCCTGGTTGCTGGAGATATAGTTCCTACTTTCGCATGGCAATAACAAAGCTATTCGTTCGATCATACTTTGATATGACGCAGGACGATTTGAAGTTCAAATTTTGGACTATCGATGAAGATCGGTACTTCATAGTCAAAGTGTTTAATTGCGTTAGAAGATCTTAGAAAGCTCTGCACGTTGAGGCTAATCGAGAAACCGTTAAATCATTTGGATTTTGTCACAAATTGTGCCTAAAAGTACTCACTGTTAGAGTTCGACCGATATGTGTCTGAGACCGGTGGCGATAGTTCAGAACATCAAATTTCGATGACGACAATATCTATTTTCATTTCAGACTCGCTTTGCAGTCTTTTGTTGCATTGCGTTTTGCGTAGCTTTATTTGTAACGCTACTTTCTTGAACAGTTCCCAAACACAAACTGCAGAACAAAAGTTTAAAGTCAGAGTTTTGATAGCCCGGAAGCAACTATGCGTTCCTGCGCTTGCTTGAAGAGATTCTCGGAGCGTGGTTTTAACCGATACCCACTATGTGTTGGTCGAGCTCTTGTTTAAGCAACACGTTCTACGGTAAAATGGAACCGAAACTGTGTTGATTCAAAACTAAGAGAGTCTGCTTCACCTCAAAAAATGCATCATTGTATTGCATAACCTGCGCTTTCCTGTGACTGGCCAGTACTGGTCTATTTATGCCATTTGTTTTCATTCAATCATGGCCAGGGTGTAAGGTAACATTGTATGATGTGACGATATGCGTCGTATTTTCTCGACAAAGTATCCTGGTCAGAAGGACATGTTTCCGTTTGTTCACATGCTCTATTTTGCAAATAAGCGGCAATGATCGTGCAGGACTTCGTGAAGGTCGAGTATGTGATCAAGAAGAGCGACCTGGCCTCTTCAGTTCGTAGAATGTGTCCGGTGCTTCATTTTTTCTTAAATCCTTGACCTGTTTACTGACGCCAATGCAGGAATGGGATCCTAACCAGTCAGGCTGAAAGTTTCTGATCAATTTTTTGACGTGCTGTTTGCCAACCTCAGCTTTTGCGCGCCTAGAATTTAACCCCGAAGAACCGAGCAATACGAATAAAGACAACAATTCATGGCAATAAATCCGAACGACAGATCTAACCTTATTGTTCAGCGTAGTAAGGCATTGATAGCGCCTGGTTTCTGTTCGGGCAACCACTGTTTCGACAATCCCAAATCAAAGTGTAATTAGTCAATGACAAATGCGAGCAGCGAGCGCTTCGTTGCATATACGTTTGCTCGATTCAGTTGTTTTTTGCGTCGCAGCCCATGCTCGGGTTTCGAGGTTCCTGTTTGGCATGCGCGTAGAATTTGAAAAATTTAGCGCAAAAAATCGGTTTCGTTTTTTTCGAACGCATAACTTATATCGCTGTTCCTGCCAAAAGTACCTCGTAGCTGCGCAGCTTTTGTATTGTGATTTCGAGCTGTTGCGTCCGTTTGGTCTTGTCTCATAAAAATCTCAGACATTTGCCGTAGCCAACTTACTTTGCGACGTTGGCCGAGAGCAGTATGTTTGAAAACATCGTAATGCATGTTAAACTTTATCGGACTGATCAGTTCAAGTGGATCGACATCATCTGCTGTTACCAGCAACTCGGTTTCAGTTAACTGATTGGCAGTGGCGTAACTATAGAGGATTGCACCAGGGGGGAAACTTAGCTAAAGGGGCCCACTGACTACTGTAGGGAGCCCACTAGCACTCAGAAGAAAAACTTGAGAAATGATGCTGAATCCGGATGTGGATAGTTAGGCTATGCAAGAACCCTAAATCACCGGAAAATACTCCGAAAAACGCAAAACACAAACAACCTGAAAACCAAAAGAATACAAGCGAAGATACAGTGTAAGCTAAGTGGGGCCCGATTTTTGCGTGTAGCTTGCCAGGGTGGGCGATGTGCCCCTCTGCACCTCCTGTCAGTTATACCACTGCTGATTGGCCATAAGAATCTTTACCGACTTCTATTCATTCAGTGGTGTAACCAGCCCAAAATGTTTTTGGGGGCCAAAATTTTTGACTTTGGGCAAGCATCGCCAATTCGAAGTTGAAATTATTACGAACTTCTGGCCTTTTTCCTACCTGCTTTATTTGTTTCTTTCCTGCAGTTGCAGTATTCGAATTTTCAAGGCAATGGGCCTGTGACCGAGACTCGCAAAAACGGGTCTTGAGACCAGAACCGTCGTCAATAGGGGGGCTTCACGTTTGTGCGGGGGGATTTGCGTTCGTGCAGGAGGGGGCTTGACATTCAAATTTTACAAAAATTCCAATGAGTTATCGTGTTTCATATTTCAATTTTGGGGGGATAAGCCCACCAACCCCCTCCCCCCGTGGCGACGGGACTGCTTGAGACCCATCACTGCAAGAAACGGGATATGGCAAGCAAGTGATTAGTTTTTATAGGGCATATTCAAATCATCAAATGTTAATGCGTCATCGTTTCTTGTCCACGTGTTTGATTTCTTTACATATTAAAAATTCCTTCCTAAACTTTTGAAAGCTAGTTCTTGATAAATTGTAGGGGATGCAAGGTCAGAACAATTTTTTAGGGGCGCAGGAGTAAAATAGGTTAGAAACCCCTGCTTTAGTAAAGAATTTCTGCTCTTAGAAACGGCGATATTGCATTGAAACATGCATAAGGTTTACGAAGTTAAGCATAGCTCATTTTTTTGCAAGGCACCTGCGTTTATAGGCCTATACATAAGCATAACACACAATTAACCGTATCCTAGTGAAGTAACAAGCAATATAATGACATCTTCGGTGGGGGCATAACCAACGACTTTGGGGACCTGGCATTGACTACGGCACTGCATTACGCAATGAGTAGGCCACCTGGTGAGTCCCCAAGATAGATGAAAACAGGCCTGCATCCAGAGAGGTGTCAACCGCCATTGCCCCCCAAAATTTTTAGAAACATGTTTAATTGTTTGGTACAACAAGTTACAATAATTTTGCCCCTCCCGAAAATATCAGCTGGTTGCGGCCCTGAATGAAAGTACTTATGGGAGTAGAAAAAATGGAATCTATGCCACACGATGATGAATTATGGCCGAGAGCAGGGGCGCACGCAGGAATTTTAAGGGGGGGCTGAAATTTTGAGAAAAATACTTTGCTCGCTACCTTAATTACTATAACATTTATGTCATATATGCTATTTCAATTTTAACACATCAACACTTCTCTTGACCAGGCCCAGCCGCGACGTCTGTTTTTTTTTGCCCGTTTTCCCCGTTACCGTGATTTTGTTAATCTGTTAAAGTACGATGCGATGTAGTGTGGCACTTCTCTGCAAAATTTTGACACTGTTTGTAACATGCTCAGTATCCCGAGATATTGTTTTTAAAAGCACTCTTATGTTATAAAGTAGCATTACTTCATACCACTTCCAGCAAATTCTGGTGTGTCAGTCGATTATTATCAACAGCACATTTCTCAACATCCCACACAAGCAAAATGCACTGCAGTACCACTACAGATCGTAGAAGTATCTCACAGACACGCTGCATGGTTGTTGGTCGATAACAAAAGCAAAATACCTTTGTTAAATCACCAAAACAGAAATG
>JGI24022J15233_10000197_pt1 | contig 30113 bp, 19 predicted proteins | sample Ectturendosymbi2_FD_15233 | JGI IMG/M metagenome (IMG submission 15233)
GCGCCAGTGAAACAAAGAGTTTTTGTAGTACAGACTTGAAACTTTGGAGATGTCTGCTACACAGGCTTGACCTAATGTAGCTGAAATTTTGTGTCAATCTAAATGAAATTGTGGAAGTTATTTGATTTTTGGTGATGACCGTTTTTTTGTGTCACCCTGTACCATTTTCAGATAAATGTTTTTTATTTGCAGAAAGTATTGCATACGAAAACTCATGTTAAAAACTTCACTGACTTTAAAAAAAGCCCATAATGTCGCCGTGATATCAAAATACAGAAAAGCATTAATGGGCATGCCACCTAGGTGTCATTTATAGATCACTACATTAAGCTTTCAATTTGTGTGTTCACCAAAACCTGGTTTTCAACTCTGTTTAAATGGATTCCAATAGAAAATTTTGTCCTTGTCTGTAATTCGCGAGCCCAGTGGGATTGCAAGTAGACCCAGTGGGGAAACACTGCTGTGTGGACAAATTCGTCTTAACTATCGGTTGTTGCTTGCGGTGATCAGCTCCAACGAGTAAGAGAGAAACTCGAAAACAGCAGTTGGGTTGAAATAGCAGAAATTCTGTTTCTTAAAAGCAGACATTACATACACTGGCCATATACAGTATGAATCTAACTTCCATGGTCCCACGACCTACATACTGTGGCAGGTAGAGAGTACCATACTACTGAAAAGCATTATTATCAGTGATTACAATTTTTCACAATAACCACAGCATCCTCATTCAATAAAGGCCATGCTACCGCGAACCCGTGAACGCCACAGTGCAAACTGGATATGCGTGCGCAATGGAGGATTGAGTGTTATACTGGCAGTTTGCACTTGCAGCATGCTGTATCTTTACCTGCAGCAAAGCAAGGAACGTTGGCAGGTTTGTGGACGGCAATTGGGCAAGCCATGAACCTGGCAATTTCAGGGTCAACTTGCGAGCCAACTGGAAGAATCGGATGATTTGGATGAGACTGCAGACCGTGCGGGGTTAAGACTGCTATCTTTAGTTCGCCGCTGGCTGCGAAAAAATAAATATTTTAAAGAAACCATGATTCTGATGGAACTGAGAACAACGCTAGAGTATCAAAGTATCAAAGCAACCATGTATTATAAAAACGATTTTAATGCCACGCTTCGTCAACACAATAGTACGTGCAGAAAATACTTATAAATTTTCACATTTTTTTCTATGTGATTCAAACCGACTGGGAATTTTCGATTCACCTGAGTTGATGTCAAGCAATTCATCCATGTGATGCTGGCTGCCTCCGTAGACAGTTCCCGCGTCTATAAAGCTTGTAACTATGTTTTTCTGTTGTCGCACGATGACATCGCCTGCATTCAATAGTTGGCATATGGAATCTTAGAATGAAAAGCAGAACAGTCATGAAAGCGCTGTTTGAATCATTGGTGAAGCAGTTTTCGTAAACAACTATTTCAACCACGAATAGTGAGTCTCATGCTGTTTGCTACTAATCCTTGGCGTTACAAGTTTAGAGGATTTTCACCACTGGAGCTGCTTGCAGGAATGATACCATGGATGTCTACACCGACTGATGTAAAACCAGTTAGACTTTTGGCAAATTTTAAATTGTGGGTGCAAACCTGAAAAGAAAATTCGTTAAAAAAAATCCAAAGTTTCCAAGAAGCAAAGACTAGTTGCTATTTATTTAAACACAAGAGTTCAAAAGTGTGCGTTTTTATGTAGCACTTTTATCGAATGACGTCAACAGCTACTGTGTTTTGTCATTCGCGCTTCGACGGCATCGGTCTTTTAGTGCCACGCCAGCATGCCTTACTACGGGATCATTTTCACTGTTCTCTTTGCGTCCGATCGACAAATATTTGTACTTATGTTGAAGCTGATTCGTCCCGTAGCATTGTGTCAGTCTTGAGATTGACGTCGACTTTCTTCACTTCCTCCTTCAGTGTACCTCGCTGCATACTGTTTCTGACTTTGTGCAATAATTACACAGACCGTCTGGATGGAAACCCGTCCGAAAAAGATGATGGTGCAGTTTACAGTGCCCTCCAATCGCACCAAATGTCTGATCCTTCACAGGTCTTAATTTTAATTCATTACCTAACAACCCTGCTGCTGCACGATGACGACACACTTGCTGTAGCCGCGGGCAAGCAGCCACAGCTGCATCTCTCTGCATTGATGCTTGAGCCTTGTGCGATTTCCTCCACGCCGATTAGCGCAAACGTTTTGTGTAATTCTTGTGTACTGTCAATCTATTTAATACAGACTTTTCATCCGATATACATGAATAAATAAGGTTACTGTCAGACGCCCGTCGAATGTACACTATTTCGTCTGCCTGAGGCGCATCATCGAAGGCTGCGCAGCAGGTACGTTAAAACTTTTAAAGTTTATTAAACGGTTGCTCTCGAATCTTACATAAAAAGCACGTCCATATTCTGTATCTTACTGACAAGCAAATGAAAAAATGGCATTTGACGTACTACGCTGAAGTGAGAAAGACCATCAATTCAGGTTAAGTGATACTTCCCGGTGGATGAGGATCGGAAGGACTGTGATGTTCGTTTTTAGTAAAGAGTTTTTCATAAACAAAAGTTTCCTTAGAATAAAAAATAATCGTGAGATATAATAACCGAGATGCTTATAGTCCGTTGGTAAAAATATTTCATTTACAATTTTAATTATGGTTGAACTCGATCTATGTACTTCCCAAGTCTAACAATTAAAAGGTATAGCTCCTTCCTGTAACAAAAGGAAACTTCGGGAATTTTAGTTCTTGTGAGTGACACTTGAAAAATATAGAAGGAAGTTTATGTTACGCCCAATACAAAGACACTACCCGTGATGCCAGAAAAGCTATGCTTGAGAGAGTTTCTGAGAAGTGGTGACAACGTCCACTCCTTTCGCAGGTACCTTTTTTGGTCAATGCAATAACCAATGCATATAAACAACGATGGTTTTTGCCGTTCCTAAGGTGAGCCAATACATCTGCATTGCATTCGGAAGTTGAATATTCACCAAGTGCTCAATGCATCTCGCGTGTTTGTCGGCGCTATTACAAAACGTCCGTATACACTCGTATCGTTGCAAAAAAGGCAACAGGATATTTGCGAATCCTCTTACGGGTATTTATGGCGGCATGTGTGATCATTTCGTATGTCTATGCTGATATAATAGTTCTGTGATAATATGCTACTTTTGCTTGATAAGAAATACTTTGGAAAAGTAATGCGTTTTGTTAAATACAAAATCCCTAAAAGGCACTAGAAAAACTGCATACGGCTTGAATCGATTCTTTGCCTAACATCTCGTTTCTGACCTAAGCTGCCCTCCTAAGAAATACCTTGGAGAAATATCGAAGAAGCGACAAATGACGATGCGAGGGAACATACCAGTTAATTAACAAAAGCGTGTGGGTTGGGATGAACATCCTACAGTAAAGCTTTGGGAGAGTCGTGTGGGGATGCCCGGTTATTGTCGAATTTTTTTCAACCAAGTAATTTTGTCTGATAGAAAAATGTTAACCCAGATTATCCCGCTCTGAACAAATACAAACGATGAGCGATCTGTCCCTGAAATTATCTTAGCTGAAAACAATCTCTGCACACTTTTAACTCTGGTAATTCATCTAAAGTCGCATAGATGCGTTTAATGTAATCACAGGTTTTACAACACCATGGACATAAGCTTATACATAAGCTATGCAAACCCTGTATAAAGTTAAGATCAACCACCGCTTTTCAGTTTCTAGCAGTTTTAAGGTTCTAGAACACGTTATCAGAGTCTACCATGTCAAGTCCAAACCCCCTACATTTCATACAAGCAGGAAATTCATGTTACCATAACAAACGTGCAACCGTGCAAGTTGAAATTGAAAATTTCCCCTCATCTCTCAAATTAAACTGTCAAAGAGTCAACTGAAGTCAGTACAAGCGGCAAATATTCAAAAATGTTGCTTTAGGTGGGTGAAGAATTGCGCTGCGATTGCAGTACCCTTCTCCAACAACAAACAGGAAACTGCAGTTACTTGACAGCCAAGTCTTGCTCGCTTCCGTCCTGCTTCTCAGCAAACGTGGCTGGTTGTGGTGTGTAACTGATTAAGAAGGGAAGGTTGCAGGGTCAGATTAGGTGCACATCATGTATCCTTATTAGAGTTTTAATGAGTACTGCTCAAAGTATTTTCGTCAAAACTATTACAAATAAACAAAAGAAAAGTTTGTGAAGAACAACTTGAAGTTGTACCGGTTTCATAACGCTACCTGTCAAGCTTTGAAAAAGTTGACTCTCCTGCAGTTCTACTGTACTTTTTGGCTTTATTCCTGCAGTATTGCATATCACAACCAAAAAAGTTTCAAGACGGACGTCTAAATATTCTTATGAAAAAATTAACGTAGCAGTTTCTTCGAACAAAACAAACAAGAAAAATTACCAAGCTTCAGAGACTATGAGGCATAGACTAAAACGTAAGCACCATCAAGCTATGTTTTCACCTATAAACTAAAATCAAATAAAAAAATTTTGAAGTTCTTTCTGGTTATTTTTGTCATGGGGTTTTCGACAATTTTTTATATATTTACCCATGAATCGGACCTTGATGGCGCGAATATACAGTAATCGAGGCACAAGCTTGCTCACATTTGGCGTCAGGGACGGGAGCGGATCGTACAACAGGCAGACAAGTCTTTCCTTCTTGTAGATACTGCAAGTCGTTTGTTTCCACTGGAATATTCACACACGCCGGATCGGCGCTTCCGCACGCGCAGTTTACGGGAATTGANGTGCCTGGATGACAACAAAGAGCATTTTTTTAAATTCGTAATGACGCGTGGACACGTGACGAGGTTATGGCTTNCCGTCTCTAGTTTGCTGTTCGCNAAATTCAAAAAAAGGAATTTTCCACAAAATCTTACAAAGATAATGGCAAAAATCAAACGTCGACCAAGTTTTCAAACAAACAGAGACACTATTGAATAGTTGGGATGATAGAGCCGAAGCTTCGCATCTCACTATCATATTATCTCAATGCCGGCACGAATAAGGTTTCAGTGAATGTAACATAACCTCGTATTTCGATTTGAAATAGGCATGGTAAACCAATTCTTGCTGAGAATGTATTGGTGTAGTCAGGGAAACATTGTCCCCTCACTTATTTTAAATCAGAGATTCTCAACGTGGTCCAGGTGGACCACCAGTGGTCCACTTAGAATTTCTAGCCGTTCACAGAGAGTTACATAAATCCCTGATAAAACATTCCTGAAAATTGTGACCTTTCCTATACAATAAATTATATAAGAACCCCTATATATGCAATAAAATTTCAACTAGTTCATGAGGTGTCAGCATAGCTAAGTCGTCCATCGGATATTTGTTTCAAAAAAGATGGTCCATGGGCCAAAAAGTTTGAGAACTATTGTTTTAAATTGATGACATTTTCACCCTGCTTGTTCGTGAAGCACCAAATATTTCATCAATTTTTCATCAGTTTCTGTGGATTGCACAACAGAAAAAAATCCCGACTTTGTTGACTCTAACAAATTGTTTTCTGGTGCTGGTACAGGGCTCCCCTTCATTTTTAGCGCAACACCACTGTGCGAGCGTGACAAAGAACCATCGACGTCGATCAAGCAGTTTCCATTTTGGAAGGAATTGCGTTATATTTGAGCAGTAATGATATCCCGCAATGGAAGAAAATAACCAGATACAGTAGAATAAGCAAAGTTCTTAGCAATGCTTCAAAACAAAGATAGAACTTACGCAGGAATTTAATTTTTTCAGCGAACTTACTGAAATGCTTTCATGACACTGTTTATCGAAAGGAATCCTTTCGCAGCAAAGAATCAGACACTACGATCTTATCAGAGATCTTATATATATGTCGCCTACTAGGTAGACATATCGCCTCTTGTTAAAGTGTCAAATGACACGTTCATATTTTAATGGGAAGACCGAGGAAAAAGAGGTGTAACTGGTATGAACGTTACAAAAAGTTTGTGAAGATTTTAGGTTTTGAAGAGCTGCTTCTTACAAAACGAAACTGCCCTTTTGGGGTGGAGTTGACGTGAAGTTTTACTTTGTTCTGCTAGAGGTGAGATAGATCAGGAAACTGCTACACTCCTCGTTTATTGTCAAAGGTTCTGAAACGAGAAACAAGTGTTGCTATTGTCATTTGATCGAGTGAACGTTCGAAAGACAAAAACACAGTTTTTTCAAGTGGACCTTCGTTCTACAAAGAGACTTTTAACACTCACGGTTGGTGACCGGTGAATTCGTAATGTCGTGATCCATATATTGACCCCAGAAAGGTAACATTTGCGAGAAACGAGTTGACCTCTGTATGATAAGGTCTTGCATAGTATTGGAAACCTTGCGTGCGGAAGGCAGTGGCTGACCGCTTTTTGCTACGCGAGGTTTTCCTGCAAATAAAAACGTCAAAAAGCTGAAGTAAACTCACTCAAAAATCGCTTCAAGTTGGTTTGTGTTTGAATGCTTATCGTGAGAAATTTTCAAAACAATGAGCAACAAATATTCTAGCTGAGACAAAATGCATGCCTCATTCTCTAAAGTCTAAGTAATTTGCAAATTTTTCCAAGCTGACCAAAGGGCTGTGGTGTGGACGAACACTAATGCAAGCTCCCGAGATTGTCTTNAAGTATGAAATCGAAGTTTTAAATCTGCTGCCGCGCTTGGATGTTTGAGCATATTCCGAAAAACATCTCTACTGCACTGAAGTGTGAGCATACGTCGCAAAAATGACTAAAATTAACGTACAATACAACAAAACCAGCTCGAAATATGTAAAAAAGACGGCTCGCAAAGCAGAAATCATTAACAGAGCTCAGAATCTGCAGGATTTTGAGTGTTGCCAAACAGCGAAAGCTATGCAGGTGCCTAGTTCTTAAGCATGTGCTTTCAAGTTGCTTCTTTACAGGTTTTGATAGTTTTTACTAAAGAAGGGAGATCTTAAAACAATGTGGACTGAAAAAAATGAGTGAAAATAAAAGATGAAAAAGTGTTCGAATTGCAAGTTTGATATTGTTTCTAAAATTAAGTGGAAACGCAGTTCATTTTTCTTTATTAAACAGATGACTCGAGTGCAACAAATAAAACCTTCATAACTAAAATCTGGCAAAAACACATTCGAGAACTTTCACCTACATTTTTTTATGCACAAGTTCCATGCAAAGGTTAATAGTGCGTGTAGCCAGTTCCAATGAACAAATGAAGGTGTCATCGCCAAAAAAGCGAGAAAAAACGGTTACGTTTTAAATTATTTTAACCATGAAAGTGACTGTTTTTCACCAGCCGAGCTTGGTCTTTTCGCATTTTAAGCCAACAGTGTCGCAGATTGAAAGCGTTCGCGTTTTTTGTCAAACGCACCTTTACATTTCACTCATTTGGAGATTTTTTACTGTGAAAACCTAAGTGCTTGGTCAATTTTTTACCTCTACCATCTGCGTAAGCCGCAGGAAGGAGCCTCTTCAATGGGTGATCAACTGTACCAAGTGATCCGTCAAGAGGGTTGTTGCAAGCGCCGTTTGGCCTGTAATACCTGGTAGATAGAACCGCCAGTGAAATCAGTGCGATATGTCGTAAGATTTATTGTTGAAACTGAGCTTTGGACATACGTAAAAAGCCACATATTTTTATTTCCAAACAATTTTAGAACTTGAAAGTACAAAACAATACAAAATTATGAAGGAATGATTAAAGAAATCAGCTTGACTGAAAAGATGCAAATAGATTGTCAGATGGAAGTAAAGCAAAACTTTAAGTCACACTATCGTGAATCGCAACTGAGTGAGGGAAATGAGACACAAAACGTTTGAGAGCATAAAGTATTTTGCCTCTTTGCATCCAACATTTTCTCTAGAAAATAGAACTAAATCTATTCCTCAATGTAAATTGTGCTTTCGTACAAAAGTCGATCTAAAAGACAGACGCGTTCTTGATGCGCGCTTTTGGGTCACTAATCCTCTCCGGTTGGAATAAAGGCAATGCTAAACAAGTGCCAACTGAAAATGGTTGGTTTTGCACATGCAGGTTTGATTTGTTAGGCTTGTATCTTTCTTTTTGTTCGTGATAAGCATCACCAAATAGTTTGCTGGAAGCAGTTTGATTAGCTTCCGGACAATCTAGCTTTTCTGTAAAAAAAGTAATTTAATTTAATTGATCTTGACTGTTGCGTCAAGCATAAAAATGATTACCTGAATATAAAAAAACTTACTTGACCTGCTCTTGCCTGAGGCCAAGTTTACCTTTTGGTCGTCAATTATTCGACGCATAAGCTGATTAGTTACATCAATACATTGGATCAAGGCTCGTAGGTGGCAATGAAAAGCTAACTGTGCGGCATGCAATACTCTTTATAATACTCTTGCTTAATCTTTCGACAACGATAACTAATAGCTGCGAAAATGAAATCTTGAGTGTCAAGGTTTCAAAATTGTCAACTTCCTGGCAATCGTTAATTTACAAGGATAAACAATCACAGTCATTGAAGGATTACCTTCTTTTTATAGATTTATGACGCTCGTTTTCACGGGAGGTTTGGGCAGATAAACACAAACTTAGTCAAAAAACAGGTATTTGTAGTATAAATGTGCGGTATGTCTCATTACTTTCATGAGTTAGAGTTAAAATCACCGTAATGTTTTAAGGGAACTTTTCTCCAGCAGTTAACTGCTCAACTTCGATTAAAAGAAATAACATCTGATGCTTTCGCGAAAGCAAAGAGTTTATTGTTAAAAAGCTTTCAACCACTTTGTCTCTTGTGGTAAGCCTTTGCGATGTCGTATCTTCCAAGTAGTTCGGCAAACGCTAGTACACTTGATCAGCACTTAAATCAGGAAAACACACATCAGGAACTTGAGGCAGATGAGAAAGCTTAAAGGTGCAAATTATCGCTTTGCCCGTCGTGCCTAACAGTTGGCTTTGCCAAAGGAAACGCTTCTTCAGTTAGTGGCAATTAAGTTACGTCTAATCACAGTAATTGCTCTGGTTTTTTTCCACCACTAAAGACTTTGAACTTGCTTTGGCATTTGTGCTTCCTGCTTGTGAAACCGTGAGCTACGCCAAATTCTCGTTTTTACAAATCATGAGACATTTCTTTTGATCTTTTCTTTTTAGTTTTATGTTAATAAGCTAAAATCATTGCTTGATTTGTTATTCCTGCTGGTACTTTTGCACACCTGCATTGGCTCAGGTTCAAAACTCAGTTCTAATTAGTTAAACTTTTTACATTCACACCTCTGTAAATTGTCAAACCTCTCTTCTTGCATAAAGAATTATATTTCTCTACAAATCTGCAGGTATAAAAGACTGAATTTTAAAAAATAGCTTAGATATATTTACTCTGGATTTGTCTCAAAACGCAGAAAAAAATTAATGCGTAGGGAGAAAAATTGTTTTTGCCACCGACTGCGACTTGTTAAAGACAAGCATTAATTTCGAGATGTAGAAAATTCAAATTAATGTTTTCTTATATGCATATACCAAAAACCAGGTGGTTACAGCTTAACATCAAGCAAAACAAACAGTTTATTGCTTTGTTAATTTTTTCATAGGATGAATCCTTGGTGCAAACAAATTTAAAATTAGGTGTTTGTAAACAATTGCTGAATATTTAAAGGCGCTCTAAATTTTCTTAAAAGAACTATGCGTAGGAAAAGTAAAACACAACTTTGTTGTGCATTTGTAGGTGCAGAGTTTATATTATTTACATTACTAAATACTATATAGAAACAATATGAGTGCTCATAGCTTCAGAGCAAAAACAGTACTATTCAAAGCCAGTGGTTTCAAGATTTTTTAATCCTTAATATGGAACTTTGTTGAAGTCTGAAAAAATATGTGTAGTAAAAGATGAAGTTTATCTGCAAAGCAGTCTCTTGCTAGCGTTATATAGAAGACATTGAAATTAGAAGTATTTCTTTGAAGAAAATGTTTTGACTGCGAAAGTTCCTAATATTTTTAAAGATTTCTGCTAGTAGAGGTGATGACTGGGCAAAAGTGAAGCAATTTCAATCAAAGGCGTTTCCATGCTTGGCCGCTTCACAAATGTAATTTGTGGTACAAACAGTGATGAGCTATCATGCAAGAGAATTGTGTGAGTTAGTAGTTTTGAAATTGTTTTAAAAAACTTATTTTAAAAAACGCTCTGCAGTTATATAAAGACTCCATTCAGCTCTGGGAATTGTATTTAGAAATTACTGGTTAATTACTTACAACAGTGTGCTCCTACTACAGAGCGGAGACCAAATTTTTAAGACCCGCGAACTTCTCTACATTGATTTTAATGTTGTGTGTGTGTTACAGAAGACAATTTTAAATTTGAACAAGCATTACATCTTTTAAAAGGTATGTACAATATTGACGGCGATAGACTAGATGGCAGAGAACCTATGGAGATCAGTCAGCAAAGATATATTTCCCAAACCGAAAGATTTCGCACTAAAATGCACTCGATGTTTGGAAACACATACGTGTATGAGAGTATATTTTGTACGATGAAGCAAGTCAAATTTAAAAACAGAAATCGAATGGCAAACCAAAGACTGGACGATGGTCTCCGACTTGCTACAACTAACATTGGTATTCATATAGGAACGATAGTATCAGAGAAGCCTCGACCACAGGCATCCACTGATAGAGATTTGTAATAAATTGCTATTTGCTATTGTGTAATAATTTCCACGACGCACTCACTTACCTCACTTTTTAGTTTTAAATCTTGTGAATCTGTTGTCTTATACATCGTTTTATTGAAAATGTGCCGCAAGTTGTTACGTTTTTGTAAAAATCAGTTGGACCGCGCTGACTTAGAAGTTTACTTAGGACGCCTTACTGGACGAACATACTCTTTGAGCTTTAGAAGGTGATTGTTGAAATCGGAAAGTTATCGCTGGAGCATTCTCATTATGATTCAGAATTGAATTTTAGGTCACTCAGGAAGTCGTCAGGAAATATTGTGATGGCACCACTCCAATCAATATTGTGGAAACGTTAATTAGTTTTCATAATGGTCTAGTAGGCTGTGTTGACTGGTTAGTAACTGAGGTGCAAGTGCTGCATTTGGTTTGAATAAAATGTAACGCAAGTACAAAGAAGACCTATGAAATTTTATACAGGTAAGTACATAGTATTATTTGATTCTTGTAATATTTCAAAATAAGCAATATAGTTTTCAGTTGTCATTTGAAAAAATCTGACATACTGGGCATGCAAACACATAGCTGTGTTCTGGATGAATCGTTATTGTGACAAATACAAACACTGCGCATAAACGAAACAGTAGAAAATAAAATAACGGTATGCCAAAAATGCTAGTATGTATAAAAATCTAGTACACCCATTGTGAAATTTATAAATACTTAGAAACGTATTCCCGTTGATTCAGAAACACAGCATTTTCACACCTTTAGGAGAATAACTTTTAACAGAAAGAAAACTGCAGCGGTCACCAGCAGCGAATTTCTGTAATATTTTTTCACATTATTCTAATGGTTCCCAACCGGGGTGTCGCCGCACCCGAAAAGACGTTTTCCAATATATCATTAAAAATACATTTTCAAAATGTCATCAAATTGCTGTGGGTTCGCCACTGGGTGCCGCAATTTTTTTTCCTGCAGGGTGCCGCAAACTCAAAAGGTTGGGAAATACTGCATTATCCAAAACAAAGCTGTAGCTTCTCCAATAAACGGTTCCTTGTCTGAAACCGCTTTAAACATTGTCTGTGTTTGTCAAAAAGTTGGTTTGTTGTACATGAATTGCGTTTATCGAAGTGCGTTTTATGTATTGCTTTCTAATGATCGTTTATACTTAGAAGAAGAAACAGGTTTTCAAGTTACCTGTACACCGCCTCTATCGACGTTGCTTGTGCTTGCGCACAACAGCGAGCAAATGCAGTGCCCAAGTCTTATCGAAACACTGCGGTAACACACGCTATGATATAATGCATCATGGCTTTGAAAGCACAAAGCGTAATCGCAGCAACTTGTTGAAGGACCGAAACAGGAAAATCTGTTTTTAACCTGACTTACCTTAATCCCCCTGGTGGTGGACAGGATGGTTTCGGCTGACAGGGTCCTATAGGATCCGGAATGTTGGAAACTACGAAAGCAGCTGTGGGTTGTGCTGGCTGAGTCAGTCCAACAGGTTGAGGATTAAGTCCACCAATTTGCGTGGGTGATACCGAAGGATTCATTCCTCGAGGTGCAGGTTGAGGGAAATTGAATCGATCGAACGAACCAAATCGGTCGAAAAGATTAAGCCAACGGTTATTATTTTGACCTGTCGTAAAGCAGCGTTATCAGTCTCTAATGTTCATCGTAATATTCGAAAAGTGATAAAAAAAACAACTATCAGTAGCTCGATGAATTACTCCGCGATTTCAATCCCTGTATAAGCAAAACAACCGCTTTTCTTGATAGTTCTAAATGACTTGATACACAATAAATCCTTTTTGCAAAAGCTTGAAAAAGAGCTGCTTAGCTAAAGGGCTTTTGTTTTTTAACGCAAACGTACGTTTGTTTTTGTAATTATTTTTGTTTTGGCTTATAAATACTCACATTTACCGAAGATGAGCTCTTAAACGTTTTGGTAAGCATGAATTACAAGACATGGTTTAAAAATCTGTCACGTATTTTGCCTAAAAAATAAATCAGCTCCAAAAGTGTGAATGAGTGTGTCTCAGCCAGGTGCTTTGCATTCTTCTGCATAGCATGTCAGGCATACAACGGAATACTACTTCGTTCTAGATATGTTTATCCTCACGATAAATAATGAATTCATTTTTTTTGCTGTGTTAACAAGCATTGTAGGAATTTTATATAACCTACTAATTACAAAACTATGGATGAATTTGCTATTCTGTCAAATAATGAAGCTTACGTAATTGCTTTCCTGATTTTTGAAATGTGAGCACAAGATACTTTTGCAGATTTCTACCAATAGACTATTTTAGCTTACACGTATTCATCAACAAGCAGTCTTTAAAATATCAGCTAGCTGCCTATGTCATGCTTCCTTGAAGCAAAAAATTAAACGCTGCATTGTATTGGAAAATTACGTTGGATCTGCGCGGACGAAGGAGCCGATTAACAATTTTTTGCTGCCAATAACGCAAGTCACAATTGACGCATAATCGTCAAAAACAAACCCTTACCGTCGGTGTTAGTAACCGATAGCACAATAATGAAGAGTCCGAAAAGGCTTTGCACAGACGGCATCGCTGCAGCCATGTAGCTAGCCCTTCACTCGACGAAGAAAGCAAAAAAACTGCTATTTGCGTCTTCTGGGTTCTGGGAGAAAAGTAGATAAATAATTTTTTAGATAGCATTAAAAATGTTTGCGAAACGGTTTTGACTTTGGTACGATAGCTACGAATGTTCTGTTAGCCCTTGCGATAAACACAACGGCAAATCGATCAAGCTATAAGTGGTACCAAGCAGACGTTGCGCTTATTTACTATTATTGTGTCTCTAAAGAATATTTTATGCATTTCGAATCTAAAGCTTATTGAGTAAAGTTCCTGCATAACGCTATTTGCCTCGTAAAATTTGAAGGGTGAGTTCATTGCATAAAGTTTTTTTTTTTAAACGCGTTGTGTTGAAAATAGCATGCTTTAAATTGCTGTGCACAGCTATCGCAATCTGCAAAATACTAATCCATTTAAAATTTGACCCTGGCAAAAATATAGAAACGTAATCCTGCTTGCTTATCACAAAGAACATTTTCTTCTGGCTACAGCTGTCTACCTAACAACTACATCTGACTCCAAGCCTGGATACCAAACGTCGTATTTGCGCCTTTTGCCTCAAGCTAGGTCTGTGCAGTCTAGCGTCAGGCTAACAGTATATCGCTTTCAGCATAATCGTACCTTGATTTGTACCTTGAATTTGGGCTGGTTAAGTTAGTTCACTATTTGTACCTTGAATTTGGGCTGGTTAAGTTAGTTCACTGTGGTCTGGCGCTATTGACACCGGTTGAGGGGATCGGTGATATTGATCCGAAAGTTATTTAACGTTAACAACTGGTCTTTCTTTCCTCGAAAACTCTCACTTTTAAGTTAAGGAAAGCTGCGAATAAAGTAAGAGTATAGATTATATCTTGTTTCAACAAATGGGAAGCGAAGAGATGATAAAAAAAAACTTGAGAAAAGCTTGTCACAAAATTAAAAAGTGCGAAATACACCGTTCATGACAGCATGTTGCAACAGAAAATAATTCAAATAAAGTTTCTGATTAATTTTAGAGTTATTGCTGAATACAGCCGGAATAGTTTAACTTCAAGCAAGCCAAGTGCACTATTGACAATCTGATTTTCCACATTACAAGGCACAGCTGTATAAATGCGAAATAGTTTAAAATACCCATACAAAATTATAAAAAGAGGATTAACTGTCTAAAGTATCAAATATTGACAATGCCACTTGTTTCTTTTTGGTTTTTTTCATAAATCAAAATACAAGAAAATAGCACGTTTTTATTTAATGGCTTTACAGCTTTGCATTACTTGTTAATAAAAACTCATCTTTCAGCGTCCACTGCTCTGTTGGCTTTTGCAGCCCAGAAAGTGATAACTAGCACCTGCTTACAGGTTGAAAAGTTTAAACGATCAGCTTGCCCTGATATTCTATTAACTGAGATGGCATCCCGTTTTCTTGAAAACTGTCAGTGACGGGAAAAACGTGAAGTAGCTTGTCATCAATAACTACGTACATGAACATTTTCGTTGGAAAACATACCACTGGTTCTGTTTATGTTTTCGTTAAAATATGGAACTCTTTAGTGAAATTGTTGAATGTTCAAATTTTTGCAAACAGAAACAGGAACTGGTTTGGCGTTAACGCTGCTGCAGGCTGTATCGATCGCGATTGCAGCACATTTTTTAAGGAATGCAAGAGAAACAGCCTGATGTTCACATGAGTGGATGACACAACGCAGTTTTATTCTGGAGCGTGAGTCAGGATGAAACGTTAAGCTCTACCTGTTTTGGTGCGGCGTCACATTCCCGAAACGATGGTCGAAATACTTCATGTCTATTTGCAAAACGAGCGCAAACAAAACATGATTCAAGTTGACAACTGAAGTGTTTTGCTCAAGCGTGCAGCAAGTGTTTCCTTCGTTTAAACTGCCCAAGTCATGTGTGTATGAAAAGCATTAAAAACCACCAATTTCACAATATACGACACGATATGTATTTCATCACAAATATACTTCTCGGTGTGTTCTTGATTAACACTGCAGGTGATGCTCTGGACATATGCGTTGTTTGTGTCATCGATAAAAACAATGAACACTTTCAACTCATTTTTTTCTCTTTTCTCTTTTCTTGTGTCTTTTTTCTTTTTTCTTGTGTCTTTTTTTCCTTTTTGCTCTTTTCTTATGTCTCCCAATACACCAGTGAGAATGGCTCGTTTAACTGTGTGTTATCGGTATGTTTAGCGCGGTCGGGAATCGGATAATAAGTTGCCAGGTCCAAGTCCGGTCTATTCATTATTGCCAGATCGAAAAGCAGATTGAGGCCTACAGCACCAAATTATCAGTTATCCAGCAAAACCGGGAACGGAAAAGTACATTAAAGAATTGTAGATCACATCGACCGTCTTTGAAGCTAATTGAAGTAATTGCGTGATTAGGATGGCAGAGCGACTGTTTGGCCACGACACTTGATCTTCTATAGCTCAGTCTATTCTTCTCAGAAACTTTTTCAAAATCTCGCACTTAATTCTATTTCCTTTTTCAGTCAAGGACTCGACAAGGTGCAGCCAGGACCGTAGCCAGGTTTTAGGGTTTGGAGGGCAAATTATATTTTAGATGGGCAAGATGTTTGTTATTATTTTATGTTTAAAACAATTTTTCTGGCCACAACAATATTTGGTGGCACATAAACTTTGGGATGGCATTGCCCCCGAATGCCCCAGTGGCTACAGGCCTGGATGGAGGTCAACTTGCTCGTGTGTTATGATGTAAGTCAGCCAACGTTTTGATGCGTCTGTAAACATAGCGATACACAGCGTTCGCTTCAAAGATTTGCACAAACAAACACTTGGTAAACGTAGCAAGAGTTGTATTTCCACCATAAACTTAACAAGAAAAACACCGATACAATTCTTTTCGCAGGATTATCGAACGCGATAATAAATCCTTTGTAAGGAACAACTATTCGGCCGTTCACAGGCGCTTCAGCTCCTAAGAAATAGGTGCAAACAAAGCGTAATAGAATTCCAATGACATGTGCCTATACTTTATGCTTTGCACATTTCGCGCATGCGCCGCGGAGGATATCCGGAGTTGAATCGGTGGTCTTCACCGCATTTATCTCTTAATTAGGTTATGTTCTTCACCGTTGGTAAAACAGAGATAGACAGAAGTCTGCCGTTCACAGTTTGTGGTATCAGTAAACAAAGTCGTGCGCATGCGTGTACTGTACAATCCGCTTGGCGACAAACATCAAATGAAAAAACTTGTGGCGACCTTATTGCACTCGAGTCAATTTATGGATGCTTTCACCTGCAAAAACACAACAATAAAGATATCAATTTTTTTAAATCATTGGTAAGATTGATGCAAGAAAAATTTTCAGAGCAATTCTGAAAACACTGCAAAAACATCGAACAAATCCAAATGCTAATATCCGCGCAACGTACATGTGCTACGAAGTCTGACTCTTTCTGAGTGCGTTGTTTAGATAAAAACCGCTTCTAAAAAAAAACTATAATTGTTTTTGCTCCAGTTTTGTTTATTTCAGTATTGCAGTAACTCATTCACTTACTGTGTTCGTTTATGTTCACGTTCACGGATTTAAATCTGCAAATAGAAAAAAACTTTTTCGTTATAATGATCTTCAGGAAGGTGTCTTCTGATATTTCATGTAACCTCTGCGCAACAGTCCATCTAAAAAGTACTCTGCTTGTCTTTAAAGTGTTTATCAAAAAGCGGAAAAACACAAATCGGTAGCATTTGCTCTACGCGCACTAAAACCCTGGAATACTTTTGTGGGTCTGGCAGACCCGTGTCAAAAGCCGCGACCACGTGATACCTACGTAAGCGCGCGTTGGCGCGCTTTCCACGCTTCAGTAGCTTCATTTTTTGTGTGACCAGTTAGTAGGTGCGCGTGCGGTCATCCACGATTTTTATCGATTTTGCAAAGGTAGTGGTTTCGGGTCCCGCAGACCCGAGTTTATGGTTAGTGTGAGGTGACGTAAACACGCTGACCCGACGTGATGTTTAGAGGGAGTTATGCGCCAGGTGGCTGCAAAATGCTGAAACTCACTTAGCGCATGCTTCTACGGTCTTGGTAGCAGTATTCAGAAGAAGTTCTTCACGCCCATAATTTTGTTTTTATGAGTAATTCAATTCAGGCATATATGACACCTTCGCCAAATTTGGTCTACTTACATTTCATCAAAAATCTTATGATATAAGTGTAAAGTAGCTTTATTAGTGCTCAAACTGCTCAGTTAGACTTATATTTTCAGTGCAGTTTCTGTGATAAACTGCAGTTGAAGGAAAGTATGTTTTTTTTTATTTTTGGAAACCGGGTCATGCACACCCGACGTTAGGGTTAGTGTGACAAAAACTGAAGATTAGCATTCCAATTAAAAACGTCTCGGTACAGATTTTGAAAGCGTAGCTATAGTAAACAGTACAAAATTCTGTTTTGTCACAAAAAAGGCTAGCCATGCGTCATCCACGCAATTCTGGTTTCAGCATAATCTTGCATAGGCCTACACAGGGACTCTGTTTGCTAAAAAACTTCGGGGGGCCAAACCTATATTGTTTGCGTTTCGATGACGCCACCATGTTCACTCAACCGTAGTACGACCTTTCGGAAAATTGGCAAAATGGGGGAAACATTATGGAAATTATATATTTTGGTGACCATGGCCAAGTGCCTCCCCTGGTTACACCCAGCACTTATCACTGGAATTACTATGAAAACATCAATTCTGAGAGTTGGGCTTAAATAGATGTAATTATGCTCAAAAATTGTGTTAATCAATTCAAGTTTGGTCAGATCAGATCCGAAAAAAATGTACTGCTACTAAAAAACGCAAGGTCATATTGATCAAATCAAAAACAAACCACAAAAGTTTGGTAAATACTAGCAGTGGCAACCAGGAAGGCAGTCAGAAATTTTCATAGAGGGGAAAACAACCAAGTTTCAACATTTAAATATTTTTAATTCTCCTTGTTTTCAAAGCATCATCCATGAAACGTGCATGTTTCTGGTGTTTTCTCCTGAATATTGTGTTCAGATTTAATCCGACAAACAAAAAGCATGCTTTCATTGAATTGACAAATTTTAAAAATTTTGATAGTGAAGTTCCAAACTTCTACTTTGGAACAATGGCCACCATTTACTCATATACCTTTCCTGCAAAAGCGCCAATAAATCTCTCAATGCTATAAGTGCTAGATTTGTAGTATGCTTTTTGCAACCAGTCTTGCATTGCAGTTGAGCAAGAAGCCAAAAACAGTTGCCAAAAGTGTTACTCCAACTGTTTTTACTTACCGTCATTGATTACAAAATTCAGATACAAGTTTGCATTCGACTGAAAGCTGAATTAGGATAGGTTTCTTGAGGCAGTTTCGTTGATTTGCACTGAAGTATTTCTTTGGCTTATACTACAAATATTTTATTATCCTTAAAACTTTGAAATTGGGGGGACATTGTCCCCGTTGCCCCCTCCTGACTAAGCGCTCGGTGGCAACCGTTTTCTGATTGCGGGCTACAGACCAGCGCAGGAATTCATCATTGAGCGAAATTTATGTGCACACCGATTCGGTAATTCAAATTAACCATCATAATCATCAACAGTCATGAGAATTCAGTTTACCTAGTAGATCTGTATACTGTGTCTACAGATAATCCAGTTATAATGTTCATTTTTCCTATTAAATCCCTGGCTTTATGCTGGCGAAACTTTTCCAACAGTAATGCAACCATGAAATTTGCACAACTGCATTATTTTTATCACAAAATATTGGAATGGGACAAAAGATATTATGTCTCCCCTGTCCAAAAGTTGGAGGGACATGTCTCCCCGTACTCCCTTAAATTCGGTCTCTGGGGCTACAACTATTTTTCGAATACATGTAAACTCGCCTGTGACAGGGCAAAGGTATCGGACTTCGTAATCCTTGCAAAAGTACTTCAGTTGGTGAAATCCGTTGTAGCAAACGAGGCCTACGCCAGGAGATAAGCTCTGAAAGATGTCTCCCGTGCTCTCTGCTGGCTTGTGTCCAACCACGGTTCTTGCTTCAATTCGAATAGGGTTACTGAAAAAATAAGACGTGCAATTTTGCGAAATCGGCATGCGGTAACAAGAACCGGCGGTTCTTGATGCAAATTGAAAAGAATGTAAAATATAGTTCACGTTTAAGTATTTCTTTTTGCTTCCTTTGAAAAGCTATTTACACAAGTACCGATATATTCCAATAGATTTGCACATGCAACGACAAAGACGTTTTTTTGTTGACAGCAACACTACATAAGAAAGAAAGGAATTAGCCTCTCGTGCAAGAAACAAGTCATAGCGGCATATCCGATTTTGCGATCAGAACAAAATGGAGCAGATCGCATACGGTTTCAAATCGACAGCAGCTCAAAGTGCTGAAGGTGTTTATCGAAAGCTTCGATTGTTTTTAGGCCATCGTATCCCGGTAAAATAAAAATTGGAATCGAGTCTATTGTTCTTCCGAGAATCCTATAAAGGATCGGTTGCGCAAGGAGGAGCAAGAAGAAAAACACAAATTAACTTTTAGACATGAAAAAGTGCTTTTCATCAACTCTTTGGATTTAGCAGTGAAGCAAATGCCACTGGATTCCGCTGCATTGCAGAAAAGATATGGCCGGAAGATTTAGCTGTCGTTTGATGTTTCGCATATCTATACAATTTTTGTACCATTTTAAGGAACTGTTTTTGGCATTCAGTCAAGCCTGGTGGTAACAAAAGAAAATGTTACTTAAATGTTGATGTATACAGTCATAAGGCGGTTAAATCAGGTTTTGTTTCTGTTAGAGCTGGTCGCGATTTTTATCAAGCTTGTTATGGAACTACATGCGTTGCTGAAATAGACTAAACATTTTTTTGTTCTTAGCAGTGCGCACTGCATTGGGCATACTGTGGAAAGCTTTGCGTTTAGCTGCCTGTAGAAGATCTTTAATCGTCGGGAAAAAGCAGGTGTGGGTTCCATGAAAAAACACTCACGACAAAAAGTCAGGAAAATGCGAAAAGGAAAGATACACGTACTTGCAAAATCCCTTGGAAGAAGCTACAAGGTACTTGAATTCAAATTCTCCACCGTTATAAATAGGGTTGTCGTTATTTGTCCAAGCGGTCCATACAGTTTTGTAAGGCATTGCTGTTGTGGCAAGGGGTGTGGTAGGAGTAGTATGTATTGAGTAAGAAGTAGTCGTAACAGGAACAACAGGTTTTGAAACTGAAAAAAAAGTATCACGGGAGTTTACATCAAGCTAAATTAACAGACATAATTTGATGGACAATAGAAAACACCGTAAGTTTGTATATTGCGGTGGAAACTTTTTCTTTAAGTACACCTTGCGTGGGTTCAAGTCGGAGACACAAGCCGGGAAATTGATCTTTAATAAAGTTTGCATAAACCTTGATTTTCTGGATAAACTCATCGACATCTCTTTTCATATTTTTATTACATTCTAAATGTTTACTTCAAATTCTTTCTGAACACCCTCGTTTTTTTACAGTCCTTTACTTCGCAACACCCCGACGTCCAACGCAGTATAACTGGAAATTGTACCGTTTATCTAATTCTAAAGTAATGATGGGCAAACTGTGGGCCTCGGCCCAACTGCGGGTCATTTTGCTTTTTTATTGGGCTGTGCAACACTTTCTGTTGTGGGCCGCGTGCAGGGGCGAAACAATTCCCGGGCGCCGAATCACTGAGGGAGCCGGTAAGTCCCAACAATGTCACAAGTAATATCTTCAATACAGTGCATTTGCTTCGAAATATCGTAGGTTTGAAATTGAGGGCGCCATACTTGCTTCTTGACCCTGGCAACATCTGACCTCATTACGCCCCTGGACGCGTGGCAGGTATTGGACCACATGTGTGGGCTAAATGCTAAAACATAGGTTACTGCAGTGTTTCCCAACCTTTCTAGGCTTGCAGCACCCTATAAAAGAGAAATATAATTTGTAGCACCCAGTGGCAAACTCATAGAAATTTGCTTTAAGGTTTGACGACATTTTGAAAATGTATTTTTTAATGATACGAGTTAGCTCGCGGCAACCCTGAGTATTGTAAATGGCATCCTAGGGTGCCGGGGCGCGTATTTACAAAATGTAACCTTGTTCGCGCAATAAGAGGTTTCGGGTAAACCTAAACCTAACCCTAACTGTACCCCTAATCCTAACCTAATGCTAACCTCTAAACCTAACCCCAAAAACGAAAGTTTGGCAAGAAAAAGTGGTCCCATGAGTTGAAACGTCCAACCACTACTACCAAAACAAAAGTCACCAAGGTGGGAGCCGAAACAAAAACCGTTGGCATAATAGTTCTCAAACATACCAATTACACAAAACATCGCTGGCGTCTTAATGACAAATGGAGCATTTTACTGTATTTGAACCGCACCATGAGAAGTGTATCCGCAGCCTCTTTTATTGCGCGAACAAGGTTACATTTTGTAAATATAGTGCCGGGGCATCGCGGTTGTGAACCACTGGGTTATTGTAACAACTACGGAGCATTGACTGTTAGATGTCATCATAGCATTTTTTGTCATAATACAGGTTTATGACATTAAATGGCATTGTTATGTAACAGGTAACTGAATACAATATAACTTTGAGAGCGCACCTCCAAAAATAAGCATGGGCCTTCAATTATGACTGAAAGAGCAGTTTGTGGCACCATAACGAGAGTTTGCCGATCTCTGATCTAGGGTGTTTAATGTTAGCAAGACTAATACCAAATTTTAGCAAGCGTATTATAAGGATGTAAACATTTGTCACTAAGTTTTGTATGGTGATCTTTCCCGGGTAAAGTTGCTTGCTTATCACAAGACCACGTGCTTCAAAACAAGCAAACCCCTTTCAGATGATAAGAAGACAGTGAAACAGGCCCGTAACCAGCTTAGGACACCAGGTGAGGCAAAGAGTTTTCTGAGAGAGACCTAAATTTTTTGAACTATGTCCAATATTTTCAAACGATGTCCAACACATTCTTCCAGGGGGGGCGAAAAATATTTTTAAAGGAGGCTTCGTCCCCGCTGCGCTCCCCTGGTTACGGTCCTGCAGTGAAATAAAAAAAAGCAGACGCAAACTCTGCAAGTAAGGTAGAATTCATAGCCACTAAACTTCTTTCAGATAGTAAAATGTCAAACCTTTGCATAAGTATCGCACTCTGTAATCATAACAGACTCCATTAGGCTGGTCCTGACCGCGGCATACCAACCCGTCTATTACGCTGAACTTCAGAAAAACGTTGCCCGTCTCTCTCGCTGGGACCTGTAAATACCATATACAGCCCAAGATATTAATTCTACGAAGGCCACCAACATGCAAGTGCTGTGACGTAGCTAAGTAGGGGGCGGGAGGTTGTCCGCCCCTGGCGGCACTTTTGTGCAGGCGGCACTATGGGCTATGCTGTAGGGTATAAATCTGCAAAAGCTGTATTGAAATAAAAGTGGTTTCAATGTCGGGACACTACTCGCAGTTGAAAGACGTTTTTTATTTTGAGTAATTTATACTGTGGCATATGTATTTTAAGAGGTTGTCATCTTAGTTAGCCAAACAATAAACAGTCGTGTATCAGGGATGTTTTATCAATAGGCTTTTTTGTATTAAGCTGCAACACGCTTATCAACTCATTTGATGTCAAATTCTACTGATTCTGTACCAAGGGCGGATCCAGCCCTTAAGTTTAAGGGGGGCGATTTCAGTAATATTTGGCAGTCAAGCCTCAGTTGGCAGTCAAGTTTCGTTTCCCAAATTGTACAAAATCATGGTGAAAAAAGTTACTTTTGTAGGTTTTAGGAGGGGCGATCGCCCCAATCGCCCCCTGGATCCGCCCCTTTTCTGTACACGGTTGATTGATCGAGTGTTGGGTCGTTGTTGACGTTTGATGGTAGTCCTTATATGACGTTATAGAGCTCAGTAGGAGTATGATGGATGACTGTGGGCAAACGTGTGGCTGTGGTGAGCTCTAAGCTTTTGTAAGTGCTCTTAAGTTTTGTACCTGCGAGTGAAAGCGCATTGTTGGGTCTAAAAAACATTTATGTGTAAATCTAATAAATGTGTAGTTGAATTTGTGCTCATCAAAATAGATTTCCGTGCGTGTGGAGAAATACAATCTAGCTCAGTATTCTTCAACAGGGGTTTCGCGGTACCCCAAAGTTCCACAAAACATGTAGTGGGATTCGTGAGTTTTAAGGGATCCGTGAGGGTTCCTCATTTTTTTAAGGGCAATGATATCTTGCTTCATTATGTTGATGCATCATTATGAAAATTTTTAGATCACGGTGGTGCATTCACATTCCAAGTAGGTCAGTTTGTTGCGCAGGAGGTTGATTGCAGTTAATAGCTGAAAAAGAAATATTGATAGTTGTTGCGTCGCTTATTGTTCATTGTTTTGCAATTAAGAAGAACGTTATTGTTGCATCACAGTTATACGAAGTTGCCGATGTACAGTTCGCAGGAGAGAAAGAAGGCTCCCTTGAACTTTTGTACTTGCAGTTTATTCAATTGTATAACCTTGGAATCTCTGTTCCAAATATAGTAATAATGCTGCGGATTTTCCTCACAATTGCCGTTAGTTTTGCTACCTGTGAGAGGAGTTTTTCGAAACTAACTAATCAAGAATTACTTAAGATTTAGTATGAGCACCTTACGGTTGAGAAATCTTGCCAAACTGTCTGTAGAGCAACAAGTAACAGACAATATAAATTTTGAAATTGCCGTTGAAGAATTTGCCAACAAAAAGGCAAGAAAAGTTGCTGTGTAGAAAATTGTAGTTTTCATTTTAGAAATAAAGAATGTCCTAATTTTTTACACATTTTTACTATTTTTCACTATATGTCATTTTTGCTTTTTGTTGAACTGTTACTTACAATGTTTGAGTTTTTTGATGTGTATTTAAAGCATATCATATTTGAGCATGTGAGAATACTGTAATATTATAATGGTGCACAAACTAGTTAATATATATGCAAAGCTGTCATAGCCAGTCACTGTGCAATATGTATTTTTATGGGCTTCAGGGGCGCCAAACTCAAGGGCCACCCCGGCAGCCCACACTCTAGCTACGCCACTATGCAGGTGTATGCATAGAAAAGGAACTTCAGAGATTACACCGTTTGATGTTCTGTATCACCCGATTTGAAACGTTTGTGCAGTTCTTTATGCAGCAGTGGTTGCAACGTTTTTATTCAGCAACAGAGTGCAACGCCACAATCACTTCGAGTTATTTTAATAACTCAAGTGTACAAATTGACTAAAAACAAAAAAGATCTGACTGAAAACAGAAACTAACATTCAAATCGTTCATAATTTTGGAAACCTAAGCTTCCGGTGTTAACTTTCAGAACTAAGTTTCTCCAAAACACGAATTTTTGTTGAAGTCATTCAAAAGCCATTTGCAGTATTTGATCGAAACTAGTTTCAAGTGTGATCAGTTGTTTTTAAGGTTTCACCTTGTTGACTTCTAAGACAGTGAGTGCAACAATTTTATCTAAATACCGAGATTGTCATAAAACTTACGGTGTATTTTCATGGTGGTAATACATCGAGGTTCTACTGTGCTGTACGATATCGTCGGAAAATTTTGAGAAACATTTCGGTTTCTCAAAACGCCTTAAAAAACACTGCGTGTGATAAAGCAAGTCATAGCATCAGCAGCCGGATTATAACATTGAGCTGCTCATGCCTTACTGTAGAAAACAAATGCCAAGCAACGCTACTAAAAACGCCTGGCTGACCTCACCATGCGCAATGTGTGGTATTTAATCTTACAAATGCAATTCTTTTTAATAAATACCCGTCATTTATTTCTCAGATTGACACATAGAGAATAAGTAGGCCCACAGTGCAGGTGTGCACAACCTGCTGCGGCCGCATGCGGCCTTCAGTAAATATTTATGCGGCCGTGCACATATAATTCAAAGTGTAAGTTATGCGCATTAATTCATACTAAAGGAATTCAAAGCGTATTAATTAAAACTTACTGTGCATTAATTAAACCTATAGTTTGCTGTATGAAGGTAGTTTGCAGAAATACCGCCAAATAGACGTATGGAAGTGGGTTAGGCTCAGTGCGCTGAAGCAGAACTGAAGAAATGCAAAAAATAAAAATATCTTGAACTGACTGGCGGCCGTACTTCATAAAAATAAACGTGATGCTGCAGGCAATAACAAAAAGGTTGTGTACCCCTGGTATAGAGGGATGGAAAATTATTGTCATGCTTTGTCTTGCTCCACCGTTTTGGAAAATCCCACAACTCAAACCCGTTGAGGTGAGTATTGCCAATGTGCGTAATTCAGTTTTCAACTAAATTTTTTAAAATGTTTAAAATACCCTAACCTGAAAAAAGAACTTTGCCATTTTGGTTACAGGTACCTTATGTACCTCTAACATTTTTGGAAGAAAAATGAGTTTGATTTTGAAAACAAAAATATTTTGAAATACAACAAGTTTGATCTTTTGTGTCAGATGAGCTTGAGAATAATTGCTGAGTTGTTGAAAAATGCGCATGTGCTACTAAAACGTTTGGAATCATTTTGGCAATTAGAACCTATACAATCAGGTTTTCAAAGTTACCTGAGCCTGGTTAGATATGCCATTGCAGCATCGCCTTGATCGCATTCAACACAGCAGCTGTTTCTAGAAGTCCATAAGTCCTTTTGTTGCTTAGATTTCAAATGCAACAAAGTGTTAGTGACTATACACCAGCTTGTAGTTATCTTTTCGCCCATGTAACTCCTGCAGGCCTTACCCCTCTTGTTGATTGAGCTTGAATGGCGAGAGGTCGTTCGCATTTCAGATTTGCAGGTCGCGCTTCGTTGTCATCTAAAAGTGGGGAATAGGGTGTCGTGTTGTCAAGCCACTCGGTCCACACCCCTGTAGAAAGGCAATATATTTATTCGTTTATTAGCTTCAATTCACAAATAAATCTTTGCCATTTAGCCGGACGTTCTGTAGTGTCCATTAGTCAATGCTGCAAGGATGCTACGAATCAAGATTAAATTGTTTAAAATCGCATTTGTGCAAAATAATTGAAAACTGGTTTGATTATTTAAAAAAGTCTCACACTAGAAGCCTCTATAGGATATAACCAGAAATAAATTTTTCAGTTAAATTTTGTTTGAACAATGCAATGAAGGCTACTGTGAAATATTAACGTTCTCGTCTAAAACCAACCACTTAAACAACCAGTTCCTGAAACAGTTGTATTTTGAATTGATACTTTTTACTATTTTTTTCCAAAGTTTTCTGGGTCAAATTAGATTGTGTGTCTTACATTTGTACTTACAATCAATACTTTTCTTTGTGTTTCAGGCTTCATCTCTTTAGAAGTTACTACATACCACTGAATGCGTTGAATAATAAAATGCAACCATGTCAAAAACTGTTGCTCTTATGGAAATTTGTTTTAAGCTTGACAACAACAAAGCTAGATTCAAACCAAGCTAATAAATGTTATTCAAAAATATTTTAATCGAAATAAATATTAGTTTTATAAGGAATTTTTGTTGAAACATCCCGGGAAAATTTACTAAATTTATTATTAAATGGTGTATTTCGCAAAATATCACAATATGCTACTATTTCTCCTGATTGTAACAAGATTCTACCTGCAGTAGTAATTATCACAACTAAGTTGCAAATGTTGTATCACGGGTAGAGACAGAGTGCTAACATCTGTGCTCGAGTCAGCTCTGCACTTTGTTTCAAGGCTCGAATACAGCAAGGAATAAAATAAAATGCTTGGACAGACAAAAAAGTTTTTCAAAATTTGATGTTGCGATGCAAAAAACAATCTGAGTCCATTCAACAAAATGCGCTTATTTGAAAAATTTTTTACCATTTTTGACGTCAGATGGGGGGTAGTCCGACCCTCTTATTGTTCCAGGAGGGCATTTGAAGCGGATCTGCAGCTTTCCGCCAACAGTTCGCGTCTCGGATTCAACGACGTTGCGGCATACGTCATCAGGTCGATACAGAAGCAAATATTCAAGGATTTCAACGGAATCCAAACTTGTTCCTGACTCCAAAGTCATTGGAAACCAAACAGTTGTTTCCAAAGAGCTCTTTTCTGCAGACGTTCAATTTGTTTTAAATTCTGTGTCCGCCGCCCGGAATGTATTGTGTTTGTAACGACTATGCCCATAGCATACGAGGCTTTTGTAGTCTTTACGTTTTTTTGACCAAGTTGCATTCTTTACTTTTTTTAAGACCACATGTACGTTTTTCCGATATTACTTAGACCATCGTGCAACCTTTCTTAGTTCCCGTACTTATTTTTTAACTCATCGCTTCAAGTTGCGTTTTGCAAAGAGTTTCGGAGCAAATTCGATATTTGTAGTGCAATTTTAATTTTAAAAGATATATTTTGGCTTGAAGTACAAATACCACTTTCCTGCATAGCCAAAACCGTTCAAAGAAGACAAATAACTTCTGGGTTAGTTTATTATTCAATACAATGAGAATACGCCATTTTCTTGAGGAAGTAAAAGAACTCAAAGAAACTTTAGGATAAATTTAACTGTAAAACGCGCATAAAGTTTAATAACATATTTTATTGAATTAAGATAAAGGTGATGAGATTTCATTAAAGTTATTTCTGAGGAAAATGGCTTGACAACCGTTCGTAACTAAAAGTAAAAACCGACAAAATATATCAGAGTAACAAAAACGCTTGAAAATGCATTTTCCATATGATTACTCTCTTTATTTTTACAACATTGGGCAGTCCTAATAAAATCGGAAAAAAGTAAACTACGCATGATACCAGTGCGATAGCTCTAAAAAAGCATCTGTGTTTCATGGTAAGTTTGCATTAAAGTTTTGTCAACAAAGTGAACCCTAGTGATTTCAAGTAAATTTTCAATTCTTGCATGTGGCCCTTCAGATCAGCATATGACCGAACGCTACTCACTTACCATTTTCACAAACTCCAAAGCTGTACAGAAGTTGTAAAGGACCACAGTAAGCAGAATAATGCTTCCTCAGTTTCTCGTACAATGTCAGCTTACCTGAAACATCAGCGTGAACCCGGTTTTCTGCCCATTGTGACAGGTCAAGAGCCGGGAACTGATTGCACGGTTTCCTCCTATTGCCCACAACGGAAGGTTGCAGAAATGGATTCGGTTGAATGGTTTGTGTTCCACCAACCGTGTCGCAGATTATTCGAGCAAAGGTCACCTTGCGAATTGCCCGCAGTTGGCCTTCAGAAAAGAAATGATGCCACATTAGTCTAAAGGACTTTCATCTCCTTCACATTGTGTGAAAAACACAAAGAAGCTTAACGTATCCTTTTCATCTTCTGCGAAGACATTCTCAGTTATGTTAACTTGGAAAGCCGATGGTACAGTATTTTCACAAAGACAAGCGAATACTTTGAAACAGAGTGAAAATCCGAAGTCTTACGAAGTCGTACGAAAACAACGAAAAAAGCAGTGATTCAAAATAAAACAATTTGGAGGATTCCTATGCGTTTCTGGATTTTTCATTAAATTTTGCAATTAGTGGAAACATTTGCATATCAAATAAAAAAAATTATCTGCTGATGTAAAATACCTTTGCCAAAGGAAATTAGCTCAATTCAATGCCCACCTTTGGAAAATAATGGCTTATCGCCTCCGTTTTCGTGCCAAAAGCGATCACCCTGTTTGGTGTCGCGAAACTGGTGGGCAATCACATATGCAAAGGTGGGTCCGACCACACCCCCCTGAACGCTTCTCTCTGAAATTCCTCCAACGAAAAGATCCACGTCATCAACATGCCTGTTCAAACATACAGTACACTGCCTTCATCCATAACCAATGCGTAACTTCGCAAATATTGACTAACAGCAACGGTTTTCATGCATATATTCATTGTCAGTGCTTTGTAACGAGCCCACCGACATTTTTCCCGCTATTTTCTGGATTGCTGTTGAGCTAGAATTGACCACACATCCAACAGTCATGGAGCAACGACTCGACACACCTCTTGTTCCTTCGAAACACTGCCGCCATTGCAGAAATTTGTTGCTTCATGTTACAAAGCCAATTATCGCCAAATAAAACAGCTCAATTGAACTAGCATTGACCTCAAAAAGATAGGTGCCTAATTGTTTTTGGCAACGTGGCATCCGACCGAAACACGGCAGATCAACCTTGCCTAAAAACATTACAGTAAGTTGTGCCGAAATGGCCTTGCAGCAAATGACAAGCAACCTTTTTCTAAAATATGGTGAAATTTAAGGCGAAAAGAATTTATTCGGTTGTGTAAAATGTCTGCCATCCTCGTAAAGCACTCAAATGCCGATCTGGTTGGTAGCAATTGACAAACACCTTCCGGTGGTGGCATGACGTTTGCAAATTTCACCCATTTGGAGATTTTTACCAGGACTGAAAGAAATTTCTCTTGAAATTGCTCATTATTTTTGGAAAAAAATAAATTGCGCTGAGTACGGCAACGAAACTAACCCATACAGACGCTGAAGCTTATTTAGCCTCTCGGGCGGGATCTCGACGAAATCATTCCACGTTGCAGCTTTCTTGAGGCCCGCAAGTTCTCTGTAGGCATTGTATCCGGGGACACCATGTTCTCGTCCCCTTTGTATGTTTATAGAGGGAAGATCACTGCCTAGTCGACCTGCAAGCAGATGGGAAAGTCAGCACCTACATCTTGAGCATACAAAATCCAAATCATATTAAACAAAAGTACTCTGACTAACTCCAGATATCCATAAAAAAATATTTTTAATTTGTCAAGACTCAAACAGATAACACATTTTTTGCTCAGGAATAGATTGTCTATGTCAGGGGTCTTAAACTTAAATCGTTTCGACAGTTAAATAAGGACTTTTGAAGTATATCTCGAGGGTCCCATTATGAGGGTCCCATTATATCTCGAGGGTCCCATTATGAGGGTCCCATTAT